>ERZ869909.461-NODE-461-length-48314-cov-12.529469_pt1 | contig 48314 bp, 33 predicted proteins | sample MGYA00520892_ERZ869909 | MGnify/ENA primary metagenome ERZ869909 (study PRJEB32215, sample SAMEA104723947) | bioreactor metagenome | biome: bioreactor; feature: anaerobic bioreactor; material: water | place: China | collected 2015-03-12 ... | reverse complement strand
AGCATTCCTTTTACCGATTTTTCAATCAATCGCTCCGGATTTTTAGCGAAAAGTTCTTTAGCAGTCAAACTTCTTTGTCCTCCCGGATAACCTGTGTGGCGAATGTATTCCTTAGAATCCCATTTCTTGCCGGTTAAGTTGATTTTTTCTGCGTTGGTAATAATTACATTATCACCACAATCAACGTGAGGAGTGAAGTTTGGCTTGTGCTTTCCTCTTAAAAGTTTTGCAACTTCAGAAGAAAGACGACCTAAATTTTGTCCTTCAGCATCAATGTGCAACCACTCCTTAGTAACGGTGGCTTTGTTTGCTGATACTGTTTTGTAACTTAGTGTGTCCAAACTAATTTCAATTTAAAAACCTGTCTTTCAACAGGCGGGTTAAACATTCCTAATTTATTCTCTTAATGAGAATTGGGGTGCAAAACTACAACTAATTAATGAAATTGCAAATTAGTTTTAAATATTATTTGACCCATTTTCAGTCAGATTACAAAAGTACTGCCCAAAAGCCATTCGTAGAAAATTTAGTAAGTTTGAAAAATAGATTTTATGCAATCACAAAAATGAATATACTCCTCATTGAAGACGATGCCAGAATCAGTGATTTTGTGCTTAAAGGACTGGAAGAAAACGGGTTTTCGGTTACGCTGGCTGTTTCCGGTGAAATGGCCCGTGAGTATATTGCCAACAGCCATTGGGACCTTATTTTAATGGACATCATGCTTCCCGGTATAGACGGCATTCAGCTCACCAAATTAATCAGGCATAAAAAAAACACCACTCCCATACTTGTGATAAGTGCTTTGGGAGAAACAGTTGATAAAGTAACAGCACTCGATAGCGGTGCCGATGACTATATCACCAAGCCGTTTCATTTTAGAGAGCTTATTTCCAGAATCAATGCACTTACCCGCCGGGCAAAATTCAATCAGGAAACCAGTCAAAAAATTTACAGTTGTGACGATTTAAAAGTAAATCCCGAAGAGTTTACCGTCGAGCGTGCCGGAAAACCCATTGAGCTTTCGCCCACCGAGTTTAAACTGCTCTTGTATTTGCTAGAAAACAAAAACAAAGTGCTGGGGAGAACACAACTCCTGCATTCGGTTTGGGGGATTAATTATCAAAACAACACCAATGTGGTAGATGTTTATATTTCATATTTGAGAAATAAAATTGACAAAAATCATCCTGTCAAGCTCATTAAAACCATCAAAGGGGTGGGCTATAGTGTGAAGGACTAAAGCCCCGCTCCGTCGCTAAAGCTTTTGAGCGTAAGCGACCCAGCCTCCCGAAGGGGGGAGTAGCAAGAACATTAAAAGCAATGAAAGTTCAGTAATCTAACCCTTCAAAATCAAGAAAAATGAAAATCAGAAATAGATTAACGTTAATTTCATCGCTCATCTTTGGGGTTATTTTTACTATTTCTTCTCTTTTTGTTTATGTGACTTACTACCGCAGTTCTGAACAGGTTATTTTTAATGAACTGGAAAGAGCCTGTCTGCTCACCGCTTTTTTCTATCTGGAAGAAGACGAACTTCCTTTTGAAGAACACCAAATCATCCGAAACCGTTTTGAAGAAAAATTGGCCAATATAGAGGTGCGGGTTTATAATGAAAGAAACCAGATTAGATATGGCATTCAAATTCCTGAAAGGAACATCACTCCCGAAATTCTCGATAAAGTTAGAGATGAAAAAAAACTGCATTTCAAAGCAGACGGCTATTATTATTCCAGTATCTTCTATCCTGACAATCAGGGCGATTTTGTGGTTTTTCTCAAAGAAGAAAATGAGTTTTTTGTGGCACAGTCCAACTTTTTGCTGGGTACTATTTTAATAGTTTTGTTTGTGGGCTTGCTGGCTATCATTTTTCTCAGCCGGGCTTTGTCAAACATTGCCTATAAGCCCATTTCAACCATGATTGAGGAAGTGAATTTAATGGAATCCGGTTCGTTGCATAAGCCCTTGCAGACACCCAATACCAATGACGAAATTCAGGAAATGGTTGAAACCTTTAACAATTTGCTCAACCGGCTTTCAGAAACTTTTATCATTCAAAAAAACTTTATTAATTACGTTTCACACGAAATCAAAACCCCGCTTGCAGCTATTTCCGGCAGTCTTGAAGTTTTTGCACAGAAGGACCGCAGCCCGGAAGAATATGAACGGGTAGCTAAAAATGCACTAAAAAACGCCCACGAAATCAACGATATTATCAATACCATGATGATGGTTTCGGGGCTGAAAAAAGAGGAAGTGCCTGCACAAGATTTCAGACTCGATGAACTGCTGTGGGAAATAATAGGTAAACTACAATTGCAATATCCCGAAAGGCAGATAATAATCAAAATTAAAATCGCACCCGAACAAGCAGATTTACTGTCTGTAAAAGCCAACAGAATTCAATTGTTTATGGCCATTTATAACCTTATCGAAAATGCCGTAAAATACTCACATCCCAAAGAAGTAGAAGTAACGTTGTTTGAAGATTCCGGCAGGCCGGCGATTAAAATTAAAGATTTTGGAAAAGGAATCCCCGCAGATGAAATCAGCAATGTCACCAAACCTTTTTACCGCTGCAGCAATGTGCAGGACATAAAAGGCAGCGGTATTGGTCTTTCGGTGGCTGATATTATTTTTAAAAACAACGGTGTTGCTTTCACTATCGATTCTGTTTTGAATGAGGGCACGACTATAGTTTTGAGTTTTCCGAAACTCTAATCTTATTCTAATTCCTTTCAAAGACAACCTTAATACAAGGCATTTAATTTTACGGCTCAAAAAAAATTGAGTTTTGAAGAAAGAATTCATTGCCCTGGCAAGCAGCTTTTTTATTGCTTTTGCCACAAATCTACATGCTCAGCAATCGATGCTGAGCGATACCATTCAGTTTACCAAAGCCGAAGCCGAGGCGCTTTTTCTACAGCAGAATGTCTCACTTATTTCTGAAAAACTGAATATTGACAAGGCTCAAGCTATGGTCATTCAAGCCAGACTGTGGCCCAATCCCACTTTTTCTATTGATGAGGTAAATTTTTGGACAACCGCCTCCGGCACCAATAACGAAACTCATTTTGGTGAAGAACTTCCCCCGCTGTTTAATGATTTTGGCCGTTCAAGGCAAATAGCCCTTCAACTCGAGCAGGTAGTGCAAACTGCCGGAAAGCGAAAAAAAATGATTGCTATGGAAGAGGTTTCAGCGTCTATAGCCGAAGCTTATTTTGAAGACCTCTTGCGAAATCTTAAAATAGAGTTTCGTAACAATCTTACCGCATTGCAATATTTACAACTTTATACAGCAACCTTTTCAACCCAGTTGGAGAGCATTGAAAGTTTGGTCAAAGCTTTTCAAAATCAACTGGACCAAGGCAACATAAGCCGGGGTGAATTCATTCGCTTAAAGGCATTGCAACTGGAGTTGCTAAATACAGGTAACGAACTTACTATCGAAAAAAATGAGATTCAAAAAGAATTAAAAATCTTGATGAATCTACCACCCAACAGCTATTTGAAAATCAGCACCGATGATTATTCACCACCTCTGGAAAAACTGCAAAACCTCAACCTGAATCAGTTGCAGGAAATGGCATCAGCCTCCCGCCCCGACCTAACAATGGCAAGGCTGGAAGAAAACTATTTTACTAATAAATATGCCTATGAACGTGCCCAACGCATCCCCGATTTAAACTTTTCGGTGGGTTATGACCGTGGCGGTAATTTTTTGCTCGATTTTGTAGGGTTTGGTTTGTCGTTTGACTTGCCCGTTTTTGACAGAAACCGCGGAAATATTCAATATGCTCGAATTGGCAAAGAACAAAGTGAACTGCTCACAAATTTCAAGCAAAATACAATTGCACTGGAAGTAGAAGCCGGGTATAAAAACTTTTTGGCAAACAAAAAACTTTATGAGTCCATCGCATCAGATTATGAAGAACAGCTCGACCGACTGCTGGAAAGCTACACCTCAAATTTTAAGCTGCGCAACATCAGTATGCTTGAATACATCGATTTTCTGGATGCTTATTTAGAAAACAAAAATATCATTTTTGAAACTACCAAAAAGCTGCACAACAGCTTTGAGGAAATACAATATATCATAGGAAAGGAACTCAATTAATTATGAAAAAATCATCAAATAAAACAGCTTTAAAATCAGGTATTGTTCACTTTCTTTCTGCAGCAGTGCTGCTGTTGATTTATTCCTGCAAACAAACAGAGGCACCTGTTGAGCAACCCGATGTTTTTTGCCTTTCGGAAACTATGAAAAGCCAACTGGAATATCACGAGGTGACATTAGAACCCATAGAAGAATGGATCAGGCTCAACGGAAGTGTAGAAGCCAATCCCGAAAAGCAAATCAATTTTGTGAGCTTGGTAGAAGGGGTAGTGGCCAGAACCCATTTTTCATTGGGCGATGAGGTGAGAAAGGGACAACTGCTGGCTGAAATTCGCAGCACAGAACTCAGTGCCATGCAGGCAGAAGGCAGAACGCTCCACTCACAACTCAGCGTTGCAAAACGCCAATTGGCATCAGTCGTCTCTATGCATGAAGACGGAATTGCTTCTGAACGCGACCTGCTGGCCGCACAAAGCGAAGTAGAGATTCTGGAGGCCGAAATCGAAAAAATCACCAGTAATTTAAAACTTTTTAGCAGCAGCGGAACCTCAGGATTGTTTCAAATAAAAGCTCCTTCAACGGGAATTATTATCGAAAACAACATCGCTTCCGGATTACAAATTACTGAAGGCGATGCCCTGTTTACCATTTCAGACCTTTCTGAAGTCTGGGTTTCCATTAATGTGTATGCCGGTAATTTGAGAAACATCCAAACCGGAATGAACGTAGATATTAAAACACTCTCTTACCCCGACGAAATTTTTGAAGGAACCATCACCCGAATGTCACAGGTTTTTGATGCGGAAGAGCGCGTACTGAAAGCCTTGGTGGTTATGGAAAACAAAGATTTAAAGCTGAAACCCGGAATGCTGGTAGATGTAATGGTAAAAAAAGCCACTGATGAAAAAGCACTGGCCATACCTTCAAATTCGCTCATTTTTGACAACAACAGAAATTATGTTCTTGTGTACAATGCTGATTGTGACATCAGCAGGAGACAGGTTGAAATTCATACAGAGTCAAACGGCACAGTGTATTTAAGAGCGGGAGTGGAAGCAAGCGAAAAGATCATTACCAAAAGCCAGTTAATCATTTTTGAAGCGCTTAAAAATTTATAAGAAAATTTAAAAAACTAGAATGCAGAAGTTTGTTCAAAATATAGTTTCGTTTTCACTAAAAAACACCCTCATCATTTTTTTCTTGACGGGGTTGCTGGTTATTTCGGGAGTTATCAGTTATTTCAATACACCCATTGAAGCATTTCCTGACGTAACCAATACCCGTGCACGGGTGATTGTGGAATGGCCGGGAAGAAGTGCTGAAGAGGTTGAAAAATTTATTACACTTCCCGTAACCAAACAGATGAACACCATACCCAACAATAGAGACGTGCGGTCTATATCTCTGTTTGGGCTTTCTGTTATTACAGTAACTTTTGATGATGATGTGGATGACTTTTATGCACAACAATATGCCGCAAACCGAATGCAAGCCGTTGATCTGCCCGATGGTGCCGAAGCAGAAATTGAACCTCCCTCAGGAGCAACCGGCGAAATTTTCAGATATGTCATCAAAAGTGATCTTCCCATACGGGAAGTAACCGCCATACAAGATTGGGTTATAGAGCGGGAACTGCTCTCTGTACCCGGTGTGGCAGATATAGTTTCTTTTGGCGGTGAAGAAAAAATCTACGAAATAAACATCAACCCTACAGAATTAGAAAACTATGGCCTGTCGCCGCTAGAGGTTTTTGAAGCCGTGGAAAACAGCAACATCAATGTGGGGGGTGATATAATTCAAAAAGGAAGTCAGGCTTATGTAGTGCGCGGTGTGGGCTTGCTGGAAAGCGTTGAAGAGATTGAAAATATTTTAATTGAAGTAAGGGGCACAACCCCCATTCAGGTAAAACACGTGGCCGATGTCAACATTTCGGCAAAACCGCGATTGGGACAAGTGGGCCTTGATGATGATGACGATTTGGTTCAGGGCATTGTAATTATGCTCAGGGGCGAAAACCCCAGTGTGGTGATCGCAAACTTAAAAGAACGTATTGACGACCTAAACAACCGTATTCTGCCTGATAATGTTAAAATAGAACCTTTTATTGACAGAACCGAGTTGGTAAACGCCACCGTGAGCACCGTAACCAAAAACCTGCTCGAAGGCATCGTGCTGGTGTCTATCATTGTTTTTATTTTCTTGTTCAACTGGCGCACCACGGTGATAGTGGCAACAGTTATCCCGTTGGCATTTTTGTTTGCACTCGTTATGTTGCGCATTCAAGGGCTGCCCGCAAACTTGATTTCGATGGGTGCGCTTGATTTTGGATTGCTGCTGGAAGGAACACTGGTGGTGGTGGAAATGGTCTATGTCTCCATGGCCAAAAAGGCAGAATCTATGGGTATGGCGCGCTTCAACAAAATGTCTAAAGTGGGTCTGATAAAAAACAGTGTCAAAAAAGTAGCCGTTTATGTGTTTATTGCACAGCTTATTTTGATTGTGGCTCTAATACCCATTTTCTCATTTCAGCAGGTAGAAGGTAAAATGTTTTCACCCCTGGCTTACACTTTGGGGTATGCACTGTTGGGCTCATTGATTTTAAGTCTTACGTATGTGCCGGCTATGTGTAAAGTGCTGCTCACCAAAAACATTCGGGAAAGAGAAAATAAAGTTTCAAAATTTTTCAGAAACAATTTGTTTAAACTCTTTCAGTTTTCTTTCGCTAAAAAAAGAGCTACCACTATCACATTTATTGTGCTATTGGTTGTGAGTGCTGTAAAATTTGTTTTTCACGGTTCTGAATTTATTCCCAGTATGGATGAAGGGGCCATTTATGTAAGAGCCACGTTGCCTAACAGCATCAGCCTTGAAGAAGCGGTGAGCTATGCCAACGAAATGAAAAACAAAATCAGAGCCTATGACGAAGTGCAATTTGTACTTACACAAACCGGCCGCCCCAACGACGGTACAGACCCCACCGGGTTTTTTAATATAGAATTTCACGTAGAGCTCCTGCCTGAAAGACAGTGGAAAAGAAACATCAGTAAAGAAGCTTTAACTGAAGAAATTAGAGATGAACTGGAAGCTTATCCCGGTATTGATTTTGGCTTTAGCCAACCCATTCAGGACAATGTTGAAGAATATGTGGCCGGTGTGAAAAGCTCTTTGGTGGTTAAAATTTTTGGTGACGATTTGTTTGAGCTTGAAAATTATGCCGATCAGGTTGCCGATGCTATCAGAGATGTAGAAGGAATAGAAGATTTAACAGTTTATAGAAACATAGGCCAGCCCGAACTGCGCATCAAGCTGGAAGAAAACAAAATGGCCCGCTATGCTGTTTCAATGGCACAAGCTCAAGCGGTGGTTGAAATGGCCATCGGTGGAAGAGCGGCCAATACTTTTTATGAAGACGAACGTATGTTTGATGTAACCGTGCGTTTTCAACAGCAATACCGCGACTCAAAAGAGCGCATAGGCGATATTCTCATCCCGACGATGGACGGCAAACGTATTCCCTTAAAAGAGATAGCAGATATCAGCTTTATCACCGGCCCGGCATTTATTTATAGAGAGGGCGGGAGCAGAAACATAGCAGTGGGCTTTAGCATAGTGGGGCGTGACCTGGGCAGCACCATAGCCGAAGCCAAAAGAAGAGTTGCAGAAAATGTAACCATACCTGCTGCCAACCGTGTAGAATGGGCCGGTGAGTTTGAAAGCAAAGAGCGGGCCACCAGACAATTGGCTAAAATTGTACCGGCAGTCTTGTTGCTTATTTTGTTTTTACTCTACTTTAATTTTGGAAACATTCAAGACACCATTATAGCGGCTAGCACAATGCCTTATGCCTTTATTGGGGGCTATATAGCGCTGTGGACAACCTCTACCATTTTTGGTATATCGGCAGGAATAGGTTTTATCATCCTGTTTGGCGTAAACACCATTTTTGGAATGATTTTAATTGCCGCTATGCGCGAAAACTTACGTAAAAGAATTCCGATTAAAGAAGCCATTATACAAGCTGTAAAAGACAAAGTGAGGCCTATAGTGATGATTGCCCTTATGGGAAGCATGGGGCTGGTGCCGGCGGCACTCTCAACCGGAATGGGTTCTGAAATTCAAAAACCCCTGGCCATTATGATTGTAATCGGGTTGATTGTGTGTATGTTGCTGGCTATTACAGTTTTGCCAACGGTATTTTATCTTGCAAATAGAAAAAAATATGCCCTTCAGAAAGCAGATTAGGTTTGAGATAAAAAAAATTCACTAAAACTGACACAAAATATTTTTTTTAAAGTCTTTCATGTAACCAAACCAAGATTACATGAAACTTTTTCTCATCACAACTTTAAGTTTATTAGCCATAACTATCATGCATTCCCAAAACGGGAACGGTGTTGAAAAAAGAAGTTACTACACCACATCCATAGGTGCTGCAGAGCCACCACGCATTGACGGTTCAATCGATGAACAGGTTTGGGAGCTAGCCGATTGGTCATCAGGATTTATTCAAAACGAACCTGATAACGATAAAGAACCCACAAGCGATACCCGATTTAAAATTCTTTATGACGAAAAATACCTGTATGTAGCCATTCAGTGTTTTGATAATGAGCCTGATAAAATCGAAAGGAGACTTTCCAGACGTGACGGTTTTGCAGGCGATTGGGTTGCTGTAATTTTTGACAGCTATTTTGACAAGCGTAGTGCTTTTAACTTTGTGGTGACAGCGGCCGGAGTGAAAGGTGACGAGTTTCTTTCCAACAACGGTTTTAACTCAGACACCGGATGGAACCCCATTTGGGATACCAAAACTCAAATTGATGAGCAAGGCTGGACTGCAGAAATGCGTATTCCTCTAAGCCAGCTTCGTTTTGGAAATAATCATGAGCAGGTTTGGGGACTTCAGCTGATAAGAAGAGATTTTAGAAATGCCGAGCGTTCTTTTTGGCAACACATACCTGCAAACGCTCCGGGCTGGGTGAGTGAATTTGGCGAATTAAGAGGTTTAACCGGTTTAATACCCCAAAAACAACTGGAGATACAGCCGTATCTGCTTACGCAGTTAGATACTTACGAAAAAGTAAATGGAAACCCCTTCAAAACCGGAAGCGATTTTAAATTTACCGGCGGCATTGATGCTAAAATTGGAATTACAAACGATTTAACGCTGGATCTTACCATCAACCCTGATTTTGGTCAGGTAGATGCAGACCCTGGGGCCATTGCCTTAGACGGTTTTGAAATATTTTTTCAGGAATTAAGACCCTTTTTCGTTGAAAACAAAAATATTTTTGACTACAGTCTGGGAAGCAATATGGACAATTTGTTTTTCTCAAGACGCATTGGAAGAAGCCCGCAGGGTTCAGCTTTTGGGCCTGCAGTGGCTTATGTTGACCAACCCAATAATACCACCATTCTTGGAGCTGCAAAATTCAGTGGAAAAACCAAAAACGGTTGGTCAATTGGTGTTCTTGAAACAGTTACTGCCAAAGAATTTGCCAATGTCATTCACGAAGACAATTCTGAGGACAAAGTGCTGGTTGAACCTTTAACCAATTATTTTGTGGGGCGTGTGCAAAAAGATTTTAATGACAACAACAGCTTTGTGGGTGGAATATTTACCGCTACCAATCGCGATTTGCGTGAAAATCTTCATCACATACACAGAAATGCTTATTCAGGCGGAGTTGATTTTAGACACAACTGGAAAGACCGCACCTTTTTTATAGACGGAAATATGGTATTAAGCCACGTTAACGGAAGTGAAGAATCCATTACCGCTACACAACGCTCTATTGTACACCTTTTTCAACGTGAAGACGCTTCTCACGTTGAGGTAGATCCCACACGCACCTCACTCACCGGTACCGGCGGTCAACTGCGATTTGGAAAATCAGGGGGTGGAAACTGGCGCTATACCACAGGAGGTATGTGGAGGTCACCCGAATTGGAACTAAACGATTTGGGCTTTTTAAGACAGGCCGATGATATACGTCAGTTTTCAAACATAGCTCGGGTTTTTAATGAGCCCACAAGCTGGTACAGAAGAGCCAACCTAACCTTTTTTCAATCTACCAATTTTGATTTTGAAGGCAACCACAACAGGACCAATTATGAACTGATAGGCTTTGTAAACTACCAAAATAACTGGTGGACAGAAGCCGGGTTGGTTCATAAACCTCGAATTTTCATCAATACTTTTTTGAGAGGCGGACCCCGCTGGAAATACAATGAAGAAAATGTGGGGTACTTATTCTTGGGAACCGATAGCCGTAAGAAAGTGAACACTGTTTTTGGATATGTGCACTCCCAGGCAACTCAGGACAATTTTTCCTACCGCAGGTATGAGTGGAGATTGAATTATCAGCCCATGAATGCCTTGGCACTGTCTTTAAATGCTCAAATGGAATTGAACCCCAACAAAACCCAATATGTTTCTCAACAGGATTTTAATGGAACCATGCGTTATATCACCGGTGAGATTGACCAAAAAACATGGGTTGCTACCTTGAGGGTCAATTATGCAATCAACCCAAATTTAACCATTCAGTATTACGGGCAGCCGTTTATTTCAAGAGGCAGATACTCAAATTTTAACTATGTAAGCAACAGCACTGCCGGTAACCTTAACGATAGAGTAACCTGGTATAATACTGACCAAATTTCACTAGACAACGATATATATTATATTGATGAAACCGGAAATGGCTCTACAGATTATTCATTTAGAAAACCTGACTTTGCTTTTGCGCAGTTCCGCTCCAATCTGGTAGTGAGATGGGAATACAAACCGGGTTCTGAACTGTTTTTTGTATGGTCGCAGGGTATTACCGGTTTTGATGATGCTTCAGAGCGATTCAATACCATTGTGGACAACCAGTTTTTAAACCGAAAGCCCGAAAACACCTTTTTGATTAAAGCGACTTATAGATTTGTAAAGTAGATCAATCAGCCTCCAGCCGGTTTTCATTTTTTTTGATGAATCGTTTTAAATGAGTTCAATTTCTTAAATTAATTTTTTAGCTTCATTTAAGATTTTTGTTTTTAGGTCCTCCCATACAATAGGGATAATCATTTCAGGAAAATCTTCAGTTTCTGCATCCTCAAAATATTGCAAGCTTTTTAGTACTAAAAACTCAGAACCATCGTCATATTTCTCTTTATAGAATTTTAAAAGCTCACTCAAAGAAAAGTGCTCCATTAAAAAATAAAGGTCAATAAAGTCTTTTCTGCTGCCCCTTCCTGAAATAGCATTTAATTTCATGGCACCAATGTCTCTAAGAGAAACCATTCTTATTGTTTCAAGTGTATCAAAATTTTCCAAGAGCGGGTACTTATAGTTTACAAAATCTACTTTTATACCTTCTACATTGTAGATAAGTATGTTTTTTGACTTTTTAAGCAGTTGGGATTTTCCTAATTTGGATAACTCTTCATTAAAATCAATCTCATTAATTTCTGAATTTCCAAATAGGTCAATATCAATAGAAATGCGATGCCCAATCTGTAATGCCAAAGATGTTCCCCCCACAAGATTAAAGTTTTGGAAGGCTTCAACTTGCATTAATTTATTTATAAGTTCCAGAAGTTTTGGGCTGACAGCTTGTTTGTGTAACATCTAAAATCGGTTTTATTGAGCTCAAAATAATTGGTTAAAAAAGCAAGTGTTATCGGGTCTAAGCTGCGGAAAGTAATAGCTGCCTGCTTTATTTCTTCCAGTCCATAAACTTCTTTTATGATTTTCCAGTCATTGAGTGTTCCAAACTCCAGAACCTTGTAGATTATAGACTTTTTAGACTTTTCAAAGCTTAAAGCACGTTTATCCATATCCCAAAAAAGGTATTCAGAAAGATTGTTTATGTTGTATTTGCCTGCCATTCCACTAAAATACAATTAATTTATCAATGCGCCTCCAGCCAGTTCTCACCCGTTCCCAAATCCACCACTAAGGGTACTTCCAGTTTAAAGGCGTTTTCCATTTCGGTTTTGATAAGGGTTTTCACCTTTTCAAGTTCGGGTTTGTAGGCGTCAAAAACCAATTCGTCATGCACCTGAAGCAGCATTTTTGTTTTATAGTTGCCTTCCTTCAATTTATTAAAGATATTAATCATGGCAATTTTGATAATATCGGCTGCGCTTCCCTGAATGGGTGCGTTGACAGCGTTGCGCTCGGCACCACCGCGCACCACGGCATTCTGTGAATTTATATCTTTTAAATAGCGTCTTCTTCCTAAAACCGTTTGCACATAGCCGTTTTCGCGGGCAAATTCTATCTGTTCTGAAATGTATTTTTTTAATTGCGGATAGGTTTCATAATAAGTATCGATGAGTTCTTTGGCCTCGGTGCGGTTGAGTTCCGTTTGATTGCTCAGTCCAAATGCCGAAACGCCATAAATAATCCCAAAATTAACCGTTTTGGCATTGCTTCGCTGCTCACGGGTGACTTCTTCCAGCGGGACATTAAATACCTTGGAAGCCGTTGAAGCGTGAATGTCTTCGCCGTTTTTAAATGCTTCAATCATTTTGGGCTCCTTGCTCAGGGCAGCGATGATGCGCAGTTCAATCTGTGAATAATCGGCAGCCAGCAGGATGTAATTTTCATCACGCGGCACAAAAGCTTTTCGCACTTCCCGCCCGCGCTCTGTGCGGATGGGAATATTCTGCAGATTGGGGTTGTTGCTGCTCAATCGTCCGGTGGCGGCCACGGTCTGCATATAGTCGGTATGCACCCTTCCGGTAACGGGGCTTACCTGGTTGGGCAGGGCATCCACATAGGTGCTTTTCAGTTTGGTCAAACCGCGGTATTCCAGCACATCTCTAATGATTTTATGGTCTTTCGCTATAGCGGAAAGCACATCTTCAGCGGTTGAATACTGCCCGGTTTTGGTTTTTTTAGGCTTGTTAACCAGTTTCATTTTTTCGAAAAGGATGTCACCCAATTGTTTTGGCGAAGCGATGTTAAAGGTCTCTCCGGCTTCTTTGTAAATTTCTTTTTCTAAATGGGAAATATCTTCATCCAGCTTTCGCGAAAGCGATTTTAGAAATTCTGAATCCAGCCTGATGCCTTCCAGTTCCATTTGCGCCAACACCGAAACCAACGGGATTTCTATCTCATCAAACAGTTTTTGGGTATTGGCCTCGCCCAGTTCTTTTTCAAAATGCTCTTTGAGCTGCAGGGTGATGTCTGCATCTTCCACGGCATATTCGGTTTGCTGCTCGATGGGAACATCGCGCATAGAGCCTTGGTTTTTGCCTTTTTTCCCTAACAATTCAGTGATGGAAATGGGGGTGTAATTTAAATAGGTTTCGGCCAGCACATCCATATTGTGACGCATATCGGGATTGATGAGGTAGTGGGCGAGCATGGTGTCAAACAGTTTTCCTTTTATTGTGACGTTGTATTTTGCCAGTACTTTGATGTCATATTTTAAATTTTGACCTACTTTTTCAATGGTTTCAGCTTCAAAAAAGGGACGTAATTGCTCGATGATTTCTTGAGCATCCTCTTTGTTATCAGGAAAAGGCACATAAAACCCTTTACCGGCTTCCCATGAAAAAGCTATGCCTACGAGCTCGGCTTCCAGCGGGTCAAGACTGGTGGTTTCCGTATCAAAACAGACCGATTTTTGTTTCATCAGGTTTTGAAGAAACAACTTGGTGCCCATTCCTGGCTGCACGGTTTGGTAGAAATGGTCGGTGTCTTTAATGGTTTTGCGGGAGGAGGTCATCGTCATATTTTCTTTGGTACCACCATCTGCATCAAAAAGGGAGAATTGCCCGGAGCCTGCAGTCCCCTCCCTAGCCCTCCCCGAAGGGGAGGGAACTTTAGAGTCAACTGTCCCCCCTCCCTGGGAGGGGGTTTGGGGGAGGACTTCGGATTGAGGGGTACTAAACAATTGCATAAACTGGTCCTTCAGCCTTCTAAATTCCAGTTCTTCAAAAATCTGCTGTACTTTTTCGCCGTCAGGCATAGAGAGTTCATAGTCTTTGGCATCAAACTGAACATCACAATCGGTCAGGATTTTTGCGAGTTCTTTGGAAAGCAGACCAAGGTCTTTGTTCTCTTCTATTTTTTCTTTCATTTTTCCTTTCAGCTTGTCAGTGTTGGCCAAAAGGTTTTCCATAGTTTCAAACTCTTCAATAAATTTTTTGGCAGTCTTTTCACCCACGCCGGGAAGCCCGGGAATATTGTCTGAAGCATCGCCCATCATTCCCAAAAAGTCAATCACCTGCTCGGGGCGTTTAACACCAAATTTTTTCTGTACTTCAGGAATTCCCCAAATCTCGATGCCGTTGCCCATTCTGGCGGGGCGGTACATAAATATATTTTCTGAAACCAATTGTGCAAAATCTTTATCGGGGGTCACCATATAGACTTTATAACCCTCTTTTTCGGCTTGTTTGGCCAAGGTGCCAATTACATCGTCGGCTTCACAACCGGGAAGCACCACCACGGGTATGTGCATGGCTTTGAGGATATCCTGAATGTATGGAACAGCGATCATAATAGGCTCGGGCGTGGCATCGCGGGTGGCTTTGTAATCGCTGTACAATTCATTGCGCACATCGCTGCCTCCTTTGTCAAAACACACGGCCAGATGGTCGGGTTTTTCCCTTCTGATGACATCGAGCAGCGAATTCATAAACCCCATAATGGCCGAGGTATCCATGCCTTTTGAGTTGATGCGCGGGTTTTTGATAAATGCATAATACCCTCTGAAAATAAGTGCATAAGCATCCAATAGGAAAAGTCGTTTTTGTTCGGCCATGGTCGATGAAATTTTAGCTTATAAAACTACGAAACTTATGTAAGCAATTAAAATGGAAATTGTAATTTTCGGGTTAGATAGACATGAGTATATAGATGTTAGTATTCAGACTTTTTCTCATTCATAAATTTTCAAATTTTTTAAAATGAACACTATTTCGTTAGCCATCCACGGCGGGGCAGGCACTTTAATCAAAGGCAAAATGACCCCCGAAAAAGAAGCCGCATACAGAAACGCTTTGCAAGAAGCCCTGGATGCTGGTTACTCATTGCTTGAAAATGGAGCTACTGCCGTTGAAGCCGTAGAACAGGCCGTCATAGTTCTTGAAAACACACCACTTTTCAACGCCGGGCGGGGCAGTGTGTTTACCCATGCCGGTACGCACGAGATGGACGCTTCCATTATGGATGGAAAAACCCTGAACGCAGGAGCGGTTTCTTTAATCTCCGGAATTAAAAATCCCATTTCCCTGGCAAAGCAGGTGATGCTGAAGAGCGAACACGTTTTTTTGGCGGGTGAAGGTGCGATGCGTTTTGCCAAAGAAAATGGTTTTGGTATAGAAAACCCCGAGTATTTTTATGATGCTTTTCGTTATGAGCAATGGCAGAAAATCAAAGACAGTAATGCTTTTCAATTGGATCACAGTGATAAAAAAGATTCCAAATTCGGTACTGTGGGCGCTGTGGCCTGTGACCAAAATGGTAACCTGGCAGCCGCCACTTCAACCGGAGGGATGACCAACAAAAAATGGGGCAGGGTGGGCGACAGCCCCATGATAGGCGCCGGAAACTATGCCAATAACCACACCTGTGCCGTGATCTGTACCGGAAGCGGTGAGTTTTTTATCAGAGGCGTGGCAGCCTATGACGTTTCCTGCCTGATGGAATATAAAGGATACACTTTACAACAAGCCGCTGACGAAGTGATTCTAAACCGCATCCTAAAAATAGGTGGCGATGGCGGGCTCATAGCCGTGGATGCAAAAGGAAATGTGGCCATGCCTTTTAATACAGAAGGGATGTATCGCGGGTATAAAACTTCTGCCGGAGAAGCGGTGGTGGAGATTTATGGAGAATAAAATTTTCTTTTCTTCCAGTCAGTAATGACAAGTGTGGATAGTGATTAGTAAGTATTAAAGTTGCTTTAAAAGCTTGCAATAACAACATTGGCATAAATGAAAATATTTATCTATTTTTAAAATGTGGTTTTAAACGAACTATCTAGTAGTTACTTTAAAACACTTCAAATTAAGAATATGGATTATTTTATTAGTCATGCGACAGAAGATAAGGAGGATTTTGTTCGGGATCTCGCAACTTATATGCTTATAAATGGTGCAACTACTTTTTATGATGAATATTCTATAAATTTAGGTGACAGTCTATTTGAAAGTATAAATAATGGAATACGTGATTCTAAGAACTGTATATTAGTTATTAGTCGATACTTTTTACAAAAGAAATGGACTATGGCCGAATTGAAGGCTATTATAAATAAACATATTGATGGTGAATTAGTTTTAATCCCTGTATATCATAATATTTCCTACACTGATGTTAAACGGGAATATCCTTTATTGGCTGATATTCTTGGAGTTATTTCTGAAGTTGGTTATGAAAAAGTTGCTGAAAAAATTTTTCAGGCAACTGGTCATAAACCTACAACTGCATATATAACGGCACCAAAAATTGCATTAGATAAAAAAAAAAGAATAGGATTTAGCATATCTATTGTGTTTGGTCTCACACGTAGGATTAATCCTTTTGTTCCAAAAGTTATCGTAGAAATTGGAAACCGCAATGTTTTTAGATCGCGAGCAAGACTGTATGTAGCTAATAATCAGCGACTTTATTTTGAATTAATAACAGACGATTATCAAATTATAGCTGTGTCTTTAGATTTGACCAAATGGAAAGCGTCTGAAACACATCATATAGTTGGTAACGTTAATACAATTGCAAAAACCATAGCATTATACTGCGACGGCAAGCTACAATCGGAAATGAAATACCGTTTTTTAAAAATATCCCCTAATTTTCTATTGGAAAAAAATATTATCATAGGAATGTCATTAGAACACCAGTTTCCTACACCTTTTCTTATCCAAAATTTTTCATGTGGAGATTATCTCACTCCAGATATGATAAAGAGCAGTTTCGAAATATTTAATAAGTTTCTTAAAGATTTAGGTTTAAAGTAAAAGTCACTACAAACTGCAAGAGTAGTTAATTGACGAGTATTTAGTAGCAGGAACGTTGTTATTACGAAAAAGGTATTTGTTTGATAAAAATCGCGAAGTATCGTTTTACAAAAGAATTAAATCCCCCCTCCTTTGGAGGGGTTAGGGGGGGGACTACAACGAACTCTTCACCGCCGGCAAAACCTTCACACTTCTGCTTTCAATATCATAACGGTCGCCTGCTGAAAGCACATGAACTATGAGGTTGGTCATGGTAAGCGGAGTAGTGTCTTTTAAAATGGCGATGTTGTTGTGGGTCAATTTTCCGGGGTCAAAAACAATGACCATCCCTGAGCCTATGACTTCACATAGTTTACCTTCTTTGATGATCAAACCGGTGTCTTCGGCAAGCCCGATACCTATGCGATGCGGAAACCGCGCCACGGCTTCAGACAGCCTTCCAAAGCGGCCGCGTTGTATAAAATGGGTGTCGATAATCAATTAAGGGAAGCTTACACATGCCCTTTTTCATTTTGACGGCACCTTTAAAGAAGAGGCCAAAAAATTGTTTAAGTTTTCGGTGGATGAAATTCCCAGCAGATAACTTTTTTAGATAAGAAGCATTAAAGCTTTCAGGCTTTCTATTTTCAGACTATTTAAAGGGTATTATTTATTATTGCTTTGACTTTGCTATCTACTTATTGATGAAAGTGTTGCCTAGTTAAAAGCTGTTAAAGTTTTTATTTTATCAGACAAAAAGAATAAGTTTGTAGGAATTAAGTAAGAATTTTCAATAACACCTCATCCATATGAAAATCTCTACCCAATTTTCAAAAATAATAATACCACTCTTCTGCATTTTTTTCTTTTTGTTTACTGTAGATGTATCTGCACAGGTTGGAATTGGAAATACTGACCCCCATGAATCTTCAATGCTTGACATAAGGTCTGACTCCCATGGAATATTAATCCCGAGAATGACAACGGCTGAGCGAATTGCAATTGCAACCCCTGCAAACAGTTTGATGGTTTTTGATACAGATGAAAGGGCCTATTACTACTATGATGAGCCAAACACTGTGTGGATTAGAATAAACTCGTCAAGAGATTTGAGAGACAATTATGTGTTGGTGAAAAGCGAAGCAGATTTTCCAACACCTTCCGGTGGTGTTATTACCCTAGATACAAATACACTGTATGAAATTAATGGAACGATTGTTTTAAGTAACCCCATAAACTTAAACAATGCTTACATTGCCGGATTGGACGCAAACGAAGATGTTTTGGTTAGAACCGGCGGTGCTGTCTTTCAGGGATCTACCGGAGGCAGTATCAGGCAGGTAACCTTAGCGGGGGGAGGCTCCGGTACTGCATTTAATATTACAGGCAGCAGCAGTGAAAGGCTTTTGCTTCAAAACACCATTGTTGCCAATATGGCCAGTGTGGGAACCATTTCAGGTCTGGGATTGTTTTTTTCAAATATTGTTCAGTATTCCGGCAATACAACCGGGGTAACTTATACTAATATCGGAAACCTTTTATTAAGCAATCAGGCTTGGTTTGGAAATAACGCAGGTACTTATGAAACTTTTACGGGTACTTTTGCTTTGATTCAGAAGGGAAGTGGGTTTAGTAACGTTGCAGCAGGAGCTACCGGAATCAATGTAAATTCAAATCCAACAGTCGGTAGAGGAATTATATTGAGTACAGTGTTTACCGGAGCCGGCACCTATGTTAATGGTTATTCCACCGGGAGTTATCCGGGATTTTTCTTTAACAATAGTTGGGGGGTTGAAGCACCGGGACTGCCTTTGGAAATCGATGCGGTTGCTTATGGCAACATATATATCACTACGCCCGCTGAAACAAATATTACATCGGTTTCTACTCCTGTTAAGGTTAATGGCACTACCACCCCTGTCAGAATGTTTAGAGCCGCAAGCACGGTGAATAACAGAATAACATACCAGGGTTCAGCAACAAAAGTTTTTAATATTCAGGCTTCACTTTCAGGGTTTTCTGCCGGGTCAAATGTAAACTACACATTTTTTATAGCAAGAAATGGTACCGTTCTTCCGACAACGGGAATTCAAACCCGTTTTGTGGGTGGAGGAGGAGGCTCTTCTGACGTGAGGGCACTATCGTTTACCGGCACTGTGGAATTGGCTCCCGGTGATTATATTGAGGTTTTTGTACAAAACGATGAAAATACAACCAATGTTACAATTTCAAGATTAAATCTGCTTATTTATTAAAATCAAAAAATGGGTCAAAATTTTCTTAAAAAATACCACGTTTCAGCATAAATGCTATATTTGTAGTACTAAATGATCAGTACTATGTCAAAATTTGGCGAATTGATTAATGCACAGGTCCCGGTTCTGTTGGATTTTTATACAGAATGGAACGAACCATCAACAGCAATGCATCCGGTTTTAAGAGATGTAGCCGCAGCTTTGGGCGACAAAGCAAAAGTGATTAAAATTGATGTTGACAAAAACAAAGATTTGGCCGATGCGCTAAGAATCAAAGGACTTCCTACTTTAATGATTTACAAAGACGGCGAAATGAAATGGCGCCAAAGCGGAGAGCAGGATGCCAATACTCTTATAGGGCTTGTCAATGAGTATGTTTAGTCAATTGCTTTAAAAGCAACCCCTTTTCCGGCGTAAAATTCCAATACTTTTGGTAAGGAATACCTCAGTTTTTCTTGAGATTTCAAGCTGTCGTGAAAGACAATAATGCTTCCGTTCTTGGTATTTTTCAAAATATTATTTAAACATTCTTCCGGGGTAATTTTTGGGTCAAAATCGGCACTCAGCACATCCCACATCACAATTTTATAGCCCTTTTTAAGTAAAGCATTTGCTTTTGCATGGTCCAATTTCCCGTAAGGGGGGCGAAAAAGAAACGGGGTTTTAAAATGGCTGGCTGCTTTTTCGGTGTTTTTGATATAATCAGTAAACGAGGTTTTTGAGGCATTCAAATGATTGAAAGTATGGTTGCCCACACGGTGGCCTTCGGCTTTTATTTGCTCAAAAATAGCTGGATGTTTTTCAATATTGGCCCCGATGCAGAAAAAAGTTGCTTTGGCATTGTGAAGTTTCAATTGCTCCAAAACCCAGGGGGTAACCTCCGGAATGGGTCCGTCATCAAAAGTTAAATAAATGGTTTTTTGCTTTCGCGAAAAGTGCCACAAGCGTTTGGGGTAAAGAAACTTTACAAAAAAAGGAATCTTGACCAGATATTTTTTCATCTCCTAAATTCCCGCGTAGGCGGGAATCTTGTTAATAATTAGGCCTAATGTTATTTTCTCGCTAATCCCGATAGCTATCGGGAGCAGAGGCGCAAAGCGACTTTGTCGCCTAAGGCTTTGAAACACAAGGCGGTTGGTTTGTTCCGATACCAGCAGGCCGGCAGGCAAGGTTTTCGGGATTGTTAATGGGCATTTCACGGTTTACTGATTCAAAAGTCTTTCCAAAGAGTCTATCATTTTCATGAGCGTTTCTTCATCCATATTGTCCCAGTCGATTGTATCCTCAAAGTCATTTTCAAAGGTTTCGTCTTCGAGTTCGCTGGCATAGAAGTGCTGGAATTTTCTTAAATAACTGTTGAAGGTCTCTGCTTCAGACTCCAGTAATTCTTCATCACTGCCATAAACCAAGGTGCCTACCAGACTTCTGTAGCGCTCGATGTCCATTAAAATGGTTTCCAGATTTCGTTGTTGGAGTGAATATTTGAAGGTGGCGTAATAATCCAGTCTTTCCTGATAGCTTACAGCCACTTTTTTGTACAAATCAATGGCTTTTTGATCCTGATTTACCTCAAAATATCCTGTTATAAAAGGCTCTAACAAGGTGTAATAGCCATAAAATTCAACCGGCATATTTTCCATTGCCAGATCGAGAATATTTTCGGCTTTATCCATTTCTCCTTCAAGTATAAGTTGTTCAGCCAGTCGTGCCAGATTGCTTCGGTAGCTGATGGCATTTTTACGTGTTTCGGGGTCGTGGTAAATTGTAGTGCTTCCGGAATTACCCCAATCCCAAGCCATTACAATATCATACATTTTTTCGGAGTCGATTCTACCCATATCCAAAGGGTTTCTTCGGTCGAAAGGTGTCCTGATGGGAACCAATTTATAAGCCAATCCGTCCAGTTGCAGATAATCTTTCATCCACAAATAGTCCTCATCGCCAAAAGCACCTCCGGTGAAATAAATGGGGCGTTCCCAGTTGTTGTTGGCAATGATGTCCAGCATCATCATGCGGTTTTTGTAAAGAATGTCGTTGTTGATGTGGATGTCGATATAGTCAACAATGAGATGAGCGTCTTTTTCGGCTACAATTCCGTTTCGTAACACAGCTTCCCTGTCAACCGGTATCCTCACCTTTTTAGTCGGGAAAGTATGCACTATTTGTCCGCTTTGCATTTCCACGGTAAGTCTGGGGTCGTCATTGGCCACCCAATCCATCCAGCGGTCTATCATCATCACTTCATCGAGTTCAATTTGGGGGTGTCTCAATATAAAGTCTCTGGTGCCGTGCCTGTATTGTTCATGGGTGAGTTGTGATGGTATGGGTGCACTTTCAAAAGCTGCTTTTTTCATGTCGTTTATATACCAATCGGTATTAAACAAACTGGTGTTGATGGGTCTAACATCCCTGCGGTATTGTTCAACACCCAAAGCATACCAAATAGCAAAGGTATCGTTGTCGCCTATGGTAAAAATGATACCGTTGGGATCGACAGAGTCGAGGTATTTTTTACCCATAGCGGCAGCCGTATAACGGTTTGAGCGGTCGTGATCGTCCCAGTTTTCCTTAGCCAAATTAACGGGCGCAACGAGGAGCCCCACAGCAATAGCTACTTTTACAGCCACTTTTTGATTCAAATAATTTTTGATGATTTCAAAAAGGGCATATACTCCAAAACCTATCCACATGGCAAACACATAGAAGGAGCCCACCAGTGCATAATCGCGCTCGCGGGGTTCAAAAGGTCTTTCGTTGAGGTACACTTTTAGTGCGAGCCCGGTAAACAGGAAAAATACCATCATCGCCCACCAGGTTCCTTTGTCCCTGTTAAAGTGGAAAACCACTCCCAGCAATCCTAAAATTAGAGGAAGACAATAATAGATGTTCCTGCCTTTATTGTTTTTAAAGTCTGAGGGTAAGTTGTTTTGAGGACCAATACTACTTTGACGCCATTTGTCGATAAATGGAATACCGCTTATCCAGTTTCCGTTCATGTCTCTTCTGCCTTGTATGTCATTTTGCCTTCCGGCGAAATTCCACATAAAATACCGCCAGTACATATAGCCAAACTGGTATTCAACCATGTATCGAAGGTTTTGACCAAAAGTAGGTTTTTGAATATCCAGATAATCGCCAAATTGTCTCAGGAATGCGTGGTAGTCGTCGCTGTCAATTTCACCGCGGTTGTAGCGCTGTTTAAACAAATTTACTTCATTAACCAAGGCTTCCTGACTTCTGAACTGACGTTTTATCTCAAAATCTAACCCGCCTACCAATCCCAAATAATTGGCCGCATGCTCAGTACTCCACATTCTGGGAAGGAAAGCTTTGTGACTATCGTCCAAATTCATTCGGGCGTTTTTGTAATTATTTACAATTATATATTTATTGTTTTCATAGTCCCGTTCATAGTTGGGTTTATCGTCGGTATAAGGGTTGTTACGGTCGATTCCGGCATACATTTCAGTAAACTGTGGCCCATACAGCAAGCTTTGCTCGCCATATTGCTCTCTGCCATAATAGGCTAACAATTCTATGGCATCACTGGGGCGGTTTTGGTTGATGGTAGGTCCGGCATTGGCCCTTATGGGGAGCATCAAATAGCAGGAAAACCCGATAAAAATAAACAGCAGTGCATGTGCAAGGGTGTTTAGTTTAATCAGCCCTTTTTTGCGGGTATAGATAATTGAAAAGTAGAAAAGAGCAATCAAAGCCAAGCTGGCTATAATAGTGCCCGAATCAAACGGCAGACCCACAGAATTCACAAAAAAGAGTTCGGAAGCAGAGAAAAGGCGCATCGTCATAGGTATCATAAACATATACACAAACAGGAGCACACCCACCGCCACTGCGTTGGCAATAATAAAATTCTTAACGGTTATTGTTTTGTAATTTTTAAAGTAATACAATAAACAAACTGCGGGAATTACAAGCAGACCCATCACGTGAACCCCAAACGAAAGTCCGGCGACAAAGGCAATCAAAATCAGCCAGCGGTTGCCGCGGGGGGTATTCATTTCTTTTTCCCAGCGCAGGCCCAGGTAGAACAGTACGGCCATTATGAGCGAGGCCATAGCATATACTTCAGCCTCAACGGCACTGAACCAAAAACTATCAGTAAACGTAAACGCCAGTGAGCCTACAGCAGCACTGCCTAAAATTAAAAGCTGTTTGTTGGCGTCGAGTGTTTCGCTTCTGGAAATAATATTTTGAAGCAAAATAGTCAATGACCAAAACATAAAAAGAACGGTAAACGCACTGGCAAAAACAGAAATCATGTTTACAAACAGCGCTATTTGAGTAACATCACTTGTAAAAGTTGAGAAAACAGCACCCATCATTTGATACAGCGGTGCTCCGGGTGGGTGGCCAATCTCCAGATTGGATGAAGTGGTAATAAACTGACCCGGGTCCCAGAAACTTGCAGTGGGTTCAACCGTGAGCCAATAGGTGGTCAATGCAATTAAAAATACAGACCATCCTGAAATTAAATTCCATTTTTTAAAGTCGAAGTCTTTCATCCAAAGGGGGTTTAAAGTGGCGAATTTACATATAAAATTCTTATTTTGCCCACAGTGTTAATAAACACGATTTTACCCTTTTTATTTTTCTCTGGCATTTTTTTATTAAATAGTTTGTAGAAGATAAACTTTGTTATAAATTTGCAACCGCTAAAAAGCATTGGCTCATGGTGTAACTGGCAACACGTCTGATTTTGGTTCAGAAGAGTCTAGGTTCGAGCCCTAGTGAGCCAACAAAAAAAGCCGACTTGATAAACTTCAGGTCGGTTTTTTATTTATAAAATGTATAGGGCGAGAAGTTTATCCCGATGAGTGAAGCAATATCGGGAAGCCCTAGTGAGCCAACAATAAAACCGATTAGAAATCTCTAATCGGTTTTTTGTTTTTTAAATGAATGGTTTTTTTAAATCTTAAACGTAATCACCGGTCTTTTTGCGTGGTTTACTAAATCTTCACTCACACTGCCGTTAAAGAAATGAGACAGGCCTTTTCTGCCGTGAGTGGCCATACCAATCAAATCGGCATCGATGGATTGTGCAAAATTCAAAACGCCTTTTTCAACCGAGGTGTCGTTGTAAATATTCAAAGTATAGTTTTTAATATCCATCCCTTTAAGAAATTTTTCCATAAGCGCATTGGCTTCTTCAGTGGTTAAAAAGTTGGTAGCAGTATTGATAAACACCAAATGCATTTTAGCCTTAACAGATTCTGCAAATTTTACGGCCTCTTTAAACGGCTTTTTTATTTCTGAAGAAAAATCAGATGCAAAAACAAAGTTTTTTACAGCAAATTTTTCGTGCTCGTTTTTTATAACAAGCACAGGAGTTTTGGAGGTTCTTACTACCTTCTCGGTATTGCTTCCTATGAACATTTCCTTAAAACCACTGGCGCCGTGTGAGCCCATGATGATGATGTCAACCTTGTTTTTTGTAGCAACCTCCGTAATGCCCTCAAAGGTGTTTTCAAACAAAACGGTTTCGTGAACTTTAATGCCTTTCAGGAAACTTGAGCTCAACACCTCATTAAAGCGTTTGTGGGCAAGTTTCATAAAAAACAACGATTCGGGTAAACTGCTTTTGGCTGTATTGGCCTGATCAACCAAGCCTAACGGCAGTTCAAGCATGTGCAGCAGATAAATCTCACTTTTGTGTTTTTTGGCAAGTTGAGCAGCTACTTTAAGGGCGTTTTCAGCCTGTTTTGAGAAGTCTGTTGGGACAAGTATTTTTTTCATCGAAAGGGTTAATTTGTGAGTTATAAATTTTAAGTTAAAGTACAAAAAAAAATCCACTTCCATCGCTTTTTTTAAATGAGAATTAATTCATATATTTGCGCCATTGAAAAACAAGGTGTTAGGTGAGGGGACGAAAAGTCCCCTCTTTTTATAGAATTAAATGCTGAAAGATATAGTACAAGACTTGCTTGAGAAAGCGCTTGAAGAAAACCCTAAGCTCTTTTTGATTGACTTTCAAATCGATTCCGGCAACAATATTAAGATAATTATTGATGGTGACGAGGGAGTGACACTCAGCGATTGTGTGAGCATAAGCCGGGCCGTAGAGCACAATATCGACCGGGATGCGTTTGATTTTGCCCTTGAAGTGGCATCGGCCGGAGCCACATCGCCCTTGCAAATGCCAAGACAATATTTGAAAAATATCGGCAAAACACTCACGGTAAAAACCATTGACGGCGAAACTCTGGAAGGCGAGTTAACCCAAGTTAAGGACAACGGGATTCAGTTAGTTTGGAAAGCCAGAGAGCCAAAACCGGTTGGAAAAGGTAAAATTACCGTTGAAAAATCAGCCGATATAGATTTTGACAAAATAAAGGAAAGTAAAGTAAAAATAATATTTAATTAAAAACTGATATGGAAAATATCGCACTAATCGAATCTTTTTCAGAATTTAAAGACGATAAATTTATAGACAGAGTGACCTTAATGGCCATACTGGAAGATGTTTTTAGAGCAACCTTGAAAAAGAAATTTGGAGACGATGAAAATTTTGACATTATCATCAACCCCGATAAAGGAGATTTGGAAATCTGGAGAAACAGAGTGGTAGTGGCCGATGGTGAAGTTGAAAATCCAAACTATGAAATTTCCCTTAGCGATGCCCGCAAAATCGAGCCCGATTTTGAAGTGGGTGAAGACGTGCCTGAAGAAGTAAAACTGGTTGATTTAGGCCGAAGAGCCATACTTGCTTTACGCCAAAACCTGATTTCTAAAATTCACGAACACGACAATACAAACATATACAAGCAATTTAAAGACCTGGAAGGCGAATTGTACACCGCAGAAGTGCACCACATTCGCCACAAAGCGGTAATTCTGCTGGATGATGAAGGAAACGAAATCATCCTTCCTAAGGAAAAGCAAATCCCTTCTGACTTTTTCAGAAAAGGTGACAACGTGAGAGGAATTATTGAAAGCGTGGAACTTAAAGGAAACAAGCCTACTATTATCATGTCCAGAACCAGTAACAGATTTCTTGAAAAACTATTTGAACAGGAAATCCCGGAAGTATTTGATGGTCTGATTACCGTTAAAAAAGTGGTGAGAATTCCCGGCGAAAAAGCAAAAGTTGCCGTAGATTCTTATGACGACAGAATAGACCCGGTGGGTGCCTGTGTGGGTATGAAAGGGTCAAGAATTCACGGAATCGTTAGAGAGCTAGGCAACGAAAATATTGATGTCATCAACTTTACTAACAATTTAAATCTCTATATTTCGCGTGCTTTAAGCCCGGCTAAAATAACTTCTATCAGCATCAATGAAGAAACCAAACACGCCGAAGTAACCTTAAAACTGGAAGAAGTGTCTAAAGCTATTGGCCGTGGTGGACATAATATCAGGCTTGCAGGACAGCTTACAGGCTATGAAATTGACGTAATCAGAGAAGGTGCCGAAGAGGAAGAAGATGTGGAATTGAGCGAGTTCTCAGATGAAATCGATGGCTGGATAATCGATGAATTTTCAAGAATTGGTTTGGATACCGCCAAGCAAATACTTGAGCACGACATTGCCGACCTGGTTAAAAGAACCGATTTGGAAGAAGAAACCATCAGAGAAGTAATCAGCATATTAAAACAGGAATTTGAATAAAAAGAGGTTCAACCCTGAAAAATAAAAATAAATACACTTTATGAGTGAAGCAAACACAATGAGGCTAAACAAAGTTTTACGCGAGTTCAATATTTCTATTGATCGTGCCACCGATTTTTTAAAATCCAAAGGTTACGATATTGATGCGCGTCCAACTACAAAAATATCTGATGAAGTTTATCAGATACTGTTTGAAGAATTTCAAACAGACAAATCCAAAAAAGTAGCCTCAAAAGAAGTTAGCGAAGAAATTAAAAAAGAAAAAGAAGAACTTCGCATAGCTCGTGAAAAAGAACTTCAGGAAAAAAGTAAAGTTTCTTCCGCTCCTGAAATAATCAAAGCACAAGCCAAGCTCGATGGCCCTAAAACCGTAGGTAAAATAGACATAGAGCCCAAAAAGGCGGAGCCTAAAAAAGAGGAGCCGGAGGTAAAAGAAGAAAAAGAAGTAGAAAAGCCAATTCAGGAGGTAGTTAAGGAAGAGCCTAAAAAGGAAGTTGTAGCTGAAAAAGAAAAGCCGGAGCCTAAAAAGGAGGAGAAAAAAGAGGAAAAACCGGCTGAGCCCATCAAAGACGATCCTAGAATCCAAACCCAGTACAAAAAGCTGGATGGCCCCAACTTTACCGGGCAGACCATCGATTTAGAACAGTTTAAAAAGGCAAAGAAAAAACCTGAAAACGACAAAAAACCTGCTACGGATGCATCTAAAGATCATCGCGGAAAAAGAAAAAGAATCAGTAAAGACCCTGTAAAAGGAATGATGTCTCAGGGTGGCCCATCCAAAGGAAAACCCGGAAAAGGTAAAGGAAGACCTACAGTCATAAAAGAAGAACCCAGCGAAGAGGACGTTCAAAAACAAATTAAGGAAACGCTTGAAAAACTTCAGGGCAAATCCTCTAAGGGTAGAGCTGCAAAATACCGAAGAGACAAAAGAGATTTCCACCGTCAAAAATCGGAAGAGGAACAAGCCAGTCAGGACGCACAAAGCAAAGTACTGCAAGTTACCGAGTTTGTTACCGTAAACGAACTGGCAACCTTGATGAATGTTCCGGTTACCAATGTAATTTCTGCTTGTATGACACTGGGACTTATGGTAACAATGAACCAAAGACTCGATGCAGAAACACTCAGTATAGTAGCCGATGAATTTGGTTTTGAAATAAAATTTGTAACTGCCGATGCGGAAGATACTACCACTCCGGTAGAAGAAGACCCGGATACCCTTCAACCAAGGGCCCCCATTGTAACAGTAATGGGTCACGTTGACCACGGAAAAACATCGCTGCTTGATTACATCAGAAAAGAAAATGTAATTGCCGGCGAATCCGGTGGGATAACACAGCACATTGGAGCATACGGTGTTCAACTGGAGAACGGTCAAAAAATAACATTCTTGGATACACCGGGTCACGAGGCCTTTACCGCGATGCGTGCCCGTGGTGCTAAAGTAACAGACCTTGCCATAATTGTAATTGCTGCAGACGACGATGTAATGCCGCAAACCAAAGAGGCTATCTCACACGCTCAGGCAGCAGGTGTTCCCATTATTTTTGCGATTAACAAAATAGACAGACCCGAAGCCAATCCCGAAAAAATCAAAGAACGCCTAGCCGGAATGAACCTTCTGGTTGAAGATTGGGGTGGAAAAATCCAGTCTCACGATATATCCGCCAAAACCGGAATTGGGGTTAATGAACTTTTGGAAAAAGTATTGCTTGAAGCAGAATTACTCGAGCTGAAAGCAAACCCCAATAGAACTGCCTCCGGAACGGTTGTAGAAGCATTTCTTGATAAAGGAAGAGGCTATGTGTCAACCATACTTGTGCAAACCGGTACTTTAAAAATAGGCGACTATGTTTTAGCCGGTCAACACAGCGGAAAAGTAAAAGCCATGCACGATGAACGCGGGCACAATATCAAAGAAGCCGGACCGTCAACCCCTGTATCCATACTCGGTCTGGACGGTGCACCTCAGGCAGGTGATAAATTTGCTGTTTATGAAGACGAAAGAGAAGCAAAAGCCATTGCCGTAAAACGCACCCAGCTTCAAAGAGAACAATCAGTAAGAACACAACGCCATATTACGCTTGACGAAATTGGAAGACGTATTGCTTTGGGCGATTTTAAAGAACTTAATATTATTCTTAAAGCCGATGTGGACGGTTCTGTAGAAGCGTTGACAGACTCATTCCAGAAACTGTCCTCTGACGAAATTCAAATTAACATTATCCATAGAGCTGTTGGACCCATTACCGAAAGTGATGTGTTGTTAGCTTCAGCTTCTGATGCTATCATTATTGGTTTCAATGTGCGACCCATGGGGAATGCCCGCCAGATAGCCGATAAAGAAGAAATCGATATCAGAATGTATTCCATCATTTATGATGCAATCAACGACCTGAAAGATGCCATGGAAGGTATGCTTTCTCCTGAAATTAAGGAAGAAATCACCGGTACTGCTGAAATCAGAGAGACATTTAAAATTTCGAAAGTGGGAACCATTGCAGGATGTATGGTTACCAGTGGAAAAATTCTCAGAAACACCGGCATCCGTTTGATACGCGAAGGCGTGGTAATTCACACCGGAACGCTTTCGTCTTTGAAACGTTTTAAAGATGATGTAAAAGAAGTTTCAAAAGGCTATGATTGCGGAATCCAGTTGACCAACTACAACGATCTGGAAATTGGAGATATTATTGAAGGATTCCAGGAGGTTGAAGTCAAGAAAAAGCTGAAATAATTTTTTAAACTTTTTAAAAAAGAAAGTGCTGCTCATAACTTGAGCAGCACTTTCTTTAACATACAGTACCTAAGTGATTTATTGAACTTTCCGGAAAAAACATCACTTTTTTACTTTCTTCCTACTTAGATTCCTATAAACAATTTATAAGCTAACTGTAACAATGGTACCTCTATAGCGTCTTTACTTTAAGATAATTTTTTAATGAGAGTTTTACAAGCAACCTTACTTTTTGCATTCTTTTTGTGTCAGGGTTTTACTTCTCCGGCACAAACAAACGATACCATTCAAAGAAAAACAATCACCATTCCCAAAATTTCTGAGGCGCCCCGCATCGATGGAGTTCTTGATGACGTGGCGTGGAAAAATGCACCTGTAGCTGATGGTTTTATAGAAAGGCTTCCGGTAAACGGGCGGCCAATTCCAGACAATTTAAAAACCGAAGTGAAAATAGTTTATGACGATTTGGGCATTTACTTTGGAGCAACCATGTATGACCCCAGTCCGGATTTAATACCAAGGGAATTAACCGAAAGGGACCAGATTGGCAATCAGGATTTCTTTTTTATTTTACTGAACGGCTATAATGACCGGCAGCAAAGCTTGCAGTTTATTGTTACTTCTGCAGGAGTGCAATATGATGCAAAAATGACCAATGAGGGAGAAGACAATTCCTGGAATGCAGTTTGGTATAGTGCCGTGAAAATAAATGATGACAGCTGGGTGGCAGAAATTTTTATTCCCTATTCAGAATTGCGTTTTCCCGAAAAGGATGTTCATGTGTGGGGTTTGAACATGGAAAGAGAATTCAGAAGGGAACGCACCCGTTACAGTTGGAGTCATGTGGATAATACCAAAGGCAGTTTTTCAATTTATGATGGTGAAATTTATGGGATTGAAAACATCAAAACACCGGTGAGACTCTCACTGCAACCTTATCTCTCCACCTATGTCAATAGTTTTGACGGGCAATCTGAAGTGGTTTTTAATGGGGGAATGGACTTAAAATACGGTATCAACGATGCATTTACGCTGGATATGGTTTTAATACCCGATTTTGGTCAGACAAAATTTGATGAAACCGTTTTAAACCTTTCAGCCTTTGAAGTTCAGTATGCTGAACAAAGACCCTTTTTTACTGAAGGCACAGAACTGTTCTCCAAAGGAGGCATGTTTTATTCCAGAAGGGTGGGAGGTGCACCCACAAAGTTCCCGGTTTTGGAAGAAAATGAAGAAATTAAAACCTATCCATCAAGAATTGACTTGCTGAATGCCGCTAAAATTTCAGGACGTACTTCCGGGGGTCTGGGAATCGGGTTTTTTAATGCCATTACAAAAAACACCTATGCAACCATTGAAAACACTGAAACCGAATTAACCAGAAAGGAAATAGTGGAGCCGCTTGCCAATTACAATGTGCTTGTTCTTGATCAGCGGTTTGGTCAAAACAACTCCGTTTCACTTGTAAATACCAATGTGTTAAGAGAGGGCAGTTTTAGGGATGCAAACGCCACCGCTTTATTGCTCGATCTCACCAACAAAAGCAATACCTTTCGTTATTATTCTTATCTAAAAAGCAGTTGGGTAATTACCGATAATACCAAACATGGCACCGCAGGACGGGTACAGGCATCAAACATCAGCGGTAAACACCGCTACACTACTTCTGTAAATTTTAGGACAAAAGACTACGATATCAATGATTTAGGGTTTTCGGCAAATACCAATTTTATCAACTATTATGGGTATTACGGTTATAGAATATTACAGCCAAAAGGGGCTTTTAACAATATGAACCTTAATTTTAATTTGAGTCACAACAGGAGACTGGAACCTGATTTATATTCTACCTTTAATTTTAATTTTAATTCAAATTTTACAACTAAGGACTTTTTATCTTTTGGGGGAGGCTTTGAAACCACGCCTTTTGGCACTAATGATATCTATGAGCCCCGTACCGAAGGGAGGCATGTAAAGCTACCGGCATTTTACAATCCCTGGGTCTGGATTTCGACAGACTATAGAAAAAAACTGGCTTTGGATGTGGATTTGGAAATAGTTAGTTTCGATGAAAAAAACCGGGATATAAAAAGTTTTAGTATTTCGCCTAGATTTCGATTTTCTGACAAATGGAAGGCCAACGCAAGCGCCAGGGTAAACTTCTCTTCAAATGAACAGGGATTTGTGGGCAGACAGGATGAAGCTATTATTTTTGGTCAACGCGACCGAAATACACTCATCACCTCACTCGAGTCACAGTATATTTTTAATAACAAAATGGCGGCAACTCTTTCCTTCAGACATTATTTTTCCGAGGTGGGTTATCATCAATTTTACACACTTGAAAATAACGGCGACCTCACTTTAAACCCTTCCTATGTGAACCCTCATGACACCACATTTAACAGTTGGAATGTTGATCTGCGTTACACCTGGTGGTTTGCGCCGGGCAGTCAGCTTACGTTTTTATACCGAAACTCGATAGACAGTTTTTTCAGGGAGTCAGGGCTTGGTTTTACAGAAAATTTTGACAATTTATTTGAACAACCCCAACTACACAGCTTTTCAATTAGGATAAGCTATTTTCTTGATTACAACAGGATGAAAACCTGGTTCAAAAACGACCCACAGGATATACGTGTGGGGAGTTTACTGCCTCAGAAAATGAACAGGGGTGCTGACCAATTTTAGTAATTAAGGATTAATTTCTCCGCTCCGGACGCAGAACAAAAGCGTTTGGAAATGTTTTTTGTATTTCGAGCAAAGCGCGGTCTGCTTCAAGCCTCGTTAAAAAATTGCCCACCCACACTTTATAGTTGGGGGTTTCATATTCAATAGTGGCAGACCAGCTGGAAAGGCTGCGGTTGTATTCTCTTATGGTGCTGTTGGCTTCCTTCAATTCGCCATTATAAAGCTGAATGGTAAAGCCATCAGTCAGTTTATTCTCTTTGGATAATTTTGCCTTGAGACGTAACAATTCAGTGACTTTTTCATCTTCCTGTATAGTCACTACCCCCTGTTGGGCCTGAATGCCTTGAAGCTGAAAAACAATCAATAAAGAAACAAAAAGTTTAAAGATATGCATTGAAGGCATTTTTGAAGATTAATTTACTCGGTACAAAACTAAAATATTATAACTTAAAATGGACTTAAAATATTATTTAGAATTAATATAAATTATCTGTTAACGTTTAGTTTCAATTCCTAAAATGGACTTAAAATATTACTTTTGTCCAGTTATTTTGAGGGAGGTATGCCTAACTTATTTTTTATGAGCATTTAAGGCAATTTCCTTCCAATTTTTACACGATAATACATTACAAAGTATGAAAAAGGTGAAACACCCAAGTCTGTTGTTTAAATTATCTTCTTTTCTGTTAACACTGTTGCTGTTAACTTTTTCAAACACCCTTGCAGCACAAGATGAAGCTCCACAAGAAGCAGTAGAAGCTGTTGTTGACCTTGGCGGTGACCCCGTTGCAGGACGACAATTGTTCAACTCCAACTGTGCGGCCTGTCACCAGTTGGACCGCAGAGGTGTTGGCCCGGCGTTGAGAGGTATGTCTGAACGATATGAAAAAGATTGGCTCTACAGTTGGATTAGAAACAGCCAGGCAATGGTTCAGGCCGGCGACCCTATTGCTGTTAGACTTTTCAACGAGTGGAACCAGTCTGTAATGCAGGCTTTCCCACATCTTTCTGATGAAGATATTGATAATATTGTTGCATACACCAATCAGCCAAGACAGGTGACACCACCTCCGGGGCCAGATGGAGATACGGGAATTGCAGGTTCAGACAGTGGTATTTCAAACAACCTAGTTTTAGGTATCCTTGTGGTGGTGATGTTGATGCTGGTGGTAATGTTGCTGCTGGTGAACAACGTATTGAAGAAAATTGCTGCCGCCAACAATGTGGTATATCCCGAAAAAGAAAAATCAACCCCGCTTTGGAAAGCTTTTATTCAAAATCAGTTTTTGGTTTTAGTGTCTGTTGTACTTCTGATGCTTGGTGGAGCATATTATGCATATGGTTTCTTTATGCAAATTGGTATTGACCAGGGATATGCACCTATTCAACCGATACACTTCTCACACAAAATACATGCAGGAGACAACCAGATTGATTGTAACTACTGTCACTCCTCTGCAAGAAAAAGTAAAACATCAGGCATTCCATCATTGAATGTATGTATGAGCTGTCACGAAAACATCTATGAATATACCGGCGAGATTGATTTAGCTATGGGTTATACCAAAGAATTCTATGATGCCGAAATTCAAAAACTGTATGATGCTGTAGGCTGGGATCCGGAAACAAGACAATATTCCGGTGAAGAGCAGCCTGTAAAATGGGTGCGTATTCACAACCTGCCTGATTTAGCTTATTTCAACCACGCTCAACACGTTACCGTTGCCGGAATTGACTGTCAAACCTGTCACGGTCCTGTGGAAGAAATGGAAATACTTTATCAGTACTCACCTTTAACAATGGGCTGGTGTATCGATTGTCACCGCACCACTACCATTGATTTGAAGAGCAATGAGTACTATGAAAAGATTCACGCAGAGCTTTCTAAGAAATATGGCGTTGAAAGATTGACTGCTGCCCAAATGGGAGCATTGGAGTGTGGAAAATGCCACTATTAATATTTTAATCAAAAAGATAAATACCAATCCTATAATATGGCTTCAAGCAAGAAATACTGGAAAAGTGTTGAAGAACTGAACGAAAACAGTTCGATTGTTGAGACGCTAAGACAAAACGAGTTTGTTCAGGAAATTCCCACCGATGAGTTTCTTGGAGACAAGGAAACCCTGGAGGCTTCTTCCACCACTCGTCGCGACTTCCTGAAATATGTCGGGTTTACAACAGCTGCCGCAACGCTGGCTGCTTGTGAAGGTCCGGTAATTAAGTCCATTCCTTATGTAGTGCATCCCGATGAGATTGTACCCGGTCTGGCCAATTACTATGCAACAACCATTGCAGACGGTTTTGATTTTGCGTCCATTTTGGTGAAAACCAGAGAAGGAAGACCTATCAAAGTTGAAAACAACGCTTTGGCTTCTACCAAAGGGGGCGCCAATGCAAGAGTACAGGGTTCTGTGCTTTCAATGTATGACAGATTCAGATTGCAAGGACCGCTGGCTGAAGGCGAATCTGTAGATTGGGATTATTTCAACCCATTGATGAAAGCCCGATTGGACAATTTGGCTTCAAGTGGAAGCGCAGTGGTTTTGTTAACCCAAACTTTTGCAAGTCCTTCCACTTCAAAACTTATTAAAGAACTTACAACCAAATATTCAAACATTCGTCACGTAGTTTATGATGCGGTTTCGTCTTCCGAAGCTTTGGATGCTTACCAGATGAAATATGGCGAAAGAGGCCTTGCAGATTTCGATTTCGCGAAAGCGGAAGTAATCGTTTCAGTAGGTGCTGACTTTTTAGGCGATTGGCAGGGCGGCGGTTATGATGCCGGATATGCCAAAGGCCGTGTACCGAAAGACGGAAAAATGTCCCGTCACATTCAGTTTGAATCATTGATGACCCTAGCCGGCGCTAATGCCGATAAGCGTGTGCCTGTTACACCGGCACAGCAAAAAGAAGTAATGAAAGCATTTGCAGGAAAAAGCGCCAACCTGCCTGACAACGTTAAAGAAGCCGTTGACAATGCTAAAAGACAACTGCAAAGAGCCGGTTCAAAAGCTGTAGTAGTATGTGGTCTGCCCGATGTAGAGGCTCAAACCATGGCTCTTGAAATCAATGAGCGTATGGGCAGCGAGGTAATAGACACCGCTCAGCCCCGATTGATCAGACAAGGAAATACACAAGAAGTATTAAACGTAATTCAAGGAGTAAAATCCGGCACTGTTAAAGGACTGATTACTGTGGGTGTTGACCCCTTATATTCATTCCCGGATGCCGAAGGTTTTGCAGAAGCTTATCAAAATCTTCAATTTTCATTAGCATTTGCCATGCGTGAAGATGCAACAGCGTCTCAGGCTCAGTTTGTAGCTGCCACGCCACATTATCTGGAAGCTTGGGGAGATGTTCAAATCAAAAAAGGACATTTTGCACTTTCTCAGCCCACAATCAGACCGTTGTTTAACACGATGCAGTTTCAGGACTGTGTGTTGGCCTGGTTGGGTGAAGAGAAATCCTATTATGAATACATCAGAGAAACCATGACCCCCATGTTGAGCGGAAAATCCTGGAGTGAAGCCCTTCACGACGGTGTTTTTGAAAGCTCGGCAACCATTGCTACCGAGACTTCAGTAAGTATGGCAGCTTCTTCATCAGAAGGAGCATTGGCGGGAAGCTCAATCTCTGAGAGCGATTTTGATTTAATTTTCTATACCAAAACAGCTATGGGTGATGGCCAAAATGCCAACAACCCCTGGTTGCAAGAAATGCCCGACCCAATTACCAGAACTACCTGGGATAACTATATGACTATTTCAGCCGCAGATGCTGAAGATTTAGGTCTTAAAAACTGGCATGTGGCCACCGGAGCACTTAATGGAAGTTATGTAAATATCACGGCTAACGGTGTTACTTTGGAAAAAGTGCCTGTGCTTATCCAGCCGGGTCAAGCCAGAGGTACTGTAGGTTTGGCGTTGGGTTATGGAAAAACACACAACATTCAAAAAGAAATGCAAGTGGGTGTGAATGCCTATGCGCTTTATAATAATTTTAAAGGTGTTCAGCGCGTATCGCTTCAAAAAGCTTCGGGTGAGCACGAGTTTGCCTGTGTGCAACTGCACAATACCATGATGGGTAGAGGCGACATCATTAGAGAAACCACACTGGAGGTTTTCAACACTGTTGACCACGCCAAGTGGAACCCCATTCCGGTAGTTTCTTTAAACCACATCGATACACCTGTGGATTCTCCTGAGGTGGACTTGTGGCAAAACTTTGATCGTTCTATCGGGCATCACTTCAAGTTGTCTATTGATATGAACGCTTGTACCGGCTGTGGTGCCTGTGTAATAGCCTGTCACGCCGAAAACAACGTGCCTGTAGTAGGTAAAACCGAAATGAGAAGAAGCCGCGATATGCACTGGTTGCGTATTGACAGATACTATTCTTCTGAAGAAACCATTCTTGAAGATATTGACAAGAAAAACGCTATTTCCGGACTTGGTCAATCGTTGACTCAGTTTGGTGAGCTTGAAAACCCTGCTGAAAATCCGCAGGTTACTTTCCAGCCGGTTATGTGTCAGCACTGCAACCATGCTCCCTGTGAAACGGTGTGTCCGGTTGCGGCTACATCACACGGCCGTCAGGGTCAAAACCAAATGGCATACAACCGTTGTGTGGGTACCAGATACTGTGCCAACAACTGTCCGTATAAAGTTCGTCGTTTCAACTGGTTCAAATATGGCCAAAACGATGAGTTTGACTACCACTTCAACAACGATTTAGGCAGAATGGTTGTCAATCCTGATGTTACTGTTCGTTCAAGAGGGGTTATGGAAAAATGTTCTATGTGTATTCAAAAAACACAAATGACTATTTTGGAAGCCAAAAAAGAAGGAAGAGCCATCAAGGACGGTGAGTTCCAGACTGCCTGTTCAATGGCTTGTGATAAAGGAGCGATGGTCTTTGGCGACATCAATGATGAAAAGTCATTGGTTGCTGAAAAGTACAATGACAAGCGCAGGTACCACCTGATTGAATATTTGGGAACAAAACCCAACGTGATGTATCAGGTGAAAGTTAGAAATACAGAAGAAGTATAATTAAGAAACATTTATAAAAGGATATGTCTCATTACGAAGCACCTATTAGAAGGCCATTAGTTTTAGGGGAAAAAACCTATCACGATGTTACAGTTGATGTGGCAAAGCCGGTTGAAGGCAGAGCCAATAAATCCTGGTGGATAGTATTTTCTATCTCCTTAGTCGCATTCCTTTGGGGAGTGGGCTGTATCGTCTATACCATCACTACCGGTATTGGTGTGTGGGGTTTAAACAAGACCGTAGGCTGGGCCTGGGATATTACCAACTTTGTTTGGTGGGTAGGTATCGGTCACGCCGGAACATTGATTTCAGCGGTACTCTTGCTCTTCCGTCAAAAATGGAGAATGGCCATCAACCGCTCTGCAGAAGCGATGACCATCTTCTCGGTAATGCAGGCAGGATTGTTCCCGCTTATTCACATGGGGCGTCCATGGTTGGCTTATTGGGTAGTGCCCATTCCTAATCAGTTTGGGTCGCTGTGGGTAAACTTTAACTCGCCGCTGCTTTGGGACGTATTTGCGATTTCAACCTATCTTTCGGTTTCACTCGTTTTCTGGTGGACAGGTTTATTGCCTGACTTTGCAATGATCAGAGACCGTGCAATTACTCCTTTTACCAAAAAAATATACAGCATAGTTTCATTTGGTTGGAGCGGGCGAGCCAAAGACTGGCAGCGTTTTGAAGAAGTATCATTGGTACTAGCCGGTTTAGCGACACCTCTTGTACTTTCTGTACACACCATTGTATCGTTTGACTTTGCTACTTCGGTCATTCCCGGATGGCATACCACCATTTTCCCGCCCTACTTTGTGGCAGGAGCGATTTTCTCGGGCTTTGCGATGGTAAACACCCTTCTCATCATTATGAGGAAGGTATCCAATTTAGAAGATTACATCACTATACAACACATCGAGTTGATGAACATTGTAATTATGATTACAGGTTCTATCGTGGGGGTGGCTTATATCACTGAATTATTTATGGCCTGGTACTCAGGGGTGGAATATGAGCAGTATGCATTCCTTAACCGTGCTACCGGACCTTACTGGTGGGCTTATTGGGCGATGATGACCTGTAACGTGTTTTCACCACAGTTGATGTGGTTCCCCAAATTGAGAAGAAGTATTATGTTCTCGTTTATTATTTCGATAGTTGTAAACATCGGAATGTGGTTTGAGCGATTTGTAATTATCGTTACTTCGCTTCACAGAGATTTCGTTCCTTCTTCCTGGACCATGTTCTCACCCACTTTTGTGGATATTGGGATATTTATCGGAACCATCGGATTCTTCTTTGTATTGTTTTTGCTGTATGCAAGAAGCTTCCCGGTAATTGCTCAAGCTGAAGTAAAATCTATTTTGAAATCTTCAGGGGCAACCTATAAAGAACTAAGAGCAAAAAACGGTGATGATGTAGATCATTCCATCGTAATTGTTAAAGATAAAACTAAAAACCAAGAATAGCCATGGCATCAAAAGTTATTCACGCTTTCTATACCGATGATGATGTTTTAATGCAAGCCGTTAAAGACGCCAGAAAGGCACATTATCATATTGGAGAAGTTTATACACCCTTTCCGGTTCACGGGCTTGACAAAGCTATGGGGCTGGCTCCCACCAGACTGGCTATAACCTCGTTTTTGTATGGTGTTGTAGGTCTGGCAATTTCTATCGTAATGATGAATTACATTATGATTGAAGACTGGCCTCAGGATATTGGGGGTAAGCCAAGTTTTAGTTTTATTCAAAACATGCCGGCTTTTGTTCCTATTATGTTTGAACTTACCGTGTTTTTTGCAGCTCACTTAATGGTTATTACTTTTTACTTAAGAAGTAAACTGTGGCCATTTAAACAAGCCGAAAACCCGGATGTAAGAACCACAGACGATCATTTCCTGATGGAAATTGATGTTGAGCACCACAGTGTAGAAGAGCTTTCCAAGTTTTTGGTAAACACCGGTGCTGTAGAAGTTAATTTAGTTGATAAGCAAGAATAATTCCTATGAAGAACATAGCATATATATTCGTTTTTTCAGTACTGTTTAGTTTAGCCTCCTGTTCAGATAACAGGACTCCAAACTATCATTTTATGCCTGATATGTATTATGAAGTAGGGTATGGCCCCTATAGTGAAGGGGATATTTTTCTTCACGGTCAGTCTGCCAGACTACCTGCTGAAGGAACCGTGCCCAGAGGGTATGTGCCTTATGAGTATGACAATACCTTAGAGGGATTCAACCGTGCCAGAACTGAATTGAAAAACCCGCTGCCCGTTACTCAGGAAAACCTGGATAAAGGCAGGGAGTTGTTCGGTTATTTTTGTGCAGTTTGCCATGGAGACAAAGGAGACGGCCAGGGAATTTTAACTCAAAGAGAAAAGTTTTTAGGAATACCCAGTTATGCTGATCCGGGAAGAACGATTACAGAAGGAAGCATCTACCACGTGCAAATGTATGGTATCAATGCGATGGGCGACTTTGTAGCCCAAACCACCCCCGAGGAGCGTTGGCAAATCGCTATGCACGTGTTAAACCTGAAAGCTGAACTTGAAGGCACACCCAAACTGCAACCTGTTGCTGATGCAACCGCTTCTGATGAAGCAGAAGAGGCAGTAAACGAACAAATAGAAGACTAACAGTAGATTTAAAGAGACAGTTAAAGATATGTACACGCTACCTAACAAACTAAAACTTTTCGCCATCGTTTTTATGGTCGTTGGAGCATTGGGTATGATTGCCGGTTTGATGAATGCACCAACCTCTAAAGACGAAGTTAGAGAAATGCTTGCCAAGCAAGAAGCTCATTATGGTCACGCTGCTCACGCAGAAGAAGTTCAACACGACGAAGAGCATGTTTATCATCTCTTCCACCAGTTGCAAAACAGACCTTGGTCTGCCATCTATGTTTCGGCCTTATTCTTTTTTATGATTGCTTTGGGCGCCTTGGCTTTTTATGCCATACAGCACGCCGCTCAGGCCGGATGGTCGCCTGTACTGTTTAGAGTGATGGAAGGAGTTACCGGCTATCTGTTGCCCGGCTCCATTATTATGTTTTTACTGCTTGTGCTTTCTGTTATGGGCGTAAATCATATTTTCCACTGGATGGATGCAGCTTTGTTTGACCCCGAAAGTGATAAGTTTGACCTGATTGTTGCCAACAAGGCAGCCTGGCTTAACACCCCCGGATTTTTAATTAGAGCTGCCATTTACCTAACAGGATGGAACTTGTATAGATATTACTCCAGAAAATATACCCTGAAACAAGACGAAGAAGGTGGTACACACTGGTTTAAAAAGAACTTTAAAATTTCTGCCGGTTTCCTTGTATTCTTCATTGTAACTGAGTCTATGATGTCTTGGGACTGGATTATGGGCTTTGACCCACACTGGTTTAGCACCTTGTTTGGTTGGTATGTTTTTGCCGGCATGATGGTGTCAGCAGTTACCGTTATTGCAATGGTAGCGATTTATCTAAAATCAAAAGGATATTTGGAGTATGTAAACAATAGCCACATTCACGATTTGGCTAAGTTTATGTTTGCTTTCAGTATTTTCTGGACCTATCTGTGGTTTTCACAATTTATGCTGATTTGGTATGCCAATATCCCTGAAGAAGTAACTTACTTTGTATCCAGAATTCAGGATTACAACTTGTTATTCTTCGGAATGCTCGCTCTTAATTTTGTTTTCCCATTATTGCTGTTAATGAACAGTGACTTTAAACGTGTAAACTGGCTGGTTGTTGGAACAGGTATTATTATCCTGGCAGGTCACTACATCAATGTATATGTTATGGTAATGCCCGGAACAGTAGGAGCATCCTGGTACATCGGTTTACCCGAAATCGGAGCCTTGTTGTTTTTCTTTGGGTTATTTGTTTGGGTGGTTTTCAGTACACTTACCAAAGCACCACTCATTGCAAAAGGCAGCCCGTTTATTGAAGAAAGTAAACATTTTCATTATTAATTAAGAACTGTAAAGAACCATTATAAAAATGACAGGATTTTTAGTTATAGCCGTTTTAGTTCTCTTTGCTGTAGCGGTATGGCAAATGAATAAAATATTTCAGTTGTCGCAGGTTGGTCAAAGTGATGATTCACAAATTGCTAACGACAAAGACAACAGGCTCAACGGAAAGTTGATGCTTTATTTTATGATCTTTTTCTATGCCTTCCTTGTTTACGGATTTTGGCAATGGTCAAAGGTTTTATTGCCCGAAGCAGCATCAGAGCACGGACAAAACATTGACCTTTTGATGTTAATCTCTATGGTTATCATCATGTTTGTTTTGGTCATTACCCAATTTTTATTGCACTATTTTGCATTCAAATATCACGGAAGAAAAGGACAGCGTGCCGTTTTCTTTGCAGACAATGACAAACTCGAATTTATCTGGACCATTATTCCCGTAATTGTTCTTGCCGGATTAATTATCTATGGATTGTTCACCTGGACAGACATTATGAACATCAAAGAAGATGACGACGCACTGGTGGTTGAACTGTATGCCAAGCAATTTTCTTGGGAAGCACGCTATGCCGGTGCTGATAATACCCTGGGAGATGCAAATGTGCGATTCATTGAAGGGGTAAACACCATCGGTATCGACCCATCAGATCCGGATGGTATGGACGATATTGTTACCAGAGAATTGCGTCTGCCCGTGGGAAGAAAAGTAATTTTCAAAATGCGTTCACAAGATGTATTGCACTCAGCTTATATGCCTCACTTTAGAGCACAAATGAATACTGTTCCCGGTATGATTACGCAGTTTGCTTTTACACCCACCATCACCACCGAAGAGATGCGTCAAAACGCTGACGTTATTGCAAAAGTTGAAAACATCAACAATATCAGAACACAGCGCAATGTAGAATTGGCTGCGCAGGGGGAAGAATTGCTGGAGCCTTATGAATTTGATTACCTGTTATTGTGTAACAAAATTTGTGGAGCGTCCCATTACAATATGCAAATGAAAATCATCGTAGAAACTGAAGAAGATTTCAACGCCTGGTTAGCCAAACAAAGAACATTTGCACAAACTATTAATCAATAATTAAGAGTAAGATTTTAAGATATGTCAACAGAAGCACACAATCATTCAGCAGGTCACCACGACGATCACGGGCATCATCATCATAAAGATACTTTTATAACCAAGTATATATTCAGTATCGACCACAAAATGATTTCTAAGCAATACCTCATAACAGGTTTGTTTATGGGAATCATCGGTATTGCCATGTCCATTTTATTTCGTTTGCAACTGGCCTGGCCGGACAAGAAATTCACGGCTTATGAAATCTTCTTAGGAAAATGGGGTGCCGACGGTATAATGGATCCCAACGTATATCTGGCATTGGTAACCATTCACGGAACCATCATGGTATTTTTTGTGCTTACTGCCGGATTGAGCGGAACTTTCAGTAACCTTTTGATTCCCTTGCAGATTGGAGCCCGTGATATGGCCTCCGGTTTTCTGAACATGGTGTCTTACTGGTTGTTTTTCCTCTCCAGTGTGATTATGATTATGTCATTGTTTGTAGAAGCAGGACCTGCCGCTGCAGGATGGACCATCTACCCACCGCTGAGCGCATTACCACAGTCGATGCCCGGCTCAGGAGCAGGGATGACCCTTTGGCTGGTGTCTATGGCTATATTTATTGCGTCCTCACTTTTGGGATCGTTAAACTATATCGTAACGGTAATCAACCTGAGAACTAAAGGAATGTCTATGACCCGACTTCCGTTAACTATCTGGGCGTTTTTCGTTACAGCTATCATTGGTGTGGTTTCTTTTCCGGTTCTTTTATCGGCAGCTTTAATGTTGATAATGGATAGAAGTTTTGGAACTTCATTCTTCCTTTCAGATATTTTTATTGCCGGCGAAGTGTTGCACAATCAAGGTGGTTCACCCATTTTGTTCCAGCACCTTTTCTGGTTCTTAGGACACCCGGAAGTTTATATTGTATTATTACCGGCACTGGGGATTACCTCTGAAATTATTGCTACAAACTCACGAAAACCCATTTTTGGATACAGGGCGATGGTAGCTTCTATTTTGGCCATTGCGTTCCTTTCAACCATTGTTTGGGGTCATCATATGTTTGTATCTGGTATGAATCCGTTCCTGGGCTCTGTGTTTACTTTTACAACCCTTTTGATTGCGATTCCTTCGGCTGTAAAAGCATTTAACTATATCACAACGCTCTGGAAAGGAAACCTCCAGCTCAATCCGGCAATGCTCTTTTCCATAGGGCTGGTGTCCACCTTTATATCGGGTGGTTTAACCGGAATTATTTTAGGAGACAGTGCGCTCGATATCAACGTTCACGATACTTATTTTGTGGTGGCTCACTTCCACCTGGTGATGGGTATATCAGCACTTTACGGTCTTTTTGCCGGGGTGTATCACTGGTTCCCCAGGATGTTTGGGCGAATGATGAATAAAAACCTGGGCTATATCCACTTCTGGGTAACCGCAATAGGTGCCTACGGTATTTTCTTCCCCATGCACTTTATCGGAATGGCAGGGTTACCACGTAGATATTACACCAACACGGCGTTCCCATATTTTGATGATTTAGCAGACATCAACGTGGTTATTACCATTTTTGCAATCATCACAGCGGCGGTTCAGCTGGTGTTCCTGTTCAATTTCCTGTATTCCATTTTCTACGGAAAACGCGCTCCGCAAAATCCCTGGAACTCAAATACACTGGAGTGGACAGCACCTGTAGAGCATATTCACGGAAACTGGCCGGGAGCCATCCCAACTGTTCACCGCTGGGCGTATGATTACAGCAAGCTAAACGAAAAAGGCGATGATTATGTAATTGCCGGACAAGATTATGTTCCTCAACACATCCCGCTTCAGGAAAACGAAGAAGAGTTGAATCATTAAGTTATAATACCAACCAGAATAATTAAAACCCTCTTTTATTTTGAAAGAGGGTTTTTTGTTACCAAAACTTTGACTTTGTATTATCATTGAGTTATTTGAGGTTAAGATAAAATTAAGTGCTGTGATTCCTTATTTTATCATTATACATTTACACCGAATTAGATTCATTTTCTTATTTATTTAGTTAGCATTAAAAGCCGCGTATGGGGATTCGCGGCTTTTTTATTTTAAAAAACTTCCCGATTTTCTCACTTCATTTTTCCCTATCTTTGTTTTTATGAACGAGCATTTAGACCCCACCGGCGAGCATTTTTCCCCCGAAGAATTGGATATTGAACGCAAATTGCGTCCGCTGTCGTTTGACGATTTTACCGGTCAGGAACAAGTATTGGAAAACCTGAAAATATTTGTACAGGCCGCCAATTTGAGAGCGGAAGCTTTAGACCATACCCTGTTTCACGGCCCTCCCGGTTTGGGAAAAACCACCCTGGCACATATTCTTGCCAATGAACTGGATGTGGGTATAAAAATCACTTCGGGTCCCGTGCTGGATAAGCCGGGCGATTTGGCAGGGTTGCTTACCAATCTCGATGAAAGAGATGTGCTTTTTATTGACGAAATACACCGGTTGAGCCCTATCGTGGAAGAATACCTCTACTCGGCTATGGAAGATTATAAAATCGATATCATGATTGAAACAGGGCCCAATGCACGCACTGTTCAAATCAATCTCAATCCGTTTACACTGGTGGGTGCTACCACCCGCTCCGGCTTGCTCACAGCACCTATGCGTGCCCGTTTTGGAATTTCATCCCGACTGGAGTATTACAATACCGAACTGCTCACCACCATTGTACAACGCAGCGCCGAAATCCTCAAAGTAAAAATAAGTATGGAAGCCGCTATCGAAATTGCCGGTCGAAGTAGGGGCACACCACGAATTGCCAACGCATTGCTGCGCCGTGTGCGCGATTTTGCCCAAATAAAAGGTGATGGCAACATCGATATCAAAATAGCCAAATATGCGCTGGAAGCCCTCAATGTAGATGCCTTTGGACTGGACGAAATGGATAACAAAATACTCTCAACCATCATCGATAAATTTAAAGGAGGACCGGTTGGAATTACCACTCTGGCAACTGCAGTAAGTGAAAGTGCCGAAACGATTGAAGAAGTCTATGAGCCTTTTTTAATTCAACAAGGGTTTATAATGCGCACGCCCAGAGGTCGTGAAGTTACTGAAGCAGCTTATAAACATTTGGGTAAAATTAATCCCGGAAGACAAGGAGGATTGTTTTAGGTCCCCTTTCCAGCCCTCCCCAACCGCGTGCGCTAAAGCTTTAGCGTTGCGCCTTCGGCAAGCCTTCGGCGACCGAAGGGTGGTGCAAGGGGAGGGAGTGAATTCTACTAAAATGAATGCAAAGTCAAAATATACCCAACTCATAAAAACCGAAGCGCAACGCCTCGGTTTTCTGTCTTGTGGCATCAGCAAAGCGGGGTTTTTGGAAGAAGAAGCCCCCCGTTTGGAAGCCTGGCTCAATAAAAATATGCAGGGTGAAATGAAGTATATGGAAAACCACTTTGACAAACGGTTGGATCCCACACTGCTTGTGCCGGGAGCAAAAAGTGTGGTTTCCTTGCTGCTTAACTATTTTCCGGAGGAATCACAACCACCCGGCACTTACAAAATCTCGAAATATGCCTATGGTGCCGACTATCATTTTGTGATTAAAGACAAACTCAAGCAACTGCTTTATTTTATTGAAAGTGAAATCGGTGAAGTGGGAGGGAGGGCTTTTGTAGATTCGGCACCGGTACTGGACAAAGCCTGGGCGGCCAAAAGTGGACTGGGATGGATGGGTAAACACAGCAACCTGCTTACCAAACAAACCGGCTCCTTCTATTTTATAGCAGAACTTATCATTGATCTGGAGCTGGATTATGACACCCCGGTTACAGACCATTGCGGGAGCTGTACCGCCTGCATCGATGCCTGTCCCACCCAGGCTATTGTGGAGCCTTATGTGGTGGATGGCAGCAAATGCATTTCCTATCTCACTATCGAGTTAAAAGACGCTATTCCCACTCAGTTTAAAGGGCAGATGGACGACTGGATGTTTGGCTGTGATGTGTGTCAGGATGTATGCCCGTGGAACCGATTTTCAAAAGCCCACAGCGAGCCGCTTTTTAACCCACACCGTGAACTACTTGCCATGACCCAAAAAGACTGGCAGGAAATTACCCTGGAAACCTTTGGTAAACTCTTTAAAAAGTCGGCTGTAAAGCGCACCAAGTTTGAAGGCTTACAACGGAATATCGATTTTTTGGGTGAAGAGTAACGTTTTGGCGCTTGGCGAGTGAGCGTGGACAAGCCATAGATTATCGCCGGTGTGCTTGTTGCACAACTCCATCCTCAAATATAGAAAAAGCTTGCATAAAAATCAGGGATTTATTAATTTCATGCCCATGCAAGGCAAGAAAAACTATCAGGAAAAACTCTTCACAAGCTTTAAGCTAAGTGACAGGGTATCAAAGGAAAATTTTTATCGCAGGTTAAAAGAAGCCCTCAACTTGGATTTCCTTTACCCACTTACCAATGAGTTCTATGGGCAGAGCGGACAAAAAAGCATAGACCCGGTGGTCTTTTTTAAGATTTGTTTAGTGGGGTATCTGGAAAACATCACTACCGACCGGGGCCTAATGGATCACTGCAGCATGCGGATGGACATCCTTTATTATCTGGATTATGACATCGATGAGGCTTTGCCCTGGCACAGCACTATCAGTCGCACTAGACAACTGTTTCCTGAAGCTGTTTTTGAAGAAGTCTTTACCCGTGTTTTAAAGCTATGCATAGAAGCCGGACTGGTAAGCGGCCATACCCAAGCCATCGATTCAGCCCCTGTAAAGGCCAATGCCTCGATGGATAGTTTGGAAATTAAAGTACCTACAGAGGAGCTTGAAGAACACCTTTCAAAAGTGCGTGTACAAAGCAGACGGGACAGGAAAGCCAAAGAGAACAAAGCACCAACATCACAACAGCAAATCACGGCCAGTAAAAAGGAATTACAGGATATTAAAAGCCGCAACAAAAAATGGAGCGAAGATCAGGATGCACGACCGGGCGCCACAAGCAAAAGCAGCAGGTACACCAGCAACAAAACCCATTACAGCCCCACCGACCCCGATGCCAGGATAAGTGTCAAACCCGGAAAGGCAAGAAAGCTCAACTATTTGTGCAATATAAGTGTGGACACCGGTGGCCACGTGATCACCGATGTGCAGGCCTATCACGCAGACAAGAAAGACAACCAGTATTTGCAAGACACCGTAGCAAGGCTCAACAGGCGATTGAGAAAAGAAGGGATGCTCTGGGAACATCTACTGGCAGACACAGGCTACAGCAGTGGTGAGAACTACGCCTACCTGGAAGCCAGGGGCATTAAAAGCTACATTCCTCCACACGGAACCTATAAAGGAGGCCCTGAAGATTTCAAGTATATAAAAGATGGTAATTATTGGCTTTGTCCCCAGGGAAAGAAAGTAAGCTTTCGTAAGCAGAAACTTGAAAAAGGCACTTTAAAAGATCATTATTTAACAAGACGCAGTGATTGTAAAGGCTGTCCTATTAAAGAGGCTTGCATTGGCAAAAGCCACGAAAAGAAAATCAATATTACAGCATATCGTGAAGAATATGAACGCAACATAGAGCGGATAAACAGCCGTAACGGCCGGTATATGAAAGGCAAGCGACAAAGCACGGTAGAACCTGTATTTGGAACCCTTAAAGAGTTTATGGGACTTCGAAAGGTGAATACCATTGGCATTCAACAGGCCAATAAATGCATGCACCTGGCTGCCATAGCCTACAACCTGAAAAAGTATCTCAAAGCAACAACCAAAAAAGCAATAGCAACAGCAAAAGCAATACACGGTATAGACAGCTTATTTTTTTCCACCAAAACAGCTATTTTAAACCATTTT
>ERZ869909.460-NODE-460-length-48447-cov-7.545524_pt1 | contig 48447 bp, 44 predicted proteins | sample MGYA00520892_ERZ869909 | MGnify/ENA primary metagenome ERZ869909 (study PRJEB32215, sample SAMEA104723947) | bioreactor metagenome | biome: bioreactor; feature: anaerobic bioreactor; material: water | place: China | collected 2015-03-12 ... | reverse complement strand
GGCTTTGCCGCGACAGCAGGCGGAGCCGACGCGCTGACCATCACACCGATGACGCGCGCCGCAGGGCGCTCCACGCCATTCTCGCGCCGTGTTGCGCGCAATCTGCACATCTTGCTGGCCGAAGAGACCCATGCCGGAAAGATCAATGATCCGGCGGGCGGCAGCTATCTGCATGAAACCCTGGGCCACCGGCTGGCGGAAGCTGTATGGGGCGAGATGCAGCGCATTATCGCGCTTGGCGGGGCCAGCGCGGCCTTGCGCTCTGATAGCTGGAAAGCCGACATCGGCAAGGCCGCTGACGGGCTGATGAAGCTGGTCAGCACGGGCAAGGAGCCGGTCATCGGCGTCACCAGCTTCCCCGATCTCGATCCGCGGGCCCTGAAAGCTGAAGACAGCGCCTACACCCCGCCCGCGATTTCCGGTTCCGCCTTCGCAGACGCACCGGTGGACCCGATCCCCCTGCCCGCGCCGATACGCACGGCTGCGCCCTTTGAGCTCGTCCGCGCCAAGGTGGAGGCCGCCGCGCCGCGGCCGGTCTTCCTCGCCACGCTTGGCACCCTGCCGGAATTCAACGCCCGCGCGGGCTTTGCCATCAACCGGCTGGGCGTGAGCGGGCTGCGCGCTGCGCCCGCTATGGCACATGACAGCGTAGAGGCATGCGTGGAAGCCTTCCGGGCGTCCGGCTCCCCGCTCGCCATTATCTGCGGCACGGATGACGCCTATGACGCGCATGCCGCAGCGCTCGCCGCAGCGCTGAAAGCAGCCGGTGCAAAGGCCGTCTGGCTGGCCGGACGGCGCGACAGCGCACCGGCAGAGGCCGCCGTCGATCACGCCATCCATATGCGCTCTGACGCGCTGGAAGACGCCCGCCTCGCCGCGCGCGCGATGGGAGTGGATACATGACCCGTCAGACCCCGCCCGATTTTGCGTCCATCGCCTTCAATGTGCCACGCGCAGCGGCCAGCAAGGCGACCCGCCCGAAAGGCTGGATGAGCCCGGAGGGTATCGAGATCGCGCCCGCCTACGGGCCGCACGACACCGCCCCGCTGGATTTTGCAGGCGGGCTGCCGGGCCTCGCCCCCTATCACCGCGGCCCTTACCCGACCATGTTCGTGCAGCGCCCGTGGACGATCCGCCAGTATGCGGGTTTCTCCACGGCGGAGGATTCCAACGCCTTCTACCGGCGCAATCTGGCCGCCGGGCAAAAAGGGCTTTCCATCGCCTTCGATCTGGCCACGCACCGGGGCTATGACAGCGATAATCCGCGCGTGATCGGCGATGTCGGCATGGCGGGCGTGGCAGTCGATTCCATTCTCGACATGCGCCAGCTTTTCGACGGCATACCGCTCGACCAGATGAGCGTATCGATGACGATGAATGGCGCGGTGCTGCCCGTGCTCGCCCTCTACATCGTTGCGGCAGAGGAACAGGGCGTAAAGCCGGCGCAGCTTTCAGGCACCATCCAGAACGACATCCTGAAAGAGTTCATGGTGCGCAACACCTATATCTACCCGCCTGCGCCCTCCATGCGGATCATCTCCGACATTTTCGCCTTCACCTCGACCGAGATGCCGCGTTTCAACTCCATTTCCATCTCCGGCTACCACATTCAGGAGGCAGGCGCCCCGGCAGACCTGGAGCTGGCCTACACGATCGCCGATGGCCTCGAATACATCGCAGCCGGTGTCAAAGCCGGGCTGGACGTGGACACATTCGCCCCGCGCCTGTCCTTCTTCTGGGGCATTTCCATGAATTATTACATGGAAGTGGCGAAGCTACGCGCAGCGCGCCTGATCTGGGCGAAGCTGGTGAAGGAGCGCTTTGCGCCGAAGTCCGACAAATCCCTCTCCTTGCGCGCACACAGCCAGACCTCCGGCTGGTCGCTGACCGCGCAGGATGTGTTCAACAATGTCGCGCGCACCACCATCGAGGCGATGGCCGCCGTCGACGGCCACACCCAATCGCTGCATACCAATTCGCTGGATGAGGCGCTGGCCCTCCCCACCGACTTCTCCGCGCGCATCGCGCGCAACACCCAGATCGTGCTGGAAACCGAAGCGCACCTGACCGATACAATCGACCCGTGGGGCGGCAGCTGGTTCGTCGAGCGCCTGACCCACGATCTCGCGGCCCGCGCGCTCGCGCATATCGAGGAAATCGATGCGCTGGGCGGCATGGCAAAGGCCATCGAGGACGGTACGCCTAAACTGCGCATCGAGGAGGCCGCCGCCAGGACTCAGGCCCGTATCGATTCCGGCCAGCAGACGATTGTAGGCGTGAACAAGTTCCGCCTGACAGAGCCTGAAGATGTGCCGGTGCTGAAGGTGGACAATGCCGGCGTGCGCCGCCAGCAGCTTGAAAAACTGAAGCGGCTCAAGGCCAATCGCGACGGCCAGAAGGTGGAGGCGGCGTTGCACGCCCTCACCCGCGCGGCGGACGAGAAGAGCGGCAATCTGCTGGCGCTGGCCGTCGATGCGGCGCGCGCGCATGCCAGCGTGGGCGAAATTTCCGACGCGCTGGAGAAGGTTTACGGCCGCCACAAGGCCGCCATCCAGTCGATACAGGGGGTGTATTTGAAAGCCTCAGGCAATGACGAGAAGGTCCAGCGTGCACTGGCCGCCGCCGACGCCTTTGCCGAGGCCGAGGGGCGCCGCCCGCGCATACTGATCGCGAAAATGGGTCAGGACGGCCATGACCGGGGCCAGAAGGTCGTCGCCTCCGCCTTTGCCGATCTCGGCTGGGACGTGGATATCGGCCCGCTCTTCCAGACGCCCGAAGAAGCCGCCCGGCAGGCCATCGAAAACGATGTTCACGTGGTGGCCGCGTCTTCGCTGGCTGCCGGCCACCTCACGCTTGTGCCTGCGCTGCGCGATGCGCTGAAAGATGGCGGCGGTGGTGACAAGCTGATCGTGGTGGGCGGCGTGATCCCGCCTGAAGACGTGCCGACGCTCAGGCAGATGGGCGCAGCGGCCGTCTACCCGCCCGGCACCGTCATCGCCGACAGCGCGATCGAGCTGATCGAAAGGCTGGGTGGCAGGGGGTAGGCCCTCGTGCTTCGAGACGCGCTACGCGCTCCTCAGCATGAGGGCTTGGTGACAGTTTTGTGTGGCCAAGGGGAATGCGACGCTTTTCCCTCATCCTGAGGGTGAGCGGAGCGAACGTCTCGAAGGACGAGGGAAAAGCTCCTTACTCCGCCGCCACGCCCGCCAGCGCGGCGCGGATGGCGGCGAGCGCTTCCTCACCCTTGCTGGCATCAGGGCCACCGGCCTGCGCAAAATCCGGACGGCCACCGCCGCCCTTGCCGCCAATCGCCTCCGAGCCGGCGCGCACCAGCGCCACGGCGTCGGCTGCGCTGCCCGCCAGATCTTCTGTCACCCCGACGGCAATTGCCGCCTTGCCATCATTGATGCCGACGAAGGCCGCAACGCCGGAGCCCATTTCAGCACGCGCGGCATCGACGAGGCTGCGCAATTCCTTGCCGCCCACGCCTTCCACGATGCGCCCGGTGAACTTCAGATTGCCAATGGTTTCAACGGCCGCAGGCGCAGCGCCGCCCCCGCCACCCATGGCGAGCTTCGTCTTGGCCTCGCTCAGTTCCTTTTCCAGCTTGCGGCGTTCCTCGACCAGCGCCGACAGGCGCTTTTCCAGCTCCGAGACCGGCACTTTCAGCGTATCGGCCGCGGCCTTCGCGATACCGGCCTGCTGTTCCAGATACTCGCGCGCGGCCTCACCGGTCAGCGCCTCGACGCGGCGCACACCGGCGGACACGGCGCTCTCGCCCACAATCTTGAACAGGGCGATATCGCCGGTGCGGCGCACATGGGTGCCGCCGCACAGTTCCACCGAATAAGCCTTGTCCCGTGCACCTGGCGCCTGGCCGATGGTGAGCACGCGGACCTTGTCGCCGTATTTCTCGCCAAACAGGGCCAGAGCGCCCTTGGCAATCGCCTCCTCGGGCGTGGATTCGCTTGTCTCCGTCTCGTCATTCTGGCGCACGACCGCGTTCACCTCCGCCTCGATGGCGGCGATGTCGGCAGGTGACAGAGCACGGCCATGGGAGAAGTCGAAGCGCAGCCGGTCTGGCCCCACATAGGAGCCTTTCTGGGAGACATGCGGGCCCAGCACATTGCGCAGGGCCGAGTGCATGAGGTGGGTCGCCGAGTGGTTGGAGCGGGTCCGGTCACGCCGCTCCCCATCCACCTGCAGCTCGGCCGGATCGCCTGCCCTGATGGAGCCGCCTTCCAGCACACCGATATGGGCGAATACATCGCCCGCGCGCTTTTTCACGTCCTCGACGACGAAACGCGCGCCGCCGGCAAAGCGGATCTCGCCTGCATCGCCAATCTGACCGCCGGATTCGGCGTAGAAGGGTGTGCGGTCGAACACCAGCTCGCCGCGCGCGCCCTCGGTCAGCGATTCCTGTATGCCGCCATCGGCGATGATGGCCTTGAGCGAGGCCTTCGCCGACAGTTCGCTATAGCCGAGGAACTGCGTCGGCCCCGTCACGTCGCGCACCGCAAACCAGACAGCGTCACCGGCGGCATCGCCCGAACCCTGCCAGTGGGCGCGCGCCTCGGTGCGCTGGCGTTCCATGGCGGTGTTGAAGCCCGCCTCGTCCACGCCGAGGCCCCTGGCGCGCAGCGCATCCTGCGTCAGGTCCAGCGGGAAACCATAGGTATCGTAGAGCTTGAACGCCGTTTCGCCCGGCAAAGCCGCGCCCTCGGGCAGATCGGCAATCGCCTCTTCAAGCAAGGTCAGGCCGCGGCCGAGCGTGCGTTGGAAGCGCTCCTCCTCGCCGCGCAGTGTCTCCTCAATGACCGGGAGGGCGCGGTTCAGTTCCGGGAACGCATCGCCCATTTCGGCGGCCAGTACCGGCGCCAGCGTGTAGATGACCGGCTCGGTAGCGCCCAGAATATGCGCATGACGCATGGCGCGGCGCATGATCCGGCGCAGCACATAGCCGCGCCCCTCATTGGAGGGCGTCACGCCATCGGCGATGAGGAAGCTGGTCGCGCGCAAATGGTCCGCGATGACCCGGTGGCTCGCCAGCGCTTCGCCTTGCGCCTTCACTTTGAGCGCCTCTTCGCCGGCCGCGATCAGATGGGCGAACAGATCAATCTCGTAATTATTGTGTTTGCCCTGCAGGACGGCAGCGATGCGCTCCAGCCCCATGCCGGTATCGATGGACGGCTTGGGCAGCGCACGGCGCGAGCCGTCGGCCTGCTGATCGAACTGCATGAAGACGAGATTCCATATCTCGATGAAGCGGTCGCCATCCTCGTCGGGGCTGCCTGGAGGACCACCGGGGATATGGTCGCCGTGATCGAAGAAAATCTCCGAGCACGGACCGCACGGGCCGGTGTCACCCATCATCCAGAAATTGTCGGACGTCGCGATGCGGATGATCCGATCGTTGGGCAGGCCAGCAATTTTCTTCCAGAGCGCAGCCGCATCATCATCATCGGCATAGACGGTGACCAGCAGGCGGTCTTTGGGGAGCGCGAAATCGCGCGTCACCAGCGTCCAGGCATGGTGGATCGCCTCTTCCTTGAAATAGTCGCCGAAGGAGAAATTCCCCAGCATCTCAAAGAAGGTGTGGTGGCGGGCGGTGTAGCCGACATTATCAAGATCGTTGTGCTTGCCACCGGCGCGCACGCATTTCTGCGATGACGCAGCGCGCGGATTGGCGCGCTTCTCGGCCCCGGTGAAAACATTCTTGAACTGGACCATGCCCGCATTGGTGAACAGCAGGGTCGGGTCATCCTTGGGCACGAGCGGGCTGGAGGCCACCACCTCATGGCCGTTCCCTTCAAAATAGCCAAGGAACTGGGCACGTATGTCGCGCAAGCGCGTCATGGCAGTCTCCGCTTATCTGCAAATCTCACTTACCGTTGCGCACATATACGAACGGGCGCCCGGCTTAGCCAAGCGCCCGCTGCAATGCAATGCGGTTGAAAACTGCTCTGTCGTCCTATCCGGCCGCTTCCGCTGCACCGTCAAGATCGTCATCCTCTCCCGGACCAACCAGCATTTCCTCGGCAATGAGGCCTGCATTGGCGCGAATCTGACTTTCGATCTTCTCAGCGATCTCGGGGTTATCGAGCAGGAATTTGCGCGCATTCTCGCGCCCCTGACCGATACGTTCGGAATCGTGGGAATACCAGGAGCCCGACTTCTCGATGATCCCGGCCTTTACGCCCAGATCAATCACCTCGCCCATGCGCGAGATCCCTTCGCCGTAGAGGATGTCAAATTCCACCTCGCGGAAGGGCGGGGCCACCTTGTTCTTGACCACCTTCACGCGCGTCTGGTTACCGATCACCTCGTCACGGTCCTTGATGGCGCCAATGCGGCGGATATCGAGACGCACCGAGGAATAGAACTTCAGCGCATTGCCGCCCGTAGTGGTTTCAGGGTTGCCGAACATCACACCGATCTTCATGCGGATCTGGTTGATGAAGATGACCAGGCAGTTGGACTTGGAGATCGAACCGGTAAGCTTGCGCAGCGCCTGGCTCATCAGACGGGCCTGCAGGCCCGGCAGGCTGTCGCCCATATCCCCTTCCAGCTCGGCGCGCGGGGTAAGTGCGGCAACCGAATCGATCACCAGCACATCAATGGCGCCAGAACGCACCAGCGTGTCGGTGATTTCCAGCGACTGCTCGCCGGTATCGGGCTGGGAGACCAGCAGTTCGCCCACATCCACACCCAGCTTGCGGGCATAGACAGGGTCAAGCGCATGTTCGGCGTCGACGAAGGCACACACGCCGCCCCGCTTTTGCGCCTCGGCGATGCAGTGCAGGGCCAGCGTTGTCTTGCCTGAGCTCTCGGGGCCGTAAATCTCGACAATCCGCCCCTTGGGCAGACCACCAACCCCAAGCGCGATATCCAGCCCGAGCGAGCCGGTAGATACCGCTTCGATATTCTGGTTGGGGCGGGCGCCGAGCTTCATCACAGAGCCCTTGCCAAACTGCCGGTCGATCTGCGTAAGCGCGGCTTCGAGAGCCTTGGACTTGTCCATGTCGGTGTCTTTCACCAGTCGGATTGCTGAAGATGCCATCGGTTCGCTTCCCTTATTTCACGCATCGCCCGGAACGGCAATTATGCGGCGCCGGGAAACATGTACCGGATTTGTTCCGCGAACACAAGCAGAACATTTTGCGCGAAATCTGGCCTGACCGCCCTACTTTCCGAGCTCGTCCTTCACACGCTGCGCCAGCGCCTCGAGGCTGAAGGGCTTTGGCAGGAAGGAGATGTCGAGATCGGCTGAAAGCGTGTGGGAGAAGTGCTCTTCGGCATAGCCGGAAATGAAGATCACCCGCGCATTACCGAGATAGGCCGCCGCGGCCTTGAGCAGGCCTGGCCCGTCGAGACCCGGCATCACCACGTCGGAGATGATGAGGTCGAAGGCGCCCGGTGCCTGCTCGAGAATCGCAAGGGCCTCCTCGCCATCTTCCGCCTGTTCCACGTCGTAGCCGCGCTTCTTGAGTGTGGCGGCTGTGATGGTGCGCACGGGTGCTTCGTCCTCCACCAGAAGGATGCGTCCGCGCCCGGCCAGGTCTGCCGGTTTGCGCTGCACAGGCACTTCGGCCTTGCGCGCTTCGGCTTTGGCGATCTCCTCCGCATCGGGTATATGCCCCGGCAGATAGATCGAGAACGTCGTGCCGGCCCCCGGCTCGGAGCGGGCAAACAGAAAGCCGCCCGACTGCTTGACGATGCCATACACCGTGGCCAGCCCGAGGCCGGTGCCCTTGCCGGGTTCCTTGGTCGTAAAGAACGGCTCGAAGATTCTGGCGAGGGTCGCCTCGTCCATGCCGGTGCCTTCATCGGCGACGTGGATCGCTGCCCAGCGGCCTTCACGCGCATCCGGCGCGCCGGCGGCGCGAACGACGGCAGCATCTACACCCTCGGTCGAAATGGTGAACGTACCCCGCCCCTTCGCTGCCATGGCGTCACGTGCATTGGTCGCGAGGTTCATCAGTGCGTTGGCAAGTTCGTCCTTGTCGATACGCACCAGCGGCACTTCCCGCCCGTGCCTTACCTCCACACGCATCCACTCCTCGACGCTCTGGCGTACCAGATGAACGGTGTCAGCCAGCGTCTCGGTAAGATCCACCGTCTCGACACGCAGGGTCTGCTTGCGCGCAAAGGCCAGCAGGTGCTTGATCCGGCCGGCGGCCTGGGAAACCACGCTGTTGATGTTCTGCAAGTCCGGATAGGTGGGGTCGCCCACCGGGTGGCGCAGCAGCAGATTGTCGGTATTCAGCCGGATGGCCGTCAGGAAATTGTTGAAGTCATGCGCCACGCGCGCCACCAGCTCGCCCACCGCCTTGAGTTTCTGGGCCTGGGCGTAGTGGCTCTCCAGCTCGCGCAGCGCAGTGATATCCACGACATAGGCGGCGCGCTTGCCGGACCTTGCCGGGGACAGGAACAGGTGGACGTCGCGCTGCCCGTCGCCCGACTTCAGTTTCAGCGCCACCGGCTCGCTGCGTCCCGACATCGCCGCCGCAAACACCGCGTCCCGGCTTTCGCCTCCCGCCCAGTCAAACAGGTCGGCAAACTTCATGCCGGGTATGGCCGTGCCACCGGACAACTGGACCAGCGCCGGATTGGCGTCCTCGACAACAGACTGCGAGGGGTCTGCTCCATCCAGCCGGGCGACACCGAAAGGCGCACTGGCAAACATGTCGTCGAACGTCCGTCCGGTCCGCCCGCCAGAATGCTGCGCGATCATCTGGGCGACCCCTGGCGGGGTACCTGCCGCTGTCAGCCCGTAGACCACAGCGCGTGCCCGCGCGGGGCGGCCTTCATCCCATTCCACCGCAAGGGTGATCGGGCTTTCCACCCCCTCACGGGCGAGTAGCCGCGCGTCGAGGCGCACAATGCCTTTTTCTCCGCGTGTCTTCAGGAAGCTCTTGGCCATGTCGCCGGCCAGGAAGTCCTTCACCTTGAGCGCCTGGCCTTCCGGCGCATCCAGCCAGGCCCGCAGGGTTGCGTTGGCCGACAGCACCCGCCCCTCCCCGTCCGCCAGGAACAGACCCACCGGCGCATGCTCTGCCCAGTCCGGCGTGCCGGGACCGGCATCAAGCGTCTCGCTGCTGCGTATCTCGGAAAACCGCCATAGCGCACCGCCTTGCGGGACCGGATCAACGCTGACGCTGAACACGCCGCCGCCGCTCTCGCCAAGTGCGGTCAGAGTTTCCCGCGCAGCCTCGCCCGCGGACGCGGCGCGCGACAGCCGGTAAAGCGCTCCGCCGGAGCCGCCTGGCCAGAGCCGGTCTGGCGATGGCAGGGCGATCCCCGCCATCAGCGGCATTACGGTGCGCGCAAGAGCGCGATAGGCGGCGTTCGCCCAAACCGCACGCCCGCGCGCATCTGTAATGAGAATGGGTTCACCGGCCGCATCAATGGCCGCGCTGATCAGTGCATCCGATTTCGGACGGACAGCCGGTTCAATGCGCAACGAACGCGCCGCGCTTTCACCCGCAGCCAGCGCAAACATCAGGATGAAGGCGACGAAGGCTATCCCCGAAAGAAGCACAAATCCGTGCCAGCCCGCCGTCGTCGCCGCGATGAGGGAGAAACCGGCTGCACCCAGAGCCAGAAGGCCCGACACCCAGAACACCACACGCGCAAGCAGGGTCAGCCGGCTCTGCCGCTCCCTGGGCAGCGACGCCTCGCGAACGGACACACTCTGGGCCGGTGCGCTTTTCTCTGCTGACCCGCGCTTGGCAGACGTCTTTGTCCGGGTGGTAGGGGCGTCTGTCATCACGGCACTCCGTCACGGGGAAAGGCGATTCGCCATCGGGTTTGGACGATTCAGGTTAACGGGTTTTCCGTCAGCTGACGAAAACTTCTGCCATGCTCGCCCCGCGCGGCTGCCGCCAGAACACCCGCACCCAGGCCCATTGACCTCAAGCTTGGTTGAGGTTGCACAAGCTCGTCATCCCTTCACCGGAAGGTCTGAAAAGAAAGGATGAGACCCGTGAGTACCTTGCACCAGCTATTGCTCGCCGATCGCCGCATCGCGGCAGAGGCAGCCACGCGCGAAGCCCGCGTCGAACATATCAACCTCACCGTATCGGACCCGGAACGGACCAGCGTCATGCTGCAGGCCATATTCGGATGGCGCGAGCGCTGGCGGGGGCTGGAACCGGACGGACGCCTCGGATTGCATGTCGGCGGAGCAGGCAGCTACGTGGCGCTGTATCCGCCGCGCCCGCCGGCCACGGCGGAAACCTGGCCGAAAAGCCGGCCCTTCAATCATCTCGGTGTGGAGGTGCGTGATCTCAGCGCCACCGAAGACCGCGTGAAGGCCCAGGGCCTGAGGCCCTACGCCCACGCCAGTTACGATCCCGGCCAGCGCTTCTACTTCGAGGACTGGGACGGGATCGAGTACGAGGTGGTGAGCTACGATTAGGGGCGGCCAGACGGTACCCTAGCGCCGCTTTTTCAATGAAAGCACGTAGCCGATGACCTTGGCGACAGCGGCGAAGTGCTCCGGCGGGATCACTTCGTCGAGGCCCACACTGGCGTGGAGGGCGCGCGCCAGTGGCGGGTCTTCCACGATCGGCACGCCATGCTCCTCCGCGATCTCGCGAATCTTCAGCGCCACGGCCTCCACACCCTTGGCCACGCAAACCGGAGCGGCTGTCACGCCCTGCTCGTATTTCAGCGCCACGGCGTAGTGAGTGGGGTTGGTGATCACCACCGCAGCGTCGGGGACCGCGGCCATCATGCGCTTTCGGGCGCGCTCCTGACGTATCTGGCGCAGGCGCGCGCGTACCATGGGATCGCCTTCGGACTCCTTGAACTCGTCGCGGATTTCCCGCCGGCTCATCTTGTTGCGGTCATAGAATTGCTGGCGCTGGAACAGATAGTCGGCAAGCGCGATGATTGCGAAAACCGCCAGCGCCGCCAGCATCAGCTGGATCGCGATTTCGCGAAACAGGACCAGCAACTGTCCCGGCGCCACGGCCGGCAACCCGGCCAGCAGGGATTGTCGCGGCCACAGGACGATCGTGATCGCAATGGCCACCAGAGTCATCTTGGCGAGGCCCTTCGCGAAATTGACCCAGCCCTGCGGGCCCAGGATCCGCTTCACCCCCTCCACGGGGTTCAGCTTGCTCAGCTTGGGTTCCAGCTTCGATGTGGTGAAGATCAGGCCGTGCTGGACGAAGTGACCGGCGAGCGCGGCGGCGACTATCGCTCCGAACGCCAGCCCCATGACCAGCATGACACTGATGATGGCCGTCGCGGTGAGCGCGAGGGCGCCGGTATTGTCCAGCGACAACTCATGGGGCTTGGCGAGGAAAACCGACAGTTCACGCGTCAGGCCGGCTCCCATGGACGGGCCGAACGCAGCCAGTACGCCCAGGCCGGCCGCCAGAATGAACCAGGCCGGAATTTCCTGCGATTTCGGGACGTCACCTTTCTCGCGCGCCTTGTCCAGCTTTCGCTGGCTTGGCGGTTCGGTCTTTTCGCTCTTGTCTTCACCTTCTGCCATCTGATCCTCACATCAGCGTGGCGGTGAAAGCTTCGAACCGTTCCAGCCAGACCATTGCCATGGTGCCGAGCGCGAGCGCGAAGATGGTAAAGCCGATAAGGATATTCATCGGCATGGCTACGAAGAAAATCTGCACCTGCGGCATCATGCGGGAGAGCACGCCCAGCCCCAGATAGAACACCAGCCCGAACAGGACGAGGGGCGCCGCAAGCTGGATGCCGATCGTGAACGCGGCAATGAAGAGATCGAGCGCCCACTCCGCCGCATCGCCCCACATCGGCGTCTGACCGGCCGGCATCACCATGTAGGAGCCTGCCGCCGCCTGCAGCAGCAGATGATGCAGATTGGTGGTGAAGATCAGAACGATGAAAAGCAGGTTCAGGAAGGTTGCCGGCAATGCGCCCGTCTGACCCTGTGCCGGGTCGAACGCCTGGGCCATGGCAAGCCCGCTCTGATAACCGATGACCTGTCCCGCGACCGAAGCGGCCGACAACAGCATCCGCGCGGCAGCGCCGATCATCAGCCCCACGACAGCCTCGCCTGCGACATAGCCGGCAAGACCTGCAAGCGTGTCGGGCTGGGTGGGCAGCAAAGGCGCAACCACCGGCCCTATCGCAAACGAGAAGGCCAGCGCGAACGACAGCCTGATCCGGATGGGAATGCCCGGTTCTGCAAAGCCGGGCAGAAGCATGAGGATCGAGCCCATGCGGGCGAACACCAGCGCGGCGGCAAAGACTATGGCTGGGAGGTCGAAGGTGAGAATCATCGCGGGCTTCAGCCTGCCGCGATTCTGTCCGCTATATTCGTCATGAATGCGCCGAGCACCGCACCCATCAGCGGCATGAACACCACAAGGGCCAGAAAGATGGCGAAAATCTTCGGAACGAAGACCAGCGTCATTTCCTGAACCTGGGTAAGCGCCTGAAACAGAGCGATAATCACGCCCACCGTCAGCCCGACGATCATGATGGGCGCGGCCATGGCCAACATGGTCCAGATCGCTTCGCGGCCAACGTCCAGCACTTCTGCGCCCGTCATTCTGTCAGGCTCCCTGTTGGCATGAATGAGCACTCATCTCTCGCCGGCGCCGGTTAAGAAAGGTTAAATGCGCGTTTACCCTTGCTCACCCGTTGTCACGCCGCCAGCGCTCCATTGCGCCGGAAATCGCAAATGTCTCCCGGTATTTCGGCGATCCGGACGGCCGCGGTGGGCGCTCCGACGTCAGCGCCATGATCTCGGCCAGCTTGTTGTGGGCTGCTCCCGCCTGACCGGCACCGATATAGGCGTGCAGTTCAACCAGCGCGTTGGCCAGCGGATCGTGGGCCCGTATCACGAAATAGGGCTCGTCCTCGGCAAGGTCCGGCAGGCAATCGAACTGGGACGGGTTGGCCTTCGAGCCAAGCGGTGCATCACTCATTGTTTCAACCTTTTCCTGACAAGCGCCCAGCGGCCTCGCAAAACGGCCTCGCAACTCATCTTCTAGCCGATTCCCCGCCTGCGCGCAGTTGCGCACATCCCCTCTTTTCCAGGGGAGGTTTCATTGCCAAATATATCTCTGCGCAGCGGACACCCTCGCGGCCCGCGCGCGATATTTTTTGAGCGTTCTTTTGTTGGAGTTCCCCATGACCACCCAGACCGCCGCGTCGGCAACGCGGCTGACCCTGTACGCAATCATCGCCGCCGTGACAGGATCGCTCTTCATCTCCGTGACCGGCTTTCTGACCGTGGCGGCTGTGATATGGGCGCTCGGCCTGACCCTTCATCTGCCCATGCTCGCGATCGAGATCGGTGAAGGACTGGCTGCGATTGGTGCGATAGTACTCACGGTAGTACTCGTTCGTGGCGCCGTGGCCCTGGAGCGCCGGCGCCTGAACGGCGAGCTCGTGTAGAGCGGTCCTGGCGCCGGTTGCCCAACTGTCCAGTCGTGTCATGTCCGCGGACGGTCTTACCGCCGCCACAATCGCCAGTGCAGATTTCTCCCGGGAGTACTCATGTCGTGAGAACCGGGGAGTTCAGCTGATGTTTCTGCGCCAGATCGCCGTTATTGCCACTTTCAGCCTGATATTGGCCGCCTGTGGCAGCGAACACGGATTTGAGGACGGCCAGGCGCCGGTCTATGAGGCCAGCGCCGACTACGCCGTTGCCGAAACGCGCGCGCGTGGCGCCTCGCCCGCGCCGCCACCACCGCCGGCGCCACAATCGGCATCAACCGGCGCTGGCAGCGATGAAGCCGAGCAGGCCCCGCTTCTCGCCTACAGTTACAATTATGGCCTGCGTCTGCCCTCCCGCGTGCTGGCCGATGTCCACCGCGCCCACCAGGAGGCCTGCGCGGCGGCCGGGGGCAATGTCTGCAGGGTCATCAGCGCCACCATCAGCGATCCCGATGGCGAACGTCCCTACGCGATGCTGGATATCCGCGCGCGGCCGGACTGGATCGCCAGCTTCCGTGAACGCCTCGCCGGCGAGGTCAGTGAGGCCGGCGGCAACATACAAAGCCAGAACACCAGTGTTGACGATCTCACCACCCAGATTGTCGATGGCGAAGCCCGCCTCCGGGCCCAGAGCGCGTTACGCGACCGCTTGCAAACCCTGCTGGAGACCAGTGACGGCCCGATGGCCGACATACTCGCGGTCGAACGCGAACTGGCACGGGTGCAGGCCGATATCGATGCCCGCGCCAGCGTGATCGCTGCATTGCGGACAAGGGTGGAGACCTCGCGCCTGACCCTCAGCTACCAGCCGATAGTCAGCCAGACCTCGCCCGTCCGCTTCAATCCGATCATGCGGGCGCTGGAGGACTTCACCGACACGCTGTCGGAAGGTATTGCGAACGTGATCCTGTTTATTGCGGTGCTTCTGCCGTGGCTGATCCTGATAGTCCCGGCAATCCTTGTCATTCGCTGGCTCTGGGGCCGCCGCAAGAAGAACAAGAAGACTGTGCCTGCTGCCTGATCACCGGTAACGCGCTGTTTCCGCCTCCTGCGGGAAACAGCGCGTTAACCACGCTCCTTAACGCGGCTCTAAACCCGGCCGGCTATCCTGCCCCCTCGTTCGTCTGTCCGGAGCGAAACGCGGGAGTCCCTGATGGCCAAGGCCCTGTTTCACAAGCACCAGCGCGTGTTCGTCCACCCCGTGGGGACCTGGGCCCTCGTGGAGAAGGTCAAGCCGCAATGGGTGCGTGATGTCGAGGAGCCGGTAAAAGTCTTCTATGATTGCGGGCTCGGGCGGGATTTCCAGTCGCATGAGCTGTCCGTTGAGGACAGCGGCGGTGACAGCACCGGCGGCAACTGGCGGGTGCTACGGGCAGCCAACAAGTGGCAGACACCCGAGGAATGCGCCCATCACCCCTTTCCCGGCACCTACCCGGTCGTCGTCACCGATCAGCAGAACTGGGGCGGCTGGCGCACGCCAGGCGCCGAATATGACCGGGACCCCCATCGCATAGAGGCGCAAGCGCGTCTGATTGCCCAGGCTCCACGCCTTCTGGCGCTGGCCGAAGCGTTGGCCCGGGCTGTCGCGGACAACCCGGAATGCGGACCGGAACTGGTGGGCCTTGCCCGGCAGATGGCGGAGACGGTCCGCACCGTCCGCGCCAAGCCTGGCGAGCCGGGAACACTTGCGGGCATCGCGGCCGAATAATCCCGTCCGGACGCTGGACGTCTGGCGGGCGGCAACCCTATTCTGGGCGGTATGATTCGAGCCCGGAAAGCGCACAGGACCGACGGCCGGCAGACGGCCGAAGAGCTGGCACAGCACGGGCCAGCGGCTGGACGTGCGCGCTTGTCCCGGCTCGTGCTGATTTTCCTGATCCTGTTCTCCGGCGTATTCGGTGCCGTGATCTGGGCAAAGCTGCAGGTGGAATGGACGTCCGCACAGGCCGAAGCTGAAAGCCGGCAGGCCAGGAGTGCCGCTTTCATCGCCGAAAGTGTTTCAGGCCGGTTGTCAGAAATACGCGGGGCGCTGAGCTTTGCCGCCTCCAGTCTCTCCGGCCCGGCCGATCCGGCAGTCCAGACGGCTGTGGTCGACGCCGTTGCACGCTCTGCGCACGTCTCAGGCGCCGCCCTGTGGCTTCCCGAGGCCGCGCCGGTCACATCAGGGCGTATCCCCGCCGATCTCGCCGCGGCAGCAGATGCTGCGCTGGCCAGCCCGCAATGGGTCGCCGGAATTGCAGGAAACGAGACCCACCACATCGTCCTGGCGGCGCCTGTTCCGCTTGATGACCAGCGCGTGGGCACGCTGCTGGTCTTCGCCGCCCCCTCCGACCTCATGAGCGCTGAGGGATCGGCACGGCTGGCCGTGCTTGCAGACAGTGACGGGCGCACACTGGCCTTGTACCCCGATGCAGCCGTGCGTGGCGCTCCGCTCGCCGCCGAACGCTTCGGGCTGCAGACCCGCGAGGTCCGCGCTCTGGGCGACAATGGCGGCGGCGCCCTCAGCGGCGCACGCATCGGCGAAAGCGAGCAGGTGCTCGGCGTAGCCCGGCTGCGCGACGCGCCTTTGTATGTTTACGCCATCGGCGCCACCGGCTTTGACGCTGTCGCGTGGAACATGACGCTGATTTTCCACGCACTCCTCTTCTTTGGCCCGCTATTCACCGCCATCGCTTTCTATGTCGTGCTGCTGATGCAGACGGGCGCACTTAAAAAGGCAGAGGCCCGCCTTCTGGATTCTGAACGCCGCTTCCGCCTCGCCATCGAAGGCGCGCGCTGTGGGGTATGGGACTGGGATCTCGAAACCGACCAGGTCTTCATCACGGATTCCTTCGGCCGCATGCTCGGCCTGCCCGATGCGGCGCGTCTTTCCGGCGCGGAGTTCCTGCAGCTGCTGTCGTCGGAGGACCGGTCACGCCTGCGCACCGCCGTTCGCGCCGCCGCGCGCGCCGATGAGGTGGACCTGGAAGTGCGCGCTCAGAACCTTGCCGTCTGGGTACAGATCCGGGGCCGCCCGCTTGCCAGCGAAGGCGCCGCGCCGGGCCGCCGCCTTGTCGGCGTGGCTATCGACGTCACCGAGCGCAAAGGTGCGCAGAAACGCGTCATCGCAGCAGAAACGCGGCTGCGCGCGGCGCTGGAATCCATGACCGAGAGCTTCGCGCTGTGGGATTCCCGCCGCAGGCTGGTGTTGTGGAATCGCAAGTTCCGCGACTTCTTCAAACTGCCGGAAGGCGCCTTGCGCCCGGGCATGGCCTACGAGGCTGTGGAGGCCGCTGCATCCGGCGCGATAGCCAATGTGCACGCCAGTGAGAATGATGGCGAATCCTACCAGATGGAACTCGCTGACGGACGCTGGCTGCACTATTCCGAGCGTCAGACAGCCGATGGCGGCCTTGTCAGCGTCGGCGCCGATATCACCTTGCTGAAGGAACAGGAAGGCGAGCTGCGCGACAATCAGGAGCAGTTGCGCCACTCCTATAACGAGCTTGAGGAGTCATCGCGGCGGATCGAACTCCTGGCCAAGAGCCACCACGACGAACGGCTGCGCGCGGAGGAAGCCAACCGCTCCAAGTCGGAATTCCTCGCCAATATGAGCCACGAGCTGCGCACCCCGCTCAACGCCATTATCGGCTTCTCCGAAATGATGCAGAAGCAGATCTTCGGCCCGCTCGGCCATGACCGGTACGTGGAGTACGCCGGAGATATCCATAATTCCGGCGGGCTTCTGCTCTCGCTTATCAACGACATTCTCGACATGTCGAAGATCGAGGCCGGCAAACTCACCCTGCAGACCGAGCCGCTGGACCCTGCCGCCGTCATCGAACAGTGCGTGCGCCTGATCGGCGCACGCGCCCAGGAGAAGAGCCTGCAGGTGCGCGCCGAATGCGGCGATCTGCCGGAGGTCGAAGCCGACCCGCGCGCGCTCAAGCAGATATTGCTGAACCTGCTGTCAAACGCGGTGAAGTTCACGCCTGAAGGCGGCCGCGTCATCATTCGCGGATTTGAAGCGGCAGACGGCATCGTGCTGCAGGTCGCCGATACCGGCATCGGCATTGCCGAGGAAGACCTGCCTCGGCTCGGCCGGCCTTTCGAACAGATCGAAAGCCAGCACTCCAAGAGCTATCAGGGGTCCGGCCTCGGCCTGGCGCTATCAAGATCGCTGGTGGAGTTGCACGGTGGCGAACTGCGCATCGACTCGGTGCTGGGTAAAGGCACAACCGTGTCCTTCACCATCCCCGCCCATCAAAACCCGTCACGAACCGGCAGCGACAGCGCTGTCACCGAAGCCGCAGAATAGACTAGCGCCGGCGTTCGTGGTGAGGGTGATGGCCGCGCGGGCTGTCTCCGCCTTCCGCAGGCCGCGGACCGCCCCGGCGGCCCATGCCCCGCCCGTATGGCGAATAGGCCGCTTCCAGTGCCGCCTGCCGGGTTTGCGGATCCAGATCGGCCACAATGGCCAGGATCACGGCCTCGCCCCCTGCGTCGATGCGGGCGCGAACCGCCCTGATCTCCGCCATAGAGGCCAGCAGCGCCGTCTCGTCAAAGCTTTCCGCCCGCATGAGCGCGTTCATCTCGCGGCGCCTTGCCACCATTTCCGAGAACAGCGGCCGCAGCTCGCCAAGCCCTTCACGCAGCTCCGTACGTGCGGCCTCCTGCCTGTCCTCGGGAAGCGCAGCAATGAAGGCACGCGGATTAAACCCGCCACTGCCGGTCATGACCCGGCCACCCTCGTGCACCGCCGGAGCCGGTACAAGCGCGTCTCGCGCAAGCATGCCTCCCAGCAGCCCGTTAACACCAAGAGACACCACCAGAAGGGCGATCCAGACGCGCCGTCCCTTGACCCAGCCCATCAGCGCACCTCGTCCTGCAGAAAGTCGGTCAGTGCTTCAAAGGCCGGTTCCTCAAAGCTGGAAAAGGCCATCGCATAGGCGGCGTCGCCCGACCCGCCCGCTCGCAGGCTGGCTCCGCTCCAGCCCAGCCCGAGCCCCGCGCTCAGTGCGAGCACAGCCGCCAGACGTGCCCATGAAGGAGCAAACCGCGTTTCGGCCTGCGCCGCCGCCAGAATGGCCTGTTCGAGCCGGGCGGGAGGTGGGGCAGTCCGGGCCGCCTCCAGAAGGCCGTCCAGCGCCTCTGCCTCCTTGCGGAGCCGGGCTGCGATTTCGGGATGGTCCCGCGTGAACGCCAATGCCGGCGCGCGTTCATTCTGTGGCCAGCGCGACGGCTCTGCGCCGAATGCGGCAATCAGTTCACCAAACCGCTTCTCGTCCATCATGTCGCGTCTCCACGGTTATAATCTGTCTGGCTCTCGCTGAGGCTGGCAATCAGATCCCCGGCCTCTCCCATCAGGCGTTCGCGCAAGGTCCGGCGGGCGCGGGACAGCAGGGACTCGATCGCTTCCACACTCACTTCCATAATCTCTGCAGCCTCGATATTTCCCATCTCCTGGAAGTGGCACAACTCCAGAGCCAGTCTTTGCCGGTCCGGCAGCGCAGCGACGGCCGCGCGTACCGCCTCCTCGCTGGACCTGCCTGCCAGAACGGCATCTGCTGGCGCCGCCCCGTCCTCACGATCAAAGTGCTCGGGCAGCTGAACGTCCTTACGCTTCCGCAGGCGGTCGTAACAGAGATTGACCGCGATACGCATGACCCAGCTATCAAACCGCGCCGTGCCGGGCGACCACTTGCCCGCATTGCGCCAGACCTTCAGATAGGTCTCCTGCGCCACGTCCTCTGCCTCCGTGCTGTCGCCCAGAAGCCGGTAGGCTGCACCGGAAATCTTCGGCAGCGTCCGGGCGACAAACGCCTGCATGACGCCGTTGTCTCCACGCGCCAGGGCACGCGCCAGCGCGGCGTCGCTGTCAGGGGCGGCGTGCCTTCCCGAACCGGTAATGACTTGCAGAACCGGCCGGATGGACGCCTCCCTGACAACGCTGCCTACAGATCGGCCGTTACTCGCCGCTACGACGCTGGTAACGCGTACCCCGCTCGCCACGTTGCGCCCGCATTTCTGCAAAGCGCTCCTCGAGAGCGGCAACCGTGACGGAATCATTGCCTTCCCCGGCCCAGCGGTCAAACATTGCATTACCGCGCGCTTCGAAGTCCGCGCGGGTAATGTCACGATCAGCCCACTCGCGGCGCTCGCCGCCACGCTGGCCCCATTGACGGCGACGCTCGCCGCTCCCGGCTGCATGTTCTGCGCGCCGCTCGGCCCAGCGTTCGCGCATCAGCTCGCGGTCGGCCGCGTTGATCACGCCGTCGCTGTTGAGGTCCATGCGTTCGAACTGGGCGTTGTGGTGAGCCAGAAACTCGGCCCGGGTGATAACCCCGTCGCTATTGGCATCGATACGGGAAAGAAATTCGCCAGCCGACTGCGGCCCGCCGCGGCGGAAACCGGGATGGCCGCGATGTTCGCTGCGTTCGCCGGCGGCCGCATCCTGCACGGCACTGTTGGCAAGGGCACCGGCGCTGATCGCCGGTACAGACATGAAGCCGAGCGCCAGAGCGGCTGCGGCAAACTTCAGGGAGGTCTTCATCACTTCATCTCTCCGATTGGCTTCGGTGGCAGGTCCCTCTGCAACAGGTTAAACGGAGAGCGGGCTCACTATCCGTCGCCAGCCGGTGAGATTTTTCCTATTCGCTTGATAAATATGGATCTGGCAGCGTCCGCGAGCGCGTCGACACGGCTCTTGAGACTGTCGAGATGGCTGCACCCGGCCGCGTTGGCCAGCCGCCGCGCGAACGGTTCGCTGGCGTCGCGCGGGTCAAAACCGCTGCCGTGAGCCAGCCGGGTAAGCTGCGTTACGGCCTCATAAAGCGTATGCGCCTGAAGAAGTGCCTGAAGCTCGGTTGTGCTCAGCCAGCCGGCCTCCGCCACCCGTTCCAGTGCCCGCCGTGTGGCAGGTTCCGGGCCCATCCGGTGGGCCACCAGCCCGGTCTGCGCAATGAACTCAATGTCCAGAAGCCCGCCCTTGCGAAGCTTCAAGTCCCATGAGGACGCCGCCGGCTTGTCGCGCTCCAGCCTGGCGCGCATGTCGCGCGCCGCCTCGCACACCTCCGCTTCCTGAAGCGAGTGACCGTTGACCGCCGCACCGATGGCAGCGCGCATCCCCGCGCCATCCCCGCTGCGGGCCGCAAGGCTTGCGCGCGTCATCGCCATGCGTTCCCACACCCAGGCTTCCTGCGCGTAGTAGGTGGCAAACCGTTTCATCGCCACCGCGACCGGTCCAGCCGAGCCCGACGGGCGCAAGGCAAGGTCCACCGGATAAAGGATCCCCTCCTCGGTGGGCGCTGAAAGTGCGGAAACCAGGCGCTGCGCAAAGCGCGTAAACCAGACCGGCGCCTCCAGCGGCTGCCGCCCTTCCGACTGCTCTGCCGATGGCTCGTAGACAACGATCAGGTCGAGGTCGGAATCCGCCGACAATTCTGCCCCGCCCAGCTTGCCCATCCCCAACACGTGCCACTGGCCCGGCGGCGGTCCGTGCCGGCGGCTGACCTCCGCCTCGGCAGCCTTCGCCATGGCGTGAACGCTTTCCGAAGCGAGAACCGAATAGGCGCTGGCCGCTTCGCTGGCACTCGCCCGGGCCCGCAATAGCTGGGCGCCGATCCGGAGCTTTTCCTCACGGACAATGCGCCGCGCGATATTCATCGCGTCTTCGAGGCTGCCTGCCCGCGACAGACGCACCTCCAGAGCATCGCGGCGTATCGGTCCGGTCTCCGACAAAGGCGCAGCGAAGACAGGTTCCAGCATGATGTCCAGCAGGGCCGGCCGCTTGCCTATTTCCTCGGCAAGGCGCGGCGCCAGCCCCAATATCGCGATCAGCTCGTCGGCCAGCGCCGGATGCGCACTGAGCAGTGACAGCGGCTGTACGCCGGACGGCAAACCCTCGAAAAAGACGGCGAACCGGGTGAAAGCCGCATCCGCATCACCTGTCGCCCCGATCGCTTCGACCAGGCGCGGCGCCAGACGGGAAAACAGCCGGCGTGCCCGTTCGGTGCGCGCCGCCCGGGCACGCCCGGCGGCCCAGCCCGCAAGCTGGTGCCAGATCCGCACCGGATCGGAGAAACCCAGCCTTGATAGCGTGGACAGCGTGTCCGGTGTCGGCTCCACACCGGTGAGCACCAGGCTGCCCTCGTGTGTGGCAAGGCTTTCACCCTCCTCAAACTGTTCGGTAAACGCGTTGTGGACCGCATGCAGGGTCGCCGCCACACGTCCATCGAACGCACCCAGATCCCCGTAGCCGGCCAGCGCAGCTACCCTGGCGCGGCGCTCCGTGCTGGCGGGAAGGGTCTGCGTCTGCTCGTCATCGAGCATCTGGATGCGGTGTTCGACATGGCGCAGGAACGTATAGCTTTCCGACAGCACCTTTGCGGTCCCGGCGTCGATCAGCTCTGCGGCCTGCAGGGACTCAAGGGCGCCGAGCGTGCCGGGGGTGCGCACCTGGGGCTTGCGTCCGCCGAACACCAGCTGAAGCACCTGGGCGTAGAACTCCACTTCGCGGATACCACCAAGGCCCAGCTTGACATCGTGCCCGGCCACATTGAGCACGGCGCGGTTTCCAACCGCCTGAATCTGTTTGGCCAGTCCGCGGATATCCTCCACGGCGGCAAAATCCAGCGTGCGCCGCCAGATAAAGGGCTCCAGATCGGCAATGAAGGCATTCCCGGCTTCGATATCGCCGGCCACGGCGCGCGCCTTGGCGTAGGCAGCCCGTTCCCAGTTCTGACCGACGGCCTCGAAATAATGGCGGGCCATGTCACCATTGACGGCCAGGGGCGTCGATGACGGATCAGGGCGCAGACGCAGATCAGTGCGGAACACATAGCCATCGGGCGTCATTTCGCTCATCAGGCGCACCAGGCGCTGCGTCAGCCGCGTCGCCAGCTTCTGCGGCTCCATGCCGTCGGGCACGTTGAAGCGATCGGCTTCCCAGAGAACCACCAGATCAATGTCGGAGGAATAGTTCAGGCTCTGCGTCCCCAGCTTGCCGAGGGCCAGCACGCTATAGCCTGGCACTGCGCCGTCCTCGCCAGCGAGGCCCAGCTCACGCGCGGCAAAACCCAGCGCGCCCTGCAAGGCGGCATCGGCGAACGCGGACAGCGCGGACGTGGTCTCGCGCAGGCTCCACGCGCCGGAGAGATCTGCCAGCGCCGTGATCAGGTGGAGATCCATTTTCGCTTCGCGCAGCGTCCGCATGGCGTCCGCCTCGGCTGTGGCGAGGCCTGCCGCGCGGGCTCCCTCATTCGCAGCGGCGCACAGGGCCTCAGGGCTGTGTGTCACCAGCGCGTGCAGCGTGGGCTGGCGCCGCACGATCAGCCGCGCAAGATAGGGTGAGGCACCTGCTACCGCTTGGAGAAACCCGCCGGGCCAGCGCGACAGGAGATCGCGGTCCAGCGGCTCGAGCGCTGCCATAGCAACGGCAGGATCAGGCACAGGCAAGGTGGCCGAGATGCGGTCAGGAAGGAGGAGCGTCATGGGCTGCAAACTGGCCCGCATGCCCACCTCAAGGCAAGCGCCTCACGGGTGATGTTGCGGAAACCGCAGGGCGATGCGCAGGCCCGGACCGGAACCATCCACCCCTCCCGGCCCGTCATCAAGCGTCAGATCCGCGCCGTGCACTTCTGCGATGGCGTGGACCAGCGAGAGGCCCAGCCCGACGCCGGGCAGGTTCCGGCTGGCCTCCAGGCGCACGAAGCGCTCCAGCACGCGCGGACGTTCCTCTTCGGGTATGCCCGGACCGGTATCAGTGACCGATATCTCCACCTCGCCGGTTGAAGTGGAACGGACGCGCAGCATGATGGCGCCGCCGACAGGGGTATACTTGATCGCATTGTCGACCAGGTTGGCGACCGCCTGGGCCACCAGTTCACGATCTCCCAGGATGGATAGATCCCCCGCAGCATCTACCGCGAAGTCGTGCCCGGTTTCCTCGCATACCGGCTCGTAGAGTTCGGCAACATCGGCGACGATCTCGGCAGGATCCAGCGCCTCGAATGCCCGGCGGCGCTCCCCTGTCTGCAGGCGCGAGAGCGACAGGACGGCGTTGAAGGTCTTGAGCAGCTCGTCCGAATCCGAGATGGCCTGCGCCAGCGCAGCCTCGCGGTCGGCAAGATCACCGGCCTCGACCAGTGCAGCCTCCAGACGCCCGCGCATGCGCGTCAGGGGCAGGCGCAGATCGTGCGCAATGGAATCTCCCGCCGAACGCATGCGCTGCATCAGCCGTTCCACCCGGTCGAGCATGTCATTGAAATTGGATGCCAGATCGTCGAGCTCGTCGCCGGAGAAGTTTCGCGGCGCCCGCGTCTGCAAACGCCCGGCCATCACCTCGCGCGCGGCCGCATTGATATCGTCCAGACGGCGCGCGAAGCGCCGGCTCACCACCGCGCCGGACACAATCCCCATGGCAACCGCCAGTCCGGAGGCGATCAGCACCGCGTTGAGGATGTAGGTGACGAAACGCGCCTCGTCTTCCACGTCCAGGCCGACAAAAAGCGTGTATCCGCCCTCCAGCTCGCTGATCAGGCCGCGTGCTGCGCGGCTGGGTTCTGCAGCCGCCTGACCGCCCACCGGCGCGCGCTCGTAGGTGAAACGCACGCGCCCCTGCGCGTCCGGCTGCGTGGCCGGAAGATTGGAGATATTGCCCGAAAGCCGCCGCCCCGACGGCTGGTTAAGAAGATAGAGAAACTCTCCGCCCGCCACGGACCGCTGGACGATATAGCGGTTTGCTGCAGCGACACCCTCGGCCCGGAAACGCGCCTCGATGGTGACGCTTTCCTGCGCGATCGCGTTGTCGGCGCGGCGCACGCCTGCCGTCAGCGTGGCGGCATACACCAGCGCCAGGATCACGAAGCTGGAAAATGCAAACAGCGCCGCCGACAGAAGCGTCAGGCGGAAAGCCGTCGTACGGGTAAAGGACGGCAGAAGGAATCTGCCGCCCTTTGCCGCCGCAATGGCAGGGGTATCGCTCACGCCTGCAGCCGGTACCCGGCTCCGCGCACCGTGTGCAGCATGGTCGAGCCGAAGGGCTTGTCGATCTTCGAGCGAAGCCGGGAAATATGGACGTCAATGACATTGGTCTGGGGGTCAAAATGATAGTCCCAGACCTTTTCCAGCAACATGGTGCGGGTCACGACCTGACCTGCATGCCGCATCAGGAACTCCAGCAGGCGGAATTCGCGGGGCTGGAGGAGAACATCCTCCCCGCCGCGCTTCACGGTGCGGGCCAGCAGGTCCATCTCCAGATCGCCGACAGACAGCTGCGTCTGTACCGAGCCCGGATCACGCCGCCGGGCCAGCACTTCAACCCGCGCAAGCAGCTCGGCGAAGGCGTAGGGCTTCACCAGATAGTCATCCGCGCCAGATTTCAGCCCGTCCACCCGGTCATCCACCTCACCCAGTGCCGACAGGATGAGAACCGGCGTGGCGGCGCCCTCGGCGCGCAAGGTCTCGATCACGGACAAACCGTCCATACGTGGCATCATGCGGTCAACAACCAGCACGTCGTACTGACCGTCCCGGGCCATGTTCAGGCCCTCCTCCCCGTCATGAGCCGCGTCAGCGACATGGCCCGCCTCCCGCAGGCCCCGGCACATGAACGCCGCTACCTGCTTGTCGTCTTCCATGATGAGAATGCGCATGCCCGGAGCTCCCGATCCAGATGAAGTCAACGCGCCCTATTCGGCGTCCAGCCGGAGCGCGACATAGCGCACCCCGCCCTGCTGGCGGGCCACCAGCACCAGTACGGCATTTCGATTGCTCTCACGGGCTGCCGCCACGGCAGCACGCAAATCGTCGACGCTGCTGACATCGCGGCCACCCGCCTCGAGAATCACGTCACCGGCGCGGATATCCCGCCGGGAGGCCTCCGAATCGCCGCGGACGCCATTGACCAGAAGGCCGCGCGTGCCCGGCGCGCCAACGCGCTCGCGCGCTGCATCATCGGCAGGTGCCAGGTTCATGCCGAAAACCTCGCTGCGCGAAGGCTGGACCTGGGGCGTGGTCGAGGCCGCTTCGGCCTCCGGGCGCTCGGAGAGCCGCACACGGATGGTGCGCTCGCGTCCATCCCGGATCACGCGCAGCTCCACACGCTCGCCCGGCGCCACGGCACCGATGCGCTGGAACAGCTCACGCTGCTCGTTCACGGTCTGGTTATCGATGCGGATGATGACATCACCATTGCGCAGGCCCGCTTCGGCAGCCGGGGTTCCGGCTATCACCTCTGCCACAAGCACGCCGCGCCGGTCGCGCGGCAGGCCGAGGCTTTCAGCCAGGTCAGGGGTCAGCGATTGCGGCGCAATGCCGAGATAGCCGCGGCGCACTTCACCGCGCTCGATCAGCTGGTCCACTACAGATGCGGCGAGATCGGACGGAATGGCGAAGCCGATGCCGACATTGCCGCCCGTCGGCGAGAAAATGGCGGAGTTCACACCCACCACATTGCCGTTGAGATCAAAGGCCGGACCACCGGAATTGCCCCGGTTGATGGGTGCGTCGATCTGCAGGAAGTTGGTGTAAAGCTGCGTATTGCCCAGCGGACGGCCAATCGCGGACACGATCCCGGCGGTTGCGGTGCCGCCGAGCCCGAACGGGTTGCCCACGGCCACCACCCAGTCACCGACGCGGATGGACGGCGTACGGTCCAGGCTGACATAGGCGAAGTTGCGCCCCGATCCGTTCACGCGCAGAAGCGCGATATCCGTCGCCGCATCGCGTCCGACCACTTCTGCAGGAAACTCCGAACCGTCGGCGAGCGTGACCGTGATCTCGTTCGCGCCGGCAATCACGTGCTCGTTGGTGACCAGAAGGCCATCGGCGGAAATGAAGAAACCGGAGCCCTGCGAGCGGCGCTCACGCGGCTGCGCGGGCGCGCCCTGCCCGCCAAAGCGCTCGAAAAACTCGCGAAATTGCGGAGGAATGTCGGAAAGATCCGGCACACCGCGCGGGTCGACGCTGCCTGCTGCCTCGATGGATACCACGGCCGGGCTGACCCGCTCGATAAGATCGGCAAAGGACATCGGCGTGCCAGGTGGCAGTGCAGTTGCGCTTCTGGCGGTCTGTGCGGACGCGCTCGGAGCCAGGTCCAGCGGCATCAGGCAGACACTGCCCGCCAGGAAGGCGGGGATCAGAAGCGAACGGAAGGCGCGCGATGACATCATGTGAAATCCTCTGGCGGTTGGGTGTGGTGTGACCCGGCCTGCAATAGCCGAGCCAAATCGTCCCTGACCGCGTTCATGACGCGGTCAGGCTCTACGCTCTATTACCAAATAGTGACGAAGCTGTAATGTTAAAGGGTTCTGCCGCTAGTCGGGTTCATACCCGGTCTCGATCCGCGAGCTGCGCTCGAGCGTCCGGTGAACCGGACACTTGTTGGCAATCTCGACCAGCTTTTCCGTCTGCTCGCCGCTCAGCTCCCCTTCGACGGAAATTGCACGGGTAAAGACGTCGCGCGCAGGCCCGTCATCGCCGGCATCGGATTTCGCGTGAGTGACCCTTGTGGAAATGCGCCCCAGCGTCCAGCCCTTGCGGTCTGCATACATGCGCAAGGTAATGGTGGTGCAGGCCGCCAGGGCAGCAGACAGAAGCTGGAAGGGGGCAGGCCCGGCATCGAAGCCGCCATAGCTCTCCGGCTCATCGACCAGAAAGCGGGCCTCGCCCGTCGCCGCCCAGCTGAGATACGCGCCCTTGCCGGTCTCCTGCACAAGCGCGGAGTTATTCCCGGCCGGCGCGTCAGGCGGCGCCGGCAGCGGATCGGTCAGCGCATAGCGCTCCGCCCAGGCCGCGATCACGCCCGCAGCGTGGGCCGCGTGCCCGGCGCCGCTCAGAAGATGGTCGCCATCATCCAGACTGAGGAAGCTCTTGGGGTGTTTTGCGGCAACGAAGATGCGCGTGGCGTTGTCGATGCCCACCGTCTCGTCGCGGGGCGCGTGGGCCACCAGCAGGGCTGCCTTCAACCCCTGTGCGGCAGCCAGCACGTTCTGGCCGTCAATATCGTCCAGAAACTGGCGCCGGATAGTGAACGGCCGTCCGGCCAGGCGCACCCGCGCTTCTCCGTCGCGCTCGATAGTCTCGAGATCATCCAGGAATTGCTGGCGTACGTGAGCGGCATCGGCCGGGGCACCGATCGTCACCACCGCCTTCACCTCCGGGATCTTCGCCGCCGCCACGAGCACGGCAGCGCCGCCGAGCGAGTGTCCGATCAGGATCGAGGGCGCGGCGCGTGTTGCGCGCAGATAGTCCGCAGCGCGCAGCAGATCCTGGATGTTGGACGAGAAGTTGGTGTTGGCAAACTCGCCCTCGGAATGGCCGAGGCCGGTGAAGTCGAAGCGCAAAACGGCGATGCCCTGCGCGGCAAGGGCGCGGGCGATGCGCGAGGCAGCCAGCGTGTCCTTGGAGCACGAAAAGCAATGGGCAAACAGCGCAAACCCGCGGGGCGGTGCCTTGGGACGGTCCAGCCGGGCGGCCAGCGTGCCGCCCTGACTGCCCTCAAATTCCAGTTTCTCAGACCGCATGGCGCCACCCTTGCTGCTTGCAGGTGCCAGTGTCCGGCATGCCGCCGGCGCTTACAAGCCGTCCTTGCGGGGCTTGCGCCGCATGGCGCCAGACAAGAGCGCGCCGCCCAGCAGCAGGAAGATCACCGGCGCCAGCCACAGCGGCAGGGTGCGCGTCTCCACGGGCGGACGCATCAGCACTTCATGGCCGAAGCGCGAGACCAGCGCGGTGCGCACCTCTGCGTCATCGCGTCCGGCCGCGATTTCCTCGCGGATGAAGCGGCGCATGTCACCGGCCATCGGCGCGCTGGAATCGAGGACGGACTCTCCGGCGCACACCATGCAGCGCACTTCGCGCATGATGCCTTGCGCGCGGGCCTCGTCAGCCGGCGCAAGCTCCACTGCCGCCTGCAGGGTGAGGGCCATCAGTACGGCCGCGATCATGGCGCCACCGCCTGGCGCACGCGCCGGATGAGAATTTGCGCCGTAAGGGCAAGCAAGCCGCCCACGACGATCAGGCTCGCGCCGAGCCCCAGCATCCATACCAGCGGATGGAAGGCAGCGCGCACTTCATAGACCACGCTGCCGTCATCACGCGGGCGGGCCTCTCCGATCGACACATAAATATCGCCGGCAATCGAGGACCCCAGGCCGACCTCGCGCGTGTGCTGGTCGGCAGCCCAGTAATAGCGGCGCTCCGGGCTCACGGCGCGACCGCCGGATACCGTGATGGTCGCCCGGTCCGCCAGATAGTTCGGGCCATCCGCCCGGCGCACGTCGGAAAGGGTCAGCGTGCGTCCGGCGATCTCAATGCTCTCCCCGCGTCCAAGCGCACTGTTCACATCAGGCGGGCGCGACGCGTCCGCGGCTGCTCCCAGCGCGATGAAGCCAAGTCCCGCGTGCGCCATCGCCCGGCCCGCCGCGGCAAACTTCAGCGCCCTGCTCTGTGCCGCAGGCAACGCACGCACCGCGTCCATCACCGCGCCGGCCATAGCCCACACGCCCAGCGCCCCGCCAATAACCGCCAGCAGCGGCGCGCCGAACCAGACCAGTACGATCCCGGCAATGGCCACCGGCAGGAGCAGGAATGCCGCCCGAAGCTGTCTGAGCGCGGGCCTGGCCCCGCCATTGGCCCACGGCAGGAAGGGTGCGACGGGCACAAGAAGCAGCATCACCACGAGCAAAGGCGTTGCCGCGGCGTCAAAATAGGGCGGACCGACCGAGACCGGCGCACCGCCGAGCATCTCGACGAAAAGCGGGTAAAGCGTGCCCACGAACACGACACCGGCCGTCGCAGCCAGCAGAAGATTGTTCGCGCCGATAAATGCCTCGCGGCTGGTAGGCTCAAACCCTTCGCCCTCACCCAGATGACCGGCACGCAGCGCAAAGACACCGAAGCCCGCGACTGCCGAAACGCCGAGCATGGCCAGTATCCACACGCCCCGTTCCGGATCGAGCGCAAACGCGTGCACGGAGGTGATGACGCCGGAGCGGACCAGAAACGCGCCCAGTATGGACAGAACATAGGCCAGCAGGGCGAGGAACACCGTCCAGCCGGGAAAGGCCCCGCGCTTTTCCGTGGCGATGGCCGAGTGCACCAGCGCCGCCCCCAGCAGCCAGGGCATGAAGCTGGCGTTTTCCACCGGATCCCAGAACCACCAGCCACCCCAGCCGAGCTCGTAATAGGCCCACCAGGCGCCAAGCGAGATACCGGCCGTGAGGCTTGTCCAGGCACCCAGCGCCCATGGGCGCAGCGCCCTGGCGACCTCACGCCCCGAGGCCTTCTGGATCAGACCCGCAGCGGCAATGGCGAACGCCGCAGAGAGGCCGACATAGCCGAGGTAGAGAAGCGGCGGGTGGAAGGCGAGTGCCGGATCCTGGAGGATCGGATTGAGGTCACGCCCCTGCAGCGGGGCAGGATCCAGCCGGTCAAACGGGTTGGACGCAAACACCAGAAATCCGAAGAACAGCGACTGCAGGAGAGCCTGCAGGCTGACCGCGCGCGCGCGGAAGGCGGGCTCTGCCGGTCCGGCGCGCGTGATTGCATAGCCGAACAGCGCGAGGATCAGGCACCACAGCAGCATCGAGCCTTCGTGCCCGCCCCAGGCCGCTGTGACCTTGTAGAAGAGCGGCTTGTCCACGTGCGAATGCCCGGCGACATAGGCAATAGAGAAATCGGACTGGATAAAGGCCGCGATCAGCAGCGCAAACGCCGCCGCCGACGTGACCAGCGCGGCCAGGCTCGCTGTACGGCCGGCAAGGGCATAGGGCGAGCGGCCGCCCTGCTGCGCGCCGATCCAGCTCAGCACCATCTGGGCGAGCGATGCCACCAGTGCCAGCGCGATCAGGAACCGGCCAAGTTCGGCGATCATGTACGGTCTTGCCCGTTCCGGCCCTGCCCGATCAGCCAGGCATCTCGCCCGGTTGCACCCGGCAGCGCGCCTTGCGCTTCGGCACTGGCCAGCGCGGAAGCGACTTCGGGCGGCATGTAGGCTTCGTCATGCTTGGCCAGCACGCGGCTCGCCACGAACAGGCCCGTCTCCTCGAACGCGCCTTCAGCCACAATCCCCTGTCCTTCCCGGAAGAGGTCAGGCAGAGACCCGGCATAGCGGATGCGGATATCGGCGATCGTGTCGGTAACCGAGAAGCTGGCACCGCCCGAGGCCGGGCGTTCCACCGAGCCTTCCACGACCAGCCCGCCTACGCGGATGCGCTGTCCCGGCAGGGGCGGGCTTTCCGCAACCATGGCCGGGGAATGGAAAAAGGTCATGGCATCTCGCAACGCGAAGCCGGCCAGCATCCCGGCTGCCACCAGCACGCCAGCAGACGCCAGCACCACCCAGAGACGTTTGCGCGCCTTGATCACTCGTTTTCACCTTCCGGCTGTCGATCCAGTTGTCCTGCGCGGGCAAGCGCATCAAGGATAGCGCCTACCCCGGCATCACCGCCAGAGCGGGCCCTGGCCTGGGCTATCGCCTCGCGAGCGCCATCGCGGTCTTCCAGAACCGCCCGCACGCGGGCCAGGACCATCCACCGGGTTACATCACTCCCGTCGGCCTCGAGTCCAGCCTCAAGCCCTGCGACCATTCGTGACACCATGGCATCCGGCCCTTCATCAGGGTCGATATCCTGCGGGTCCATCATCTGCGGCCCGCCCGCAGGCCTCGACAGCAGATCAGCGGCGCGCACGGCAATCGCGCTGCGGAACGGGTCATCGGGCGGGAGCCGCCCCACAATACCCGCCCAGTACCCCAGCGCCGCCTCGCGGTCGCCGGCATCATAGGCCGCAGCGCCCATGAAGAAGGCCGGCTCGGGCAGGGAAGCATCAAGCTCCATCGCGGCAGCAAAGGCACGCTCAGCCTCGGGCGTCACGGTCCCTTCATTGAGGTTCACCAGTGCCTGGCCCAGATCGGAGAAAACGCGCGCGTCCTCCTGCACCCGCAGCGACCGCTCCAGCATGGCGATCGCTTCAAGGTGCCGTCCGTCAAGCGCCAGGAAACGGCCGAGCAGGGCGAGCGCCTCTGGATTGCCCGGCTCGCGCCGGACGATGGTACGCAGCCGCTCCTCCTGCTCCTCGCCGGTCAGTTCTTCCGGCGGGATGGCGGCCAGGCGTGCCTCGGTTGCCGCATAGGGCTGGCCTTCAAGCCCTGGCTGACCGCCGACCAGATAAATGCCAAGCGCGCCGACCGCCAGCAGCGCCATGATGCCAAGCGCCGCAAGCCGCTGCATCGGACTCATCGCGCCCTTGGCCAGCGGCGAGGCGATCCACATCGCCACCCCGACGCCCAGCGCGGCGATGATGAGGGTCAAAGCGATCATGATGCGCCCTTTGCAAAGACAAGGGTGAGATTATTGGCAGGCATTTCGATCCGCCGCGACAGCAAGAGGCCGTATCGGGCGGCGAGCTCTTCCACCGCGCTGCGTGCACGCACCCCCCAGCGCGGATCGCGTGATTTCAGGCTCGCGTCAAATGCCAGGTTGGACGGCGCGGTCGCCTCGCCTTCGAGGAACGGACCATAAAGGACCAGCAGACCACCTGCCGGCAGCAGGGCTGCGCTGCCCTCAATCAGGCCCTCCGCCGCCGCCCAGGGGGCGATGTGGATCATGTTGGCGCAAAACACCGCGTCGACGGAATGTCCGGCTGCACGCCACCAGCCGGGCAAAGCCGCATCAAGGTCGAGCGCTCGCGCGATACGCCCTGCCGCGTCCTGAGCCCAGGAATCGATACTGGCGCGCGATACAGGATCCGGATCGCTTGGCTGCCAGGCGAGGTCACGGCGCTGGCTTACACACGCAAGCGCGTGCTCGCCTGTACCGCTTGCGATCTCCAGCACACGGGCCTCGGGGGGGAGGATGCCGGCCAGCACAGCTGCAATCGCCTGCCCGTTACGCGCCGCGCTCGGCGACGACAGGCGGGCGCCGGCGCTCTGCCGGGTTTCCAGGGCGGTGGGCGGGGGCTGGGTCATGCCAGCCTACATAGGCCGCGAAGGGCCCGCGATAAAGCCATTCACGCCGCACGCGCTGCGGCTGCGCGCCGCAGGAACACGCTGGCAGTCTCATGATTGCCCAGGGCCGTCAGCAGGCGCGCGACCACCGCGGCACGCTCGTTGAGCGCCACGTCGGCCGGATTGCTCCGCATAAGACCCAGCAGCGACTCGCTGGCTGCCTCGAGGCGCTGCTTTACCCGGTCCATGACCGCAGCATGGGCGCCGCCGACCGCTGCGCGCGAGGCGTCATCCTTCGCAAGCCGCAGAAAGGCGCACAGGATTTCCATCCGGCTGGCAGCCGCTTCCAGGGCGTCTCCCGACAGGACAAGCCGGGCCGGCAGCACCTTGTGGGGATCGGGAACGGCCTTGTCCAGCTGGGTCAGCGCAGCGGCGTGGATCACTTCGATCTGGCCGGATGCCCGCTGGCGCAAAGCCATGATCTGGCGGCCCCAGCCTCCGTCCCGGCGAATGCCGATTTCCCGGCTCATGCCGACGGTCACGGTGGCAAACTGCGCAAGTGCTGCCGCCATCTCCTGCGCGGCCTCCAGGCTCGCGGGGACCTCGGAAAAGCCGCTGACGTGAAAGGCCGCGTCCTCCAGCAAGGCATCACCGATCGTGGCCACATCCGTTCGTGACAGCAGGAAATCATCGTCACGCCGGGCAATTTTCTCGAACACCCGCAAGATTGCCCACGGACGCGTGAGCCGGGCCATCACCAGATAGAGAAACCACACGCCGGCGTCCGGATCCTTCAGGCACGCCGCGTCATAACGGTCGCGCAAGGTCTGCGAGAGGGCTTCTGTCACGTCATCGATGGCAGGCGGAATACCGGCAAGAGCGTCGCGCAAGACTGGCGCAGTCCGCAACAGCAAGGCCAGATCCCGCACGGCCCGGAAGTCACTCACACCCAGCCGGTGACGCAACTGTTTGGAGGCGCGGGGGTCCTCGCCGACCGCCGCGATGGCGGCGAGGATGCGTGCCGATGCATCAGCCCGCAGCGCGTCCTCGGCTCCGTTATCGACCGGCTGGAGAGGGTCGGCGCAACACGCGCGCATCGCGCTCACAATCTCCGGGGCCAGAGTGGCGTCCATCCATGACCACACCGTTGCCAGCATCGCGGGCGGTATGTGGGCCAGGGACGGGCGTGCATGGGCTGGATCACGGCTCAAGGGTGCAAGCGGCGCAAAGAAGCGTTCGCGCGCGTACCCGTCCGCATCGCGTGTGCAGGCCCGCAATAGCCGGCCCATCGCCTCGTCCCCGGCGGCGGCTGCTGCCACGATGTTTTCGCTCAGGGGCGCTGGCAACGCGCGCATGAGCGCGCGAAGCTGGGCAATCTTTGCGGGTGTCAGCGTCGTCATCAGTCGGCAGGTACCGGCAAACCAGCGTTCAGCCTTGCATTTTGCGGTTAATGGCGCGTTTCGCCTGTGCGGGGAGCACCCGGCAGCACAAGCCGGACAGCAAGGCCGCCGAGCGGGCTCGTATCCAGCGCCAGTTCCCCGCCATAAGCCTTCACCAGGTCGCTGACGATGGACAGGCCGAACCCTGTGCCCGGGGCCTGTTCATCGAGGCGCACACCCCGGCCCAGAACGCGTTCGCGTTCGTCAGGCTCCAGGCCCGGTCCGTCATCCTCGACCGACAGCACCACGCAGCCGTCCGGACCCGTTCCGGCATGAACCTCGACGCGGGACGCTGCCCATTTGCAGGCATTGTCCATCAGATTGCCCACCAGGTCATCGAGATCCTGGCGCTCACCGCGGAAAACCGGGTAACCCTCCACCGTCCAGTCCAGTGTCACGTCCCGGCGCGAATAGATGCGCCGCAGCGTGCGTCCCAAATCGTCCATCACATCCTGAACCGGTGTGCGCGCGCCGATGGCCCTGGCATTGGCCGCCGCCCGTGCGCGGCGCAGATGGTGCTCCACCTGCCCGGTCATCGCCTCGGTCTGTTTGCGCACCAGATCTCCCAGGCGCGTCTCATCGCCGCGCGCCTCGTTCGACAGGACGGTGATCGGCGTTTTCAGCGCATGGGCAAGATTGCCCACATGGGTGCGCGCGCGTTCCACAACCTCACGGGAATGATCGATCAGGGCATTCAGTTCGGTCGCCAGCGGCATCATTTCCGAGGGATAGGAACCGGATATTTTCTGGCGCTCACCATCGCGCACGCGCGCGACCGCCCGCCGCAACTTCAGCACCGGGGACAGGCCGACACGCACCTGGACGACCACGCCCACGGCAAGGAGGACGGCAAATCCGGCCAGCAGACCCGCTGCAGCAAGGCCAAATGTCCAGACACGCCTGTCGGAGGGCCGCCTGTCCTCGGCCGCAACGATGATCACGACTTCCTCCAGGCCGGGAAGAAGCACCGCGCGGGCAGCGATGCGCAAGGGCTCTCCGTCGGGGCCGGAGGCATCACCAGCGACCGGCTGGCCGCTGGCCGCAAGGGCTGCAAGCTTTACCCGCTCGGGGATCTCGATGGTTTCGTCCCACAGCGAACGCGAACGCTCCAGCGGCTCGGCACCGGCTGGCGCGTCGGCCAGCACTACTTGCCAGTAGCGCCCCGAAAATACCTGCCCGAAGCGCGGGTCCAGAAGGTCGCGGGTAAGCACCACGCCGCCGTCTGGCGTCGCTTCAAGCTGGATCAGCAGGAACTCGGCGATGCTGGACTGGCGGTTGTCGAGATCGGTCAGCACGGTCTGGCGGAACACCGCCGTCAGCGAAACCGCGCCGACGGCGAGCAGTATCACGCCCCAGCCAAGCGCCAGGAGGCTCAGCCGGCGCAGGAGCGAGCCGCGTTCGATCAGCGTTTCGGTATTGTCCGCACTCACCCGGCCCTGGCCCGGGAATTGGTGCCGGGGTCAACCAGCCGGTAGCCCAGCCCGCGCACAGTTTCGATCCGCTCGGTGCCGATCTTCTTGCGCAGGCGACCGACAAACACCTCTATCGTGTTGGAATCCCGGTCAAAATCCTGATCATAGATATGCTCGACCAGCTCTGTGCGTGAGATCACGCGCTCGCGATGGTGGATCATGTAGGACAGAATGCGGAATTCATGCGAGGTCAGCTTGATCAGCTGGTCGCGCACGAAGACCCGTGCCCCCCGCGTATCCACCGACAGGTCACCCATTTCGATGGTGGACGTGGCATGCCCGGCGGCACGGCGGGTCAGGGCGCGCAGGCGCGCCAGCAATTCTTCCGGGTGGAAAGGCTTGGTGAGGTAATCATCCGCGCCGGCGTCAAATCCGGCGACCTTCTCGCTCCAGCGGTCACGCGCGGTAAGGATGAGGACCGGGAAGTCCCGCCCCGCGCTGCGCCAGCGCTCCAGAACGCTGACCCCGTCAAGGCGCGGCAGGCCGAGATCGAGCACCACCGCGTCATATGGTTCGGTATCGCCCAGGAACCAGCCTTCCTCGCCATCGCCGGCTTCATCCACGGCATAGCCGGAATGATCCAGCACGTCCTTGAGCTGGCGGCGGAGGTCTGGATCGTCCTCGACAATCAGGGCACGCATCAGGCTGACTCCCTTTCGTAACGTACCACTACATGACCCGGCCGGTGACGGCGTCGACACGCACATCTACCCGGCGGCCATCCTGGGTAAGGATTTTCACGATGTAATAGGCAGAGCCCGAGCGCACGAGCTCCACGTCGAGCACCTGAGCACCCGGATAGCGGCTGCGCACATTATCGATCGCGACGCGCGCGGGCACCACATTGCCGGACTGGCGCTGATCGCGAGCCTCATCGGCAGAATAGCGCGAGCGCGGGTCAAAAGCCTGCCCTTCGCCCGTTGCATGAGACGCACGGGCGTCAGCCACCGAGAGGGCGGTCAGGCAGAGCAGGAGAAGGACATAGCGTTTCATCATGCCGGTATGTTTCGCACCGCAGCGCTGAACCTTGTCTGAACAGAAGTGTCATTCTGCAGACATGCAGGCTCCGGGCCAAGAGGCGATAGAGCCTAACCCTTCAAACGCCGCCGCGGGTCATATCCCGTCGCCGGACGCCAGCTTTCGGCGAACTCTTCAAGCGCCGGATCGCCAGCCGGAAGATCGACCATCAGCCGGATCAGCTGGTCGCCGCGCTGCCCGCCGGACTTCGGCGCGCCCCGCCCCTTCAGGCGCAGAACGGACCCCGAACTGGCACCTGCCGGTATGCGCACTTCCACATCGCCATCAAGTGTCGGCGCGCGCACCGTGCCGCCCAGCACCGCCTCTTTCAGCGATATGGGCAGGTCGAGGCGTATGTCATCGCCCTCGCGGCGGAAATGCGGATGGGGCGCGATCCTGATCTCCACCAGCAGCGCACCGGGAGGTCCGCCGGAAAGCGAACCATGACCCTGGCCTTTCAGGCGCAGCACCTGCCCGTCATTGACACCGGCAGGGATGGTCACATCCAGTGCCCGGCCGCCGGGCAGCGACAGGCGCTTCTTTGCACCCAGCACGGCTTCAGGCAGTGTGATGCGTACTTCCGTGCGCAGATCAGCGCCCTTCTCTGCAGCCGGGCGGCGGCGTTGTGCACCGGCATTCTGGGCGGCGAAAAGATCGGCAAAGATATCGCCCAGATCTTCAAACCGCCCTTGCGGCCCGCGCTGGCCCGGTCCGGCGCCGGGCCGTGAACGGTAATGGTATTGAGGCCGTTCCTGCCCCTGTGCGTCCACCTCGCCGCGGTCGAACCGGGCACGCTGTTCAGGATCGGAGAGCAGCTTGAAGGCCTGCGTCACCTGCTTGAAGCGTTCCTCGGCAGCCTTGTCGCCGGGGCGCGCGTCAGGATGCAGCTCTTTGGCGAGCTTGCGGTAAGCCTTGCGGATCTCGTCCGCAGGGGCACGCTCGGTAACGCCCAGAATCGCATACGGGTTCATCATGGTGCAGATGGGATAGCAGCGCTTTGACCGCTTGGCGATGTGGCGTGCAGCAGGGCTCAGGGCAAGGGGGCAGGCAGCGCGCCTTGGGCCGGGCGCCCCGGCCCCGTCCGTGCAGATACCTGCGCCACCCGCCAGTACGCACCAGCAGGCAACTCAAGAGCCGTTTCAGCCGGAACAAGAATTGACGGCAGCGTGCTTTCACCCGTCCACAGCAGCGCATCGGCGCTGTCACGGATGTCCACCCGGTAGCGCTCTTCAGCCTCGCCCAGCGCCACTTCGCCCACGCCCCACGCATCGCCTTCCAGGCGCGTGCGGCGTATCCAGCTCAAGGCGAGGTCATCGCCTTGCCAGACGGCTTTGAGATGCACCGGCGAGAGGGGGCGGTATTCCACGGCCTCATAGAGGACTTCCGCCTGCCGGGCGGAGACATCATCAAGGCTGCGTCCCGGCGGCACGGCAGTCAGCGTCAGTGGCGCACCCAGCGCATTGGCGTCGAGGGGCAGCACCGCGCCTGCCCCGTCCAGCACTACCACGCGCGCACCGGACGGCGCGCCGCCAATGGCGCTGCCGCCTATGCCACGGATCAGGTCACGCAATCTCCACTGTGAGGGCGCTATCAGCTCGGCGCTCGCAAACTGGATGATTTGCCACCCGTCCGGGCCGTCCACGGCGATCTGGTTGACGCCGGAGAGCGCTGTCACCGGGTCAACGCTTTCCAGCGCACCGTCAAACAGGGTGAGGTCTATCACCGTAATGCGGTCCCACCGGCCTTCAAAGCCCGCGCGCAGATCGGCGTTGAGCCGCCCCATGCTGGCCGGGTGATCCAGCATCAGCCGGGGCGTGGCAGAGGCGCGGTCCGGCCCGGCATAGAGCGTCATCGGACCGGGCCAGGGCGCTGCGAACGCCGCGACCCAAAAGCCGCCGCGCTCTGCCGTTTCACCGGGCAGCATAGGGAGGTCGAGCGCCACCAGAACGGGCCGTGATGGCGGGGCCAGATCCGGCTCTCGCGATGAGGGCTGCGTCCCGGCCAGAACGGGCTCGCGCGCAGCCGCCGGCACCAGAGCGGCCTGACGGGCGGTTACCCCTTCAAGACTTGTCACCATCAGCGGCATATCCATGCCGGTTTCGCCAGACAGGATGAGCGTATCACCAGCCTCCACCGCCATCAGGGATGGCGGCAACGTCAGATCAATGCCCAGCGCGCCCGCCTCATCGGCCTGCAGCGCGCCTTGCGCCCAGCCTTGCGCCTGACCGGCATCAGCCAGAATGCGCAAACCGAACTCGGCCACGCCGTCTACCGCCGCATCCAGTCCGCGCGCCGACGCCATGGCCGGGCTGTAGGCGTCATCATCGGCGATATGGGCAATGCGCACCTCGCGCACCCGGCCAGCCGCCGCTTCGTGGGTGACAACCAGCGGCGGTGCATTGCCCGCGCGTACACAATGGCTGGCCTCGAGGCTCGTGACCGCCAGCGCCGAACGCGGCCACGCGGCCACGCCGTCAGCGCGGTCCACCATGTCAAAGCCGTAGAGCGCGCCAAGCCGGGCGAGCACATCGCGCGCCCGCTCCCCGCCTTCAATGACCAGCCCGGCGACAAGGCCGTCGAGCCGGGTCGTATCCACGCTCTCCAGACCGGCGCGCGCGGCGACATCCTGCACGATGCGGGCAAGGCTTGTCTGCCCGGCACGTCCCGTCAGCCAGTGGCCAAGCTGCCAGTTCGCGCCGTCATCCCAGACGGTGGAGAGGGCAGGAAATTCCGGGAAGGGCCGCGCATCCCATGTCCAGGCATGACATAAGCCGAGGTCGATCATCGGCCCGCCATAGACCGGCGAGACGGGATTATTGGCACCCTGCCAATAGCCCATCAGCGCCTCGACATAGCGCCGCTGGATCACGTCATCGCGTGTGCCGCGCGAGAAGTAGGGCGCGAAACTCTCAGAGCTCTTCGGGTCGATAAACACGTTGGGCTGGTTCGCGCCCTTGTCGACCGCCGGGCAGCCATATTCGATAAAGGCGAAGGGCTTGGAGCGGGGAACCCACGCCGTCGGCTCAGGCTGTCGCGTCCCGGATGCGTTGCGCTCGTGATGCGCCTCGCTCCACCAGCTGCGCAAATCCTTGTAGCGCCAGATCCACGGCTCGCCCTGACCATCGGTGATGGGCGTGCGGGTCTGGCTCTCCCGGTCGGCGGGGCTGGCATAATACCAGTCAAACCCCTCCCCGCCCTCGACTTGTGAGCTGAGGTAAGCCGGGTCGTGGGTGGAGGTGAAACCGGCAAGCGCATCCAGATGGCCTGCGCCCTCGCGCCAGTCAGCCAGCGGGATGTACCAGTCGAGGCCCAAGAAATCGATATTGGCGTCCGCCCAAAGCGGATCGAGATGGAAGCGGCGCTCGCCGCCGCCCGGCGCATGGCCCCAGTATTCCGACCAGTCCGCCGCATAGGATAGCTTGCACGCCGCCCCCAGCAGCGCCCTCGCCTCAGCCGCCAGCGTCTGCAGGTGCGCCGTGGCCGGATAGACGCCGGACGCGGAGCGGATAGTGGTCAGCCCGCGCATCTCCGACCCGATCAGGAAAGCGTCCACCCCGCCCGCCGCCGCCGCCAGGGCTGCATGGTGCAGGACGAAGCGGGAAAACCGCCACTCATTCGGACCGGAATACTGCACCTGCCCGGATGACACGCTGAAATGGGCGGCGCTGGCGCTACCGAAAAAGCTCGCGACCTGCGCGGCGGCAGCGAAGCTGGCGTCCACGCTGCCCGGCTGGCCGGGTGCGGGGTGGCAGGTAAGGCGCCCGCGCCACGGAAACACCGCCTGCTCCGCCCCGCCATAGGGGTCTGGCAGGCCATTGCCTTGCGGCACATCCATCAGGATGAAGGGATAGAGGACCACCCGGTAGCCACGGCTTTTGAGAAGCTGGATGGCTTCAACGACGCTGTGGTCGGACGGCGTGCCGCCATAGACCGGCTTTTCCGGTCCGCCGCTGATCAGGTGCGCGCCATCGCGGTTCACACCGCCTGCGCGCCACTCAAACGGCCGGGTGATCTTGTCAAAGGACTCAACGCCCGGGCGTATCTGGCACTCCCCGCAGCGCAGATCAGTGCCGATCCAGGCCGTGACCAGCGCCACCGACCGGCATTCAGGCAGGCGCATGGCGAGATCGTCCAGCGCTGCCTCGATATTGGTGTCCGCGCGCAGGATATGGACATTTTCGCTCGCGTCGCGCCCGTCTGCGATCTCGCGCATGTACGGCTGGCTCGCATAGGCAAACTCGCCCGATGCCGGGATCAGGCACACGCCCTCGATAAGGCTTTCCAGCGATCCGGTTTCGGGCGTATCGCCGCCGCCCAGCACCTCAAAGCTCAATTGGGGAATGCGCAGGCCAAAATCGTCCAGCGGCAAATCTTCAAACACCACATAGGCAAGGCCCTTGTAGGCGGGCGCGCCGTCTGCCCCCTCGATCATGGCGATCAGCGGGTCGGGCAGCTGGCCTTCAGTGCCGGTGTGCACGCGCATGGTGATGCGGCCCGTATCCAGCGGCGCGCCATTGGCCCAGACCCGCCCCACACCGGCAATCGGACCTTCACACAGGGCGACGGCAAAGCTCACCGAATAGGCATAGCTGCGGGTGGACGCCCCGGTGCCCTTGCCGGGGCGCTGCTCCTTCACGCGCGTCTCGCGAAAGCGCGACGCCCAGATCACCTGCCCGGCAAGGCGCATCCGGCCATAGACACGCGGCACCGGGCTGCCCTCGGTAGAGGTCTGGATATCCAGCCCGTCAGGACGCGCAGGCTCGCGCGTCCCGTCAGAAAACAGGCGCGCCACGCCCTGTGCGGCAAGCGTGCGCAAGGCACCGGCGGCAAGACGCGCGCCAGCGGCAAAGGCCATCTGGGCCATGGGAGATGTCCTTGTGTGGAAGAAAAATCAGTCAGGCATGGGAAAGGCCGCCACGGCGCTGATGCGCCTCATCCAGAAGCCGTCCAGCGGCGTTTCGGCCACTGCCCGCCCCTGCCAGGCGTGAATGATGGTCTCGGGTGTAGAGAGGATCGCGCAATGGCGCGACGGCCCGCCGGAGCGGATGCGGAAGAGCAATACATCGCCGGGTTGGCGCACATCGGTATGACGAAGGTCGAAATGCCGGTTCAGCGCGGCCAGCAGCGTGTCGTCGCCAGAACGCTCCGCCCAGTCCGGGCTGTAGGCGGGCAGGGTTTCAGGCTCCGGGCCGACACACGCCCGCCACACGCCGCGCACCAGACCCAGACAGTCCGTGCCTGCGCCCTTGCAGCTGGCCTGATGACGATAGGGCGTGCCGATCCAGCCGCGTGCCTCGGCGATGATCGCAGCGCGGCGGGCGCTCACCGCCGCCCTCCATCGCGCACGGGCTCAGACCCGGCGTGGCGGATCAGCACATCATTGCCGGGAATATGCGGACAACCCCGGAAGCGGGCAAAATTGGCGAATTTCTCCCGGCAGGTCTCCGCCCGGCCATCACACCCCGCAATGATCTCGAACGTGTCGCCTGTCGCCAATGGAAAGGCGGGCGCTGCGGCCAGAGCGATCTGCACGGCGCCGCCGCGCAGCGCATGGGCCTCGATGCGCGCCGCTGCGCCCGCATTGGCGCCCGTCAGCCAGGCGAGCCTGCCATGGGCGAACCAGCCGGACGTGAAGCCCGCAAGCCCCGCTGCGGCGAAGCTCTGCGTGCTGGCTGCCTCCGCCACGCTGCCTTCGCCCCTATAGGCAGGGACGGACACATCCACGCCGCAGCGCGCATCGCCCAGCTCCGCATCGCAAGCCTTTGAGAACACGCGGCCAATGCGCCGGTTCAGGCGCGCGGAAAGCCCCGCCAGCTCCACCTCGAACCCGGCGCCGGAGCGGCGTATCTCGCCAATCTCGCCAGTGAAGACGCGCACACGGGTTTCCGGCTCCGCCCAGTCCGCCCGCCAGACCTCCACGCGCGCCGCGTCATACAGCCCTTTGGCGATGTCGGCGGCGCTGATCCGGTCCGAACTGACCGCTCCGAACGCCGCGCCGCGCGCCGGACTGCCGGTTTCGGCGCGGATATGGCCGGGGATAAGCCCGCTGCCCGGTTCGCAAGCCACGCCGTCAATGTCCAGCACGCCGTCATGGTCGGTAAAGCCGATCTGCGCGCCATCGCGGCGCGTAATCAGCCAGCACCAGGCCAGCTGCGTCACGCCGCTATCCAGCGCGGCCTGCATGGCAGGAGGAAGGGAGAGCATGGGGAGAGCTTTCTTTTACGCGTTTCACCGGCGAAAGCCGGTGCCCAGCGCTTTTTCTGGATCCCGACTTTCGTCGGGAAAACGAAATGAGGGCGATCAACCCAATTTCACCTCAACCAGCGGCACACTCAAAACCGCGCCGGCGCGGAAAGCGTCGAGCGCAATCTCCAGCCTGTCCGTGTCAAAGCGCACCGGCACGTCAAAGCGGAAACCCGCGCTGACGCTGGCACCATCAGGGGCCGGTTCGGCCAGCACGATCTCTGCGCCATCAACCGTGAAGTCCACCACGGCGCCATTGACCGCCACCTGCACGCTGCCCGCCACGGACAGGGCAATCGGGCGCAGATAGGCGTCCTGCCCTTCGCCATAGCGTTTGAGAAGCGGGAAACGGCTGCGCGTGCCATCGCCCAGCCCCAATAGCTGGTCGCTGGCGCTCACCTGGGCAGACGGGATCGACGAGGCATGGTCGGCCGGATCGCGGAAGCGGAAAGCATGCAGCCGCCCGCGCCGCGCCTCGAAAAAAGCCGTCAGCAACGCCAGGTCATCCGCCGAACGCACGCCCGGCCCCGCATCCCAGCGGCGGCGCGAATGCGCCCAGGGGCTGTTGCGCTCTTCATGGCCGCTGGCGAGTTCGACAATCTCGGTGAAGCGCTCCGGCCCGCCGCGCGCGCCCAGCCCCACGCTTAACGGAAACAGGACATCGTGAAACGCGCTCATAGCCGTTCACTCCCGGCCCGCACCGCGCGCGCAAGGCTTGCCGCGATCTGGCCTTCACTGCGGCGCACGGCGGACAGCGTATCGCCGCTCGCCTGAATGGAGATGTTGATGATGGGTGGGGCCCCGGTTTGCGAAACCGCGCCATTGGCCATGGGCGTGAACACTTCCGGGCCCCGTTCGCCCACCAGATAGCTCTGGCCTGCCAGCACCGGGCCGCCTTCCGCCCGCTGGCCGGTAATTCCGGCGATCTGCTGACCCAGCATCTGACCGAGCGGATTGATGATCAGCCGGTCCAGCGCCAGGCGCGCCAGCGATTGCAGCGCCTCCTCCACCATGGTGTGGATGGAGAGCGAGCCGGAGCGCGCCGCGCGCTCCATGGCGCGGGCAATATCATCGCCGGTGCGTTCAAACGCGCGCGAGACCGACAGGGCGGCCTCCTCGGCCTCCCGCGCCGCGCTGGTAAGAGCGCTCGCATCAAAGCGGTCAGTATCGGGCATGGCTCATGCCTTTCATGGGTTGAATTTCAGTCGGGAAAGCGCGCCGCCAGCGCCCGCAAGGCCGCCGGGTCGGGCAGGTCCGGAACGCCTGTGGCGGGCTGGATCAGCGCCCGCCATTCGGCAAGCGATAGCGCCCAGAACCGATCAGGCGTCAGGCCGAGGCGCAGAACCGCAAAGCTCAAACACGCCGCCCAGTGCGCGCTCATTGCGCCGCGGCCTCGAACGTGCGGGCGATGGCTTTCGCGGCCTCTGCAGGCGTTATCGCAAGCGCGCGGGCATCTGCCCCGCTGCCGCCCGCCCGCAGGAGGATGGAGAGCAGGTCCAGCATCCCGCTGGCACTCAAAGAGGCGAGCTTGGGGCCGATTTCGCTCATCTCCTTCGCACCGGTCAGCGCCTCGATCTCGGCCAGCGCCCCCAGCGTCAGGCAGAGCACATGACGCTCCCCACCCGCCTCCAGCACCACTTCACCGCGCTGCGGATTGGCCATGGTCACAGCGCCTCGAAGCTGAGCGCGCCAGCAGAGGCGAGCGAGATGGAAAACGTCGCCTCGCCGTCATGGCGCCCGGCATATTCCAGCGCGCTGATGGCAAACGGGCCTTCAATGATCCCGAAGCCTGGAATGACCAGCTGGAAATTCGGCGTCGCGCCCGCGAAGAAGTACTGCCTGATGGCGTTATCGCCCTCGCCGGAGAGGAAGATGCCGGTGCCGGTGACGGCAGCGGTTTTCACGCCCGCCCCTGCGATCAGCTCGCGCCACTGGCCGGGGCTGTCTGCATGGGTGGCATCAATCGTGCGCGCATTGAGCGAAAGCGCTTTCGCGCGCAGGCCCGCCACGCTGGCAAAGCTCTCCGGGCTCGCGCCATTGCCGAGCTTGATGAGCATGTCCCGTCCTGCCTGGGCAGTCATGGGCGTCTCCTTTTTTGGTTGAACATCAAACCGTCTGGACCAGCGCCCTGATCCGCACCAGACCATGGACGGCGCGTTCATCGGCGCCCTCGAAATGGTCGGTGTAGACGCATCGGCAGAGGACAAGGCAGTAGCCGTCCGGCAGAGTGAACTGCGCGTTGTGCAGCGCGGCTGCGACCGCGCCAGTTATGGATTTCACTTGCCCGTAGTCGTGGCGGCGGGTCCAGACATGAAGGGTCAGGCGGTGCTCGCTCAAGGCCGTATTGTCACCGTCCAGCGGTCGGCTCTCGCCCCGGCCCAACGCCACATAAGGATAAGCTGCGCCCGCCGGCGCGCGGTCATGGATGCGCGGCGGGTGACCGAGCTGTTCCTGCACGCCAGTATCAGCCGCCAGATGCGCGAGAATCCCTGCCTGCAGGGCTTTATCCGCGCTCATAACCGCACCTGCCGGAAGGGTTTGAGAAGCGCGTCCACCGTCTCTGGCAGGCGCGCCGGGCCACGCCCGGTGGCGAGCGAAGGTTCGCTTGCCGCATAGCCTTCGGCGACCAGGCGCAATACCGCCTCGATCAGGGCGGGCGGCACGTCGCTGGCGGTCTCGCCATAGCCTGCGGTGAAATCGATCTCGATCCCCGCCGCCAGCCGCCCCGGCCTTGGAAAGGCAAAGGGCGCGCGCGCGATCAGGCGTCCGGGGTCGGCTGCCCTGTCGACGCGGTATTCTTCGGCGTCCCAGAGCGTTTCCTCGCCTGCGCGGTCAAATGTGCGCACGGCCTCCACGCTGACGGCAGGGGCGACCGCCAGCGCGAAGGCCGAGCCACAGCCCGACAACCGGCGGATCGGCCAGCCATCGAGTGTCTCGCGGAAATTACGGATGGGAAGCGCCCGGCCCGTCTCGGTCTCCACCCGCGAGACCGCCGTGTTGATGAGCGCGGTGATGCTTGCGTCCTCGCCCGCATGGCCGACACGCAGCCACGCCTTGGCATCAGACAGGCTTACCGGCGCCGCGGGGGCTGCCCCCAGCGTTTGAAGTCCCATGGGAATGTTCCTTGGAAAGTGGGGACGTAGATCGGTGTCTCCCCCCGCCTGCGGGGGGAGTGGCCCGAAGGGCCGAGGGGGGCTACTCAAAATCTCCCCCCTCCGTCTCGCTTGCGCTCGACACCTCCCCCGTAAACGGGGGAGGACATCGCCTCGCAAGCATACGTCCAGACCTCGCTCTCGCTCGGCCGGAAGGATAACAGTGCGGGCGTAAACCTAGCTCTCGCCAAACTTCAACAGCTTGATGGCGTTGAAGTCCTGCACCCCGCCGCCGACGCGCTTGGTGGTGTAGAACAGCACATAGGGCTTGGCCGAGTAGGGATCGCGCAGGATCTCGATGCCCTGACGGTCGACCACCAGATAGCCGCGCTCGAAATCGCCAAAGGCAATCGCAAAGGCATTCGCGCCGATGTCCGGCATGTCCTCGGCCTCGGTCAGGGGATAGCCCATCAGGCTGGCGTCCTGACCGGCATTCAGCGCCGGCTGCCAGATGTAATTGCCGTCCTGGTCCTTCAGCTTGCGGATGCGCGACACGCTCTGGCGGTTCATCACAAAGCGCGCATTGGCGCGGTAGCCGGTGGCGGGCGCATAGATCAGATCGATCAGCGCATCGACCGGATCGGCCGCGAAATCACCCGCCGCGCCGGTGGCGACATAGCCGATCTCGCCCCAGCCTTGCGTGCCTTCCGGCTCCTTGTCGTAAGACAGGAAGCCGCGCGGCTGATTGGTGCCGTTGCCCGAAACGAACGCCTTGCCCTCTTCGGCGGCGAACACGTCACGCACCTCTTCGGCCAGCCACTGGTCGATATCGGCCAGCGCATCATCAAGGATCACCGGCGTGGCCGCCGGCATGGCGTAAAGCTCGGCGGTCGGGAACTCGACCAGCGTGATCTGCGGCGTGGCCGTCTCGTTGCGCGCGCCGGTCTCGGCAGACCAGCCCGCCACCGCGCCGCCAAGGCTGACGGGCTTCCTGAACGTGTGGCTCGTGGTCTGGCGCACGGATGCAATCGCCCGGATCGGCGAGACGCTGGCCAGCAGCCGGTTGATCATCGCCTCGGTTTCCGGCGGGGCGACGTAGCCGCCATCGCCGGGCGAGCCGGCAGACAGGGCTTTCGCTTCGATCAGGGCGGAGGCATCGCCCCGTCGCACATAGGCATTCCAGCCCGGCCGGGCCGCGCCCTTGCGCTCCTGTCCGATGGAGGGGCGCGTGGCATCAACGGCCATGCGGTCCAGCGCCGCCTTCTGGCGGGTCAGGGCCGCATCAATGCGCGCCACCTTCTCCTCCAGCAGCACATCGGCATTTCGGCGCTTCTCGATTTCGGAAAGGCGCTGGTCATTGGCGCTCTTGAAGCGCTCGAACGCGGAGAGAAAATCATGCAGCGCGGCGCGGGTTTGCGCGTTGGGCGCACTCATCTTGGTTTCACAGGACATGGTGCTTCCTTCACATGTGAATTGATTGTCAGGGGAGGAGTGGCGGCTTAGGCCAGAACCGTGTCGAGAAATGCCTCGACGGTCTCCGGCACAGGCGCGGCAGGCGGCACGATGTCGAGGCGCGCGCCTTCGGCCATGGGGAAGGTGACGATGGAGATTTCCCAGAGGTCCACTTCCGTCAGGATGCGGCCCTTGCCTGAAGGCCGGACCGTTTCCGACACCGCTCTAAAGCCGATGGAGAGGCCATCGACCGCGCCTTCGCGGATCAGGGCGGCTGTCGCCGCGCTGCGCGTGGTTGAGCCGGTCAGATGGCCGCGCACGAACAGGCCGCGCTCATCTTCGTGAATGTCATCCCACACGCCGACGGGTTCCTCCGCGTCGTGCTGGAACAGCATGCGGATGCCGCCCGCCCCGCGCGTGGCCAGACTGTCGGCGAACGCGCCGCGGCGGATGATGTCGCCGGAATAGTCCTCGGTATCGAACACGCTGGCATAGCCGGCGATCTCGAGCCTTTCGCCCGAGCCGTCATCTGCTGTCATCTGACAGCCTCCTTCTTGTTGGGGGGTCGCTTGAAAAATGAAACCCCGGACGCGAAGCGATCCGGGGGCGGGATTTCAGGGTTGGGTATCAGTCAATACCTCGTCATTCCGGCGAAAGCCGGAACCCAGCGGGCTCTGGAAAACTGGGTTCCAGATAGCGGCTGACGCCGCTTCTGGAATGACGAGTTGAAGGGCTTGGGAGAAGTGTGGACTTCACGGCGCGCAGCGCCGAAAAGCGCGAACGCGCGCCCGAGCTAATGCGAGGAGCGACGCGCGGATGCGCGGAGCACAAAGAAAAGAGAAACTAATCCCCCGCCAGACGCCTTTCGATGCGCTCCAGCGCGAGGCGGGTATAAGCGGAGTTTTCCTCCAGCCGGGCGATGCGTTCATAGACCGGGGCGGTCGCCTCGACACGCAATTCCAGATGGCGGATGCGTTCAGAGGTCGCGCCTGCCCAGATCAGCCCGCCTGCGGTCTGCAGGGCGAGCGTAACCAGCACGCCGAGGCTTATCTGCCGGTCGATGCGCCAGCCAATGGGCCGTTCAGCATCATCATCCTCCGTGTCTGCAAGCGGTTTCAGCCCCAGCAGCTCGCGCTTTTCGCCATCCTTTAGGAACTCCGCCTCGCCAATGCGTTTCCAGCGGGCCAGCCGTTCTTCGGAGAGGGCGGGCAGCGCATCCTCATCGGGGCGGATATCGAAGCCTTCGCCCAGCCAGGGGGAGAGCCAGCCATTGAGCGAGGCGCAGGTCTTCCTCGCCAGCGGCAATATGGTCTGGCGGTAGAAGGCGAGGTTCGCCTCGCGATAATTGGCGTAGGTATTGTCGCCGG
>ERZ869909.459-NODE-459-length-48488-cov-4.827725_pt1 | contig 48488 bp, 50 predicted proteins | sample MGYA00520892_ERZ869909 | MGnify/ENA primary metagenome ERZ869909 (study PRJEB32215, sample SAMEA104723947) | bioreactor metagenome | biome: bioreactor; feature: anaerobic bioreactor; material: water | place: China | collected 2015-03-12 ... | reverse complement strand
AGGGAAAAGGGGCTGTTGCCCGGTGTGGAAATCTTGCCGGTAAGCAGGTGCAGGTTGTAGATCATGTTGTTGCACCAGACACCACGGGTGTGCTGGTTGAAGCCCATGGTCCAGAACGACATGACCCGCGTATCAGGATCGGCATAGGCCTCGGCCAGGGCTTTCAGTTCGACCTCGCGCAGGCCGGACTCCCGCGCCGTGCGTGCCAGCGTGTAGGGTTTCAGAAAATCACGGAAGGCATCGAAATCAATATCTTCGCCGCCGCCGGGATCGGCCGCGTTGCGGGCAGCCTTCTGGCGTGGATCCTCGGGGCGCAGGCCGTAGCCAATGTCGGTGTTGCCACGCCGGAAGCGCACATGGCGGCGCAGGAAGTCGTGATCGACCTTGTCCTCTTCGATCAGGTAATGGGCGATGTAGTTGAGAATGATCAGATCGGTCTGGGGTTTGAAGATCATGGCCCGGTCGGCCAGATCGCAGGACAGGTTCTGCAAGGTGGACAGCACCAGCAGTTTTGCACCGGCTTCGCGGCAGCGGGCGATGACCCGGGTCCACAGGATCGGATGCATCTCGGCCATGTTGGCGCCCCACAACACGAAGGCATCGGCATGCTCGATGTCGTCATAGCAGCCGGGCGGCTCGTCCATGCCGAAGGTGCGCATGAAGCCCATGACCGCTGACGCCATGCAATGGCGCGCGTTCGGGTCCAGGTTGTTGCTGCGCAGCCCCGCTTTCATGAACTTGTTGGCGGCGTAGCCTTCCCAGATGGTCCACTGGCCGGAGCCGAACATGGCAATGCTGTCCGGTCCATCGGTGCGCAGGGCCTCGCGGAATTTTTCCGCCATGACATCCAGGGCCCGGTCCCAGCTCACCGGCGTCAGGGTGCCCTGCTTGTGATACTCGCCATCGCGCAGGCGCAGCAGCGGTCGGGTCAGCCTGTCGCCACCGTAGAGAATGCCAGGCAGCGAGTAGCCCTTGACGCAAGCGAGCCCCCGGTTGACGTCCACTTCCGGATCGCCGGTGGCGGCCACCACGCGACCGTCGCGTACCCCGATCTGCATACCGCAGCCCACGCCGCAGAAACGGCAGGGCGCCTTGTGCCAGGTGATGCCGTCCAGGTTCTCCGGCAGCGCCTGGGCTTCGACCCGTGCTGGCAGTGGAATGCCGGCAGCGGCCAGCGCTGCCAGTTGCAGCCGCAGGAAATCGCGTCGGTCCATGCCGTGGCTCTGTACCTCGTGGCTCTGCATCTGCTTCCGCATCGCGTCACCCTCCGAAGGCGTGGCTGATCCACACCGCCAGCCCGTAACTGCCGATCAGCGCGACGCTGACGGCCGGGAACAGGACCACACACAGGAACAGGAACGTCATCAACTCGCGCCGCTTGCGCGGCGCGCTGTCGTCACGGGGCATGTTGTCTGCCATGGGGCCTCCCTGCGCGTGAAGATTGCTTTCACACTAGCAGTGCGCCATGACGGTGCAACCGGGAGCGGGGGTTTTCTTGATCCAGATCAAGAAAGGCGGGGTTGAGTGACCTCCACCAGATGCAGCCGCAGGGTGCGGTGGCCGGTGGGCCAGTCGATCCGGTCACCCACCTTCAGGCCCAGCAGGGCGGCCCCGGCGGGGGCGAGGATCGATACCTGACCGGGCGTGCCGTCCAGTTCGGCGGGCAGCAGCAGTGTCAGGGTCTGTTCCTTGCCGGTGGTGTCATTTTCGAACCGGGCGCAGGAGCCCAGTGTCACAACATCATCCGGCATTTCTTCCGGCAACAGGATGCGGGCACGCTCCAGCTCGTGATAGAGCGCGTCGATAACATCGGCGGGTTCGTCCAGACGATCCAGCAGGGCGTACAGCCGGTCGCTGTCGCGCGTGGATACGGTAATGGCGGGCAGGCCGGGTCTTGCCGTTGGGGCCATGGTCATACTCCGTTCGGGTAAACGCAAAATAAGGTGAGGCCATGCAGGTGAGGCGATGGGGGTCAGGCCGGGCCCCGGACTGACACAGACGGGGACCGGCTCAGGAATGGAAGGCGGTGAGCAACGCGCACAGCAGGATGCCACGCTGCAAGGCATGGCCAGGCTGGAACGATACAGAGTGACGAGGCATGTTCATGTCTGGAAGTGTAGGCACTTGCTCGGGGTTTGGCCATGGGCCTCGGCAGGTCGTTATGATGACAGGGCCCATGTGACGCCGTTTATACGGAGCAGGATGCCATGCCGTCTCCCCGACCACTGACCCGCCGACTGGCCGCGATGGCGCTGCGCGTTCTGCTGGTGCTGCTGGCGCTCGCGTTGCTGTTGGCGCTGGTGGCCTGGCGGCTCTGGCCTTCTGGATTGTCCGTGCAGGGGGTCAGCTGGACGCGCGGCGAAGGCGTGCAGGTGATGCAGCTGCGCTGGCAACAGGCGGAATGCACGCTGCTGCACGCCGAGCAGGTGCGCCTGCGGGGATGGCGACCGGTGGAGGTTCGTGTCATGCACGCCGAGGTGTCGCCATGCCCCGGGGATGACGATGACCTGGAGCCGGGTCTGGCCTTGCCGGATCTGCCTGCCTTCACACTGGATATTGCTGCGCTGCACCTTCTTCAGCAGCCGCCCTTGGCGGTGCGGCTGACACAGTTGGATGGCGAGTGGTACCTGGTCGCGGGGCACGGACGTAGCGAGCTGGTGCTGGAACATGATCAGCGGGCGGCCCGCTGGCAACTGACCGGGCAAGTCTACCTGCCTGACTGGGACGAGGCGTTGCTGGGGCGGATTGATGTGCACGGCGAGGGGACGCTGGGTGACGATCACTGGGCGGGGGCACTGACGCTCCACGGGCACGCATTGGGCCACGCCGCCCAACCGCAGCGCGCCAGTGCCAGCGCCCGGGCCACGCTGGATCAGACCGAATGGACCCTTGAAGCGGCTCTGGACGCGCCACTGGCGCTGGGGGCTGACTGGTCGCTGGCGGCGGGGCAACCGCTGCGCGCCGCCGGAGACCTGCACGGCGTGCAGGCACTGTCCTGGCAGGCCACGGCGGCGGGACCGCCAGGGGCCGTGGCGCTGACGCTGGAAGCCGAACCGGATGATCTGCTGGCAGGGCACGGACAGATGCAGTTGAGCGGTCCTTCGCTGGCGGGTGATATCCCCCTGCAATGGGGTGGGGGTACGCTGACCCTGGCGCCGTCGGAAGTGGCCTGGGAGGGCTCGCGGGTCAGCTGGGCATCACCCCTGACCCTGCCGGTGGCGGCGCGTGGTGAAGCGCACCTGCCGTTGACCTTGACGCATGACGGCCTGGAAGTGGTCGCCCGTGACAGCCTGCTGCAATGGCAGGGTGCCGACTGGGCCTGGCAGGGCGCGCTGGCCCTGAATGGCGAACAGGCGGGTTATCGCCTGAACGCACAATGGCGTGGCGGTGTGACCGCGCAGGGATTGTCCGGCGAGCCGGTGCAGGTGCGAGTGCAGAACGATGATCTGCAACTGCATGCCACACTGCCGGTGGCGGCCATGCGGGCACCGGACTGGTCCACACAGGCGACCTTCGAGGGTGCCTGGCAAGGCACGGGATTCTCGGGCAGCGTCACGGCGTCCCAGGCCAGCGGCGACTGGCAAGGGGTGGCCAACCTGCGTTCGAGGCTGCCGTTCTATGACAGCGGCGGTGAGGTCGAGGCGCGTTTGCCCTGGCGATTCGATCAGCAACTGGTGGTGGCGTCGGGTGCCAGCGTTCGGGTGGCGCAGGGGCTGATGGACGCCGTGCTGATCCGGCCCCAGGAACTGGTGGCCAGCACGCCCCTGCGGCTGGATCAGGAGGGTGTCCACGGGCGTTTGCAGGCACGGGCGGAAGGGCTCACGGCGGCGCGCTGGGTGTTGCCGCCGATCGAGGGGCCGGTCACGCTGGCCGGGCAGGCGCTGGAGGCGGCCCTGCGGATTCCTGCCTGGCAGAGTGCGTTGGCGGTGTCGGCACGCCTCGATGAGGAGGGCGCCCGGGGCCGGGTGCAGTTGTCCACACCGCTGTCGGCGCCCATGAGTCGCGGCCTGCCAGCGACGCTTGAGCGCGGGCAGGTGGAAGCGCAGGCGGACTGGCGCTGGGCCGAGGTGCTTCATGTAGACGGCGAGATGAGCCTGGCGCGGGTCACGGCGGATTTCGGTGGCATCCGGGCGCGTGGCGGCGAGGGCCGCCTGCGCCTGCGTTGGCACGGTGAAGAGGTGTGGCTGGAAAGCGTCGGCCCGCTGAAGCTGGCGGAACTGGACGTAGGCGCGCCGCTGCGCAATATTCAGGCGGTGGTCGGCACCAATCTGGAGGACTGGCGTCTAACCGATATCCGTGCCGAAGCCTTTGGCGGCGATATTCTGGCGCCGCGATTGCACTGGCCGTCGCAGGTTTACGAGCCGATCGTGCTGACACGCATTGATCTGGATCGCGTGGCGGCCCTGCAGCCGGACCCGGCGGTGCAGTTGTCGGGGCGCGTCGGCGGTTATTTGCCGATCATGCTGGGCCGGGACTTTGTCGCCGTGCAGGAAGGGCGTCTGGCCAACGAGGAAATGTTGTCGATGATGATCATGCCGGGCTCGGGTGTGCAGGCCATGGCCGGGGCGAATCGGGCGGTGCAGATCGCGCTGGATGCACTGGGCACCATGCTGATCAGCACCTTCCAGGCGCGCCTCAGCATGAGCGCCGATGGCTGGCTGGATGCCGCCGTGACGATTCATGGCAACAACCCGCAGCAACGGCTGCCGGTGATCTTCAACTACACGCATCAGGAAAACATTCTGGCGTTGTTGCGCAGCCTGCGCATCGGCGACGATATCCAGCGCCAGTTCATGCAGCAGCAACGGAGCAACTGAAGATGACACGATCAGGTTTGACGCTGCTGGCCCTGCCGGTGCTGCTGGCACTGACCACGGCCTGTACGCCCCGGGTGGCGCTGGAAGCGCCGAAGGAACCCATTACCATCAATCTGAACGTCAAGATTGATCACGAAATCCGGCTGCGCGTGGAGCGTGATCTGGATGAACTGTTCAGTGATGACAGTGACCTTTTCTGAGCGGGGAGAGCGCATCATGAAACGTATTGCAGGCATCATTGCCGTCGCGTTGCTGGCCCTGTCGTCCGCAGTGCTGGCGCTGGATCTCGACAGCGCCAAGTCCCAGGGGCTGGTGGGTGAGCAGCCCAACGGTTATCTCGGCGTGGTCAAGGCCACCCCGGAGGCTGTGGAGCTGGCCCAGGATATCAATACGCGTCGGCGTCAGGCTTACGAGCGTATTGCCCGGGAGAACGGCATTACCATCGAGCAGGTGGCGAACATGGCTGGCCAGCGTGCCATCAGTCGTGCGGAGCCGGGCACCTGGATTCGCACGCCGGAAGGGCAGTGGGTGGAGCGTTGAGCCGGTATCACACTGGCATGATTTGAAGGTTGTCTGAAACACGCCGCAGGGCGACACTTTGCGGCGCCAATCAGGCACGCCATCCAGGGATCAGGGCATGACCACAGGCAAGACCCGCCGTTTTCGCCAGCACTGGCGAGCCATCCTCGTGGTGTGTCTGCTGGGCCCCCTGGCCTTGCTGGCCGTGTTATTGCAGTGGCAGCCGTCGCTGAGTCGCTGGGAATCCTTCCTGATCACCGAGGCGCCCGCTGCGCCCTTGCAGGTCGCCTGGCTGGGCACCGCCACGGTGCTGGTCACGGACGGTGACAACGCCATCATGACGGATGGCTTCTTTTCACGGCAGTCGCTGATGACGCTTGCACGTGGCGCGATCGAACCTGATCTGGAACGCATCGGCGAAGGTCTGGCGCTGGCCGGTGTCGAGCGGCTGGACGCCGTGGTGGTATTGCACTCGCATTACGATCACGCCATGGATGCCCCCGAGGTGGCGCGCCGCACCGGCGCCCTGCTGGTGGGCTCGGAAAGCACAGCCAATGTCGGGCGCGGCTGGAACCTGCCGGAGTCGGCGCTTTATGTACCTGCTGTGGGCGAGGTGCTGCGTTTCGGACGTTTCGAACTGGAACTGGTGCCTTCGGCGCATGTGCCGATGCTGCCCATGGTGGCGCGCCTGACCGGCCACGGTGAAACCATTGACGAACCCCTGGTACCCCCGGCGCCGATTTCTGCATGGAAAGAGGGCCAGAGTTATGCCCTGATGCTGCGGCATCCCCAGGGCAATCTGCTGATTCAGGGCAGCGCCGGTTTTGTCGGCGGCGAACTGCAGGGACAGATGGCGGATATCGCGTTGCTGTCCACCGGCTCACTCGGGCGCCAGTCCAGCGATTATCAGCGACGTTACTTCGAAGAAATGGTGCTCACGACGGGCGCCCATACGGTGATCCCGATGCACTGGGATGACTTCTTCACGGTGCTGAATCAGGACACCCATCCGCTGGGCCCGTTACTGGACAATTTCCATGGCGCCATGGAGGGCCTGAAACGCCACAGCCAGGAACATGACCGCGCCTTCCACATGCTGCGCCCGCTGGATCGCTTCAGCGTAGAGAACGGGCGTCTGCAGAGTGAGAAGCCCCCGGCTCAGTAACTGCGCCGGGCAAGGATCCGGTTACGCTCTGAAATCTGACTGTTCAGCGTCCACAGGTCATACAGGTAGCCCAGGCCCAGCAGGCCGAGGGTCAGCAAGTAAAGGACGCCGGTGACCCATTTGCCCATGTACATGCGGTGGATGCCGAAAATGCCGAGAAAGGTGAGCAGTATCCAGGTCAGGCTGTAGTGAATCTGTCCGCTCTGGAAGCGGCGATCTGCCTGCCGATCCATGGACGGAATCAGGAACAGATCGATAATCCAGCCAATAAAGAAAAGCCCGAACGTAAAGAACCAGATGGTGCCGGTAATCGGCTTGCCGTAATAAAACCGGTGCGCGCCCAGGAAGCCGAACAGCCAGAGCAGGTAACCGATGACTTTGCTGTGGGTATCATTCAGTCTCATCAGAGGGTGACCTCAATAGCGCGGGCACTGCGCAGCGCTTTCTGGATCGCTTCATCAATGCTGTCGGCACGGGCCAGGGCAACGCCCAGGCGGCGCTCGCCGTGTACTTCCGGTTTGCCGAACAGGCGCAGGTCGGTGTCCGGTTCTGCCAGGGCTGCGGCCAGGTTGCCGTACTGCATGCGGTCGGAATCGCCCGCCACCAGCAAGACCGCCGAGGCACTCGGGCCATACTGGCGAATCACCGGAATCGGCAGGCCGAGAATAGCCCGCGCATGCAGTTCGAATTCAGACAGGTTCTGGGAAATCAGCGTGACCATGCCGGTGTCGTGCGGGCGCGGAGACACTTCACTGAAATAAACGGCATCGCCTTTGACGAACAACTCGACGCCGAACAGGCCGTGGCCGCCCAGTGCCTCGGTGACTGCACCTGCGATCTTTTCAGCTTCCGCCAATGCGGTATCAGACATGGGTTGTGGCTGCCAGGATTCGCGGTAGTCGCCTTTTTCCTGGCGGTGGCCGATGGGCGCGCAGAAGGTGGTGCCATCAATGTGGCGCACCGTCAGCAGTGTGATTTCGTAATCGAAATCGACAAAGCCTTCGACAATCACACGGCCCTTGCCGGCGCGGCCACCGGACTGCGCATAGTCCCAGGCCGCGGCGATGTCGGCTTCGGTTTTTACGGTACTTTGCCCCTTGCCAGAGGAGGACATCACCGGCTTGACCACGCAGGGCATACCGACCTCTGCCACAGCAGCACGGTACTCCGCTTCGGTTTCGGCAAAACGATAAGGGGAGGTGCTCAGGCCCAACTCCTCGGCGGCCAGGCGACGAATGCCTTCCCGGTTCATGGTCAGCCGTGCCGCCCGGGCGGTGGGCACCACGCGATATCCCTCCTGCTCCAGAGCAATCAGGGTGTCGGTGGCAATGGCTTCGATTTCCGGCACGATCAGGTGTGGCTGCTCCTGCTCCACCACACTTCGCAGGGCGGTACCGTCGAGCATGCTGATCACATGGCTGCGGTGGGCCACCTGCATGGCGGGGGCGTTGGCATAACGGTCCACGGTAATCACTTCGCAGCCCAGCCGTTGCAGGGCGATCACCACTTCCTTGCCGAGCTCGCCACTGCCCAGCAGCAGTACGCGGGTGGCAGTGGGGGACAGCGGGGTGCCGAGGGTCGGTGAGGTCATGCCGTAAGCTCCTGGTCGATGGTGATGCGATGGCGCAGTTTACCGCATCCCCGCTGGCGATGTGGGGTGCGCTTGCCTACACTTTGCGGCTGACATCAGGAGCGCCCATGGCCACCGGACACGAGATCGATTCAGCCACTGACGAACACTGGATGCGCCAGGCGCTGGCGCTGGCCACCCGGGGTGCCGAGTTGGGCGAGGTGCCCGTGGGGGCACTGGTGGTGCGTGACGGCGAAGTGATCGGTGAAGGCTGGAATCAACCCATCAGCGGGCATGATCCTACTGCGCATGCGGAGGTGGTGGCGATGCGGGATGCTGCGGCACGGTTGGGCAATTATCGGCTGACCGGGGCGACCCTGTACGTCACCATCGAGCCCTGCACCATGTGCTTTGGTGCGCTGATGCATGCGCGTATTGCCCGGCTGGTGTATGGCGCCACCGAGCCGCGCGCCGGCACCTGCGTCAGCCAGCTGCGGCTGCCGGAACAGACTTTCTACAACCATCGGGTGGCGGTGACGGGCGGCGTGCTGGCGGACGACAGTGCCGCGCTGCTGCGCGGCTTCTTTGCACGTAAGCGGCGTTAGTTTTCACGCAATCGGCGCTAGACACCTCGTGGTTCAGTCCACCATCGCCAGCATCATCCGGGTGTGGCGCTCAGAGGTGCCTGCCCAGACCAGGGTGTCGTAATAGCCGCGAATCGCACGCACATAGATGACGGCCTGGCCGCCGCCACTGGCGTAACCGTGGCGGGCGTGCTGGTAGTAATGGGCCTGGCGCAGTTTCGGCATGTGCTGCTGCACGTCTTCCCACGAATCCGGATTACCGCCCTTGCGCTGGGTCAGCACGCGGGCATCTTCCATGTGGCCGAAGCCGGCATTGTAGGCCGCCAGCGCAAACCAGGTGCGATCCGGCTCGGGGATCCGATCGGGGATGCGATCGTAGATCTTGCGCAGATACGCAGCCCCCGCCTGGATGCTCTCATACGGATCGGTGCGGTCTGCGACGCCCATTTCCAGCGCGGTGCGCTGGGTCAGCATCATCAGGCCGCGCACGCCGGTGGGGGATACCGCGTCGGCGTCCCACATGGATTCCTGATAGCCCAGTGCAGCCAGCAGGCGCCAGTCGAAGCCCGTGGCTTCCCCGGCTTCGATAAAGGCCTGGGTGTATTGCGGCAGACGCGAGTCCAGATGCTGGATAAAGGAACGCGCAGCGTACAGGTTGAAGTGCTCTTCATGGCTGTAGAAGCGCTGCTCCAGACGGGCCACGGTGCCGTTGGCCTTGGCCCGGGTCAGGTAACGTTGGGCCGCATGACGCAGCTGGCCATTGCCATCGCGTCGAAAGGCCCACCCCAGTTGGGCCTGGCCCGCATCAAAGGCTGCAATCAGTTCCGGGAACAGGGCCCGGTGGATGGCGTAAGCGTTGGAATCCACCAGGGTGTAGTCGAAGTGACCCTCATCCACCAGGGTCAGCAGGCGCTCCACGCTGGCGCCCTCCAGTGCCACCACGTCCAGGTCACCGACCTCCTCGGCCAGCAATTCCAGTCGTTCGGCGTGGCTGCTGCCTGCCAGCACGACACCGCGCAGCTCGGCCAGGTCGGCGATATCCCGGGGACGGGCGCCGCCAAGGCGGTAGATCACGCGCTCGTCCACGGTCTGGTAAGCGGTGGAGAAGTCGAAGTGACGGGAACGCAGGGGGGTAATGGACAAGCCAGCGGCGGCCAGGTCGGCCCGGCCGCTGCGCACCAGGGCAAAGAGCTCGTCCAGGGTGTCGGCTTCGATCACGCGCAGAGCGACGCCCAGTTCGTTGGCAAAGCCGGACACCAGCTCGAAATCGAGGCCGGTCTCGCCGTACTGATCGAGGTAATAGGTGGTAGGGGCAGCGCGGGTGGCCACCACCAGTTCGCCGCGGGCCAGCACCTGTTCCAGCGGCCCCGGTGTGGGCTGCATGGCGGTGGTGATGGCTACGGTGCCCAGCAAGGCTGCCGGGATCAGCAGGTATTTCAATTGCCGTATCAGTGCGCTCATATCCTGGTCCGTTGCTCTGTCATCATGTCTGTGACAGGCCGGTACTGCCGCTTCCGACCGCTGAACTCTGAAATCACACTGCCTTATGTGATGTGTATCACGAGTTCGGCGCGGACTCTAGCAGGCAAAAAGGTGGATTTCACCCGTATTTGTCCGACAATTGTGTCGATAGGTAACACCTATGCCATTTTCAGCCTGATGCCGGGGGCGAACCCTCGGAATAGCGGCTGAGACGATCGCCGGGGTCTGCGGCTAGTGCCTTACCGGAGGTTCCACATGGGCTGCCGAGGGTGAAGGCGGCTGCCATCAGCGGGTAAATCCCGTATCATTGCGCCTCCCCCAGTTCCTCCCGGCAACAGCTGAAATAAAAGGCGTCTCATGCTGATACTTCCCGGTTCCTCCGCGCTGTCTGCGTTCCGTCTGGAAAAACTGCAGCAGTCCCTGCCTGGTGTGACCTCGCTGGGCGCGCGTTTCGTGCACTTCGCCGAGGTGGAAGGCACCCTGGATAACCACGCCCAGGCGGTGCTGGAAAAGCTGCTGAGCTACGGGCCGTCGGGCACCGTGAGCCTGCCGGAAGGGCGCCTGTTCCTGGTGGTGCCGCGCCCCGGCACCATCTCGCCCTGGTCGTCAAAAGCCACGGATATCTGCCACAACGCCGGCCTGCAGCAGGTGCGCCGCGTGGAACGGGGCATTGAGTACCGGGTGGTCTGTGACGACAGCGCGGAGACCCTGGCGGCGGTACGTGCGGCCCTGCATGACCGCATGACCCAGGCCGTGCTGGATGATCTGGACAGCGCCTCTTGCCTGTTCAGCCACCAGTCGCCGCGCCCCCTGAGCCGGGTGGACATTCTGGGTGGCGGTCGCGAAGCACTGGAGGCGGCCAACAGTGATCTGGGGCTGGCGCTGGCCGAAGACGAGATCGACTACCTGGTGGCGCAGTTCACCCGTCTGGGCCGCAATCCCAGCGATGCCGAACTGATGATGTTCGCCCAGGCGAACTCCGAGCACTGCCGCCACAAGATCTTCAATGCCGACTGGACCATCGATGGTGAGGCCCAGTCGCACAGCCTGTTCGGCATGATCCGCAACACCTTCCAGAAGCACCCGGGCCAGGTGTTGTCGGCCTACAAGGACAATGCGGCGGTTATGCGTGGCCACGAGGCCAGCCGCTTCTTCCCGGACCCGGATAGCGGTGAATACCACGCGGTGGAAGAGCCGGTGCACATCCTGATGAAAGTGGAAACCCACAACCATCCCACCGCCATAGCGCCGCATCCGGGCGCGGCGACCGGGGCTGGCGGCGAAATTCGTGACGAAGGCGCCACCGGCCGGGGCGGCAAACCGAAAGCCGGTCTGACCGGTTTCTCGGTATCCAACCTGAAAATCCCGGGCTTCGAACAGCCCTGGGAAGGCGATTACGGCAAGCCGGAGCGCATCGCCTCCGCACTGGACATCATGCTGGAAGGGCCGATTGGTGGCGCGGCCTTCAACAACGAATTCGGGCGCCCGAACCTGTGCGGCTATTTCCGCACCCTGGAAATCGAAGCGCCGGGTGTGGCCGGTGATGAAATGCGTGGCTACCACAAGCCGATCATGATTGCCGGCGGCCTGGGCAGCGTGCGTGACGGCCACGTTCAGAAAGAACCGATTCCTGCCGGGGCGAAGATCATTGTGCTGGGCGGCCCGGCCCTGCTGATCGGCCTGGGGGGCGGCGCGGCGTCGTCCATGGCGTCTGGCGAGAGCGCCGAGGATCTCGATTTTGCCTCCGTGCAGCGGGATAACCCGGAAATCGAACGACGTTGCCAGGAAGTGATCGACCGATGCTGGGCGCTGGGTGAACGCAATCCGATTGTCTCGGTACACGATGTTGGCGCGGGCGGCCTGTCCAACGCGCTGCCGGAGCTGGTGCACGACGCGGATCGCGGCGCCCTGCTGCAACTGCGCGACATCCCCTGCGACGAGCCAGGCATGAGCCCGGTGGAAATCTGGTGCAACGAAGCCCAGGAACGTTACGTTCTGGCCGTGCTGCCGCAGGATCTGGAGCGCTTCGCCGCCCTGTGCGAACGCGAGCGCGCCCCGTTTGCCGTGCTGGGTGAGGCCACCGAAGAGGAACACCTGCGCGTCGACGACAGCCACTTCAATGAAGCGCCTGTGGACCTGCCCATGGACGTGCTGTTCGGCAAGCCGCCGAAAATGCAGCGCGAATTCGACCGCGCCGATTTCGAGCGTCAGTCTTTCGATGTGGAAGGCATCGAACTGCGCGATGCTATCCAGCGCGTGTTGAGTCTGCCCGCCGTGGCCGCCAAGACCTTCCTGATTACCATTGGTGACCGCAGTATCACCGGTCTGGTCCATCGCGACCAGATGGTGGGGCCGTGGCAGGTGCCTGTGGCGGATTGCGCGGTGACCGCCGCCGGTTACGATCATTACACCGGCGAAGCCATGAGCATGGGCGAGCGCACCCCGATGGCGCTGGTGGATGCAGCGGCCTCCGGGCGTATGGCCGTGGCCGAGGCACTGACCAATATTGCCGGCACCCTGATTGGCGATATCGGCCAGATCAGCCTGTCCGCCAACTGGATGGCCGCTGCCGGGCATCCGGGCGAGGACCAGAACCTGTTCGACACCGTGCAGGCGGTGGGCATGGAATTGTGCCCCGCGCTGGGCATCAACATACCGGTGGGCAAGGATTCGTTGTCCATGCGCACCGTGTGGCGTGACAAGGGCCTGGACAAGAAGGTCACTGCGCCGTTGTCGCTGGTGGTTTCGGCGTTTGCCCCGGTCAGCGATATCCGCAAGACCGTGACCCCGCAACTGCGCAGCGAGCCGGACACCGTTCTGCTGCTGCTGGATCTGGGTTGTGGCCAGAACCGCCTGGCCGGTTCTGCACTGGCCCAGGTGTTCGGCAAGGTTGGTGACGTGGCGCCGGATATCGATGACCCGCGCCGCCTGAAACGCTTCTTTGAAACCACCCAGAAACTGCTGGCGGAAGACGCACTGCTGGCTTATCACGACCGCTCCGACGGCGGCCTGCTGGTCAGCGTCCTGGAAATGGCCTTTGCCGGCCGCACCGGCGTGGACCTGGTGCTCGACCACGTGGCCGGGGATCACAATGAGGCGCTGGAAGCCCTGTTCGCCGAAGAAGCCGGTGCTGTGGTGCAGGTGCGTGCCGACCTGGCCGACCATGTGATTGCCGAGTACGCCGAAGCCGGTCTGGGCGAATGCGTGCATCGCATTGGCGAACCGAACGCCGACGACGTGCTGCGCATTCGTCTGGGCGGCGCCATCCTGCTGGAAGGCCCGCGCCGCGAACTGCACCGCACCTGGGCAGAGACCAGCTACCGCATGCAGGCCCTGCGCGACAATCCGTCCTGCGCGCGCCAGGAATTCGACGCCATCCCGCGCAATATCGACCCGGGCCTGAACGTGCGCCTGACTTTCGATATGACCGATAACCCCGCCGCACCGATGATCGCCAAGGGCGAGCGCCCGCGCGTGGCGATCCTGCGCGAGCAGGGCGTTAACGGCCAGATGGAAATGGCCGCCGCGTTTGACCGCGCCGGTTTCAGCGCCATCGACGTGCACATGAGCGATCTGCTCGCCGGTCGCGTTCAGCTGGAAGACTTCCGTGGCCTGGTGGCGTGCGGCGGTTTCTCTTACGGCGACGTACTGGGCGCCGGCGAAGGCTGGGCCAAGACGATCCTCTACAACGACGCCCTGCGCGATGCCTTCAACCGCTTCTTCTTCCGCGAAGACACCTTCGCCCTGGGTGTGTGCAACGGCTGCCAGATGCTGTCGGCCCTGAAGAGCCTGATCCCCGGCACCGAACACTGGCCGCGCTTTGTGCGCAACCAGAGCGAGCAGTTCGAGGCCCGCACCGCCCTGGTGGAAATCACGCCGTCACCGTCGATCTTCTTTGAGGGCATGGCGGGCACGCGTATTCCGATCGCCGTGGCCCACGGCGAAGGCCAGGCCGAAATCAGTGACGACAGCCTGGCGCGCTGCGTCGAGCAACGCCTGCTGGCGGCGCGATTTGTTGACGGCCTGGGCAACCCCACCGAACAGTACCCGGCCAACCCGAACGGTTCGCCTCAGGGCGTCACCGGCTTCACCAACAGCGATGGTCGCGTGACCATCATGATGCCCCACCCGGAGCGCGTATTCCGCGTGGTGCAGAACAGCTGGTACCCGGATGACTGGCGCGGCTTCGAAGACGGCCCCTGGCTGCGTATGTTCCAGAATGCCCGCAAGTGGGTGGGCTGAAAAAAGAGCACAACATAATGAGTACAACCGAACAGGAAAAAACCTTCGGCCCGTTCGAGCTGATTGCGGCGCACAAGGGTGAGGTGCCCGCTGACTTTATCGCTCGCCGCCGCATTGCGGCGGCCATGCAGCAGCTGTCCGAGCGTCTGATTCGTGCGGAAGCCGATCAGTCTGCGCTGGAAGACTGGGCGGGCGTGCTGGAATCGCTGGTGCAGCAGGTGGGCACGCCTGAACGCCGTGACACGCGCGATGCCAACCGGCGCATGTTCAGTGGCAAGGCAACGTCGCGCGATATTTTCGACATGATGGATTTCGATCCGGTGGGCGGTCTGTCCAATCCGATCGCGCCTCAACTGGTGTGGCGCAACGAAAGCCAGGACGGTGTCGAGGGCGAAATCTGTCTGGGGCTGCATTACCAGGGGCCGCCGGGGCGGGTGCATGGCGGTGTCATCGCGTGGATTCTCGATGCGGTGCTGTCGCGCGCGATGCATGCGGCTTTCAAGATTGGTGTCACCGGCACGCTGAATATCCGCTACATGGCGGCCACGCCCATCGAAACCCCGCTGCGTTGTACGGCGCACATCCGTGAGATCGACGGGCGCAAGATGTTTATCGAGGGCGCTATTTTTGACGGTGACACTCAAACAGTTGCTGCCGAGGGTGTTTTCTTTCAGCCCCGGTTTGGCAAGAAGTAAGGCTTTTCCATTCGTTGTTTTGTGGTGGTTGTGGCCCTCGGGGGGCGGGTAAAGGGTTTCTGGACACGCTGCAAGTACATCCCTGTAAGCTCTCGTTCGGCATCCATGCCTCTCGAAGGTCCAGAAACCCTTTACCCGCCCCCCGAGGCCGGACTACGAAGCTGCCAACACCACGCCGCTAACGCCTCTTCACGCAGAAGTCATTTCCGGTCATGGGGCAGGTAGACAGATCGCGGTAGCCTGTCGCCCTTGTTGATTTGCAGAAGGGGACTGCACCGTGTCCACGCCCGTGTCCGCGAATTATGGTTTCAAGGATATTCTGATTGGCGAAGCCTGGCCGCCCACGGCCGAAGGCGCCGTGCGCCGCGATATTGCCGAGTCATTGCGCGCCATCACCGACCGCCTTGTACGCATGGATGCCCCCCAGGCCGAGCTGGAAGAATATGCCGCCCGATTGCGCCAGTTGCGTGATGACATGGCGCCCTGGCCGCGTCGCCCCCAGGGTGCCCTGCTGCAACGGCTGCTGGCCGGGCAGGGCAGTCATCAGGACGTGCTGGACATGATGGATCACGAAATCATGACCGGCCGCGCCTCGGTGCTCGCGCCGCCTCTGGATCTGTGGCTGGACGGTGAAGTGGTGCGCGGCCGTGCGGAACTGGGCCTGCCCTGGCAGGGGCCGCCGGGCCGGGTGCACGGTGGCGTGCTGGCGTTGATGATGGATATCCTGCTGGCCAAGACACAGGATCTGGTGGGCGGTATCGGCATGACCGGGACCCTGAGTTTGCGCTATCTGGCCGGTACGCCGCTGAAAACGTCCATCGAGATGGAAGCGTGGGTGCGTGAGGTAAAGGGCCGCAAGCTGATCGCCGAGGCGCGTTTTATCGTCAATGGTGAAACCACGGTGACAGCCGAAGGGATCTGGATCTGTGCCCGAGGTCAGTACGGCCCCTTGCGCGCGCGTTCGCCGGCGGAGCATTGGCAGAAGGACAGGGAGGCGAACTGACATGGGCCAGTACAAGTTGTGTTTCTATGTGCCCCGGGAGCACGCCGAGGCGGTCAAGGCTGCGGTGTTTGCCGCCGGGGCAGGGCGGCAGGGTGACTATGACTGCTGTGCATTCCAGGTGGCGGGCGAGGGGCAGTTCCGGCCCCTGGCGGGCAGTCAGCCCCATATCGGCCAGCACGATCAGCTGGAACGGGTGCCCGAGTACCGGGTGGAAATGCTGTGCCCGGCGTCGCGGCTGCCCGCCGCTCTGAAAGCGCTGCGGCAGGCGCACCCCTATGAAGAGCCCGCCATCGATGTCTGGCCGCTGGTGGACATCAGCGAACTGTAGCGGGTCAATGTACCTGCTGCCACAGGCGGCGGGTCAGGCCGCTGAGGATGGAGGCGGGCATCGGCTCGCCCTGACCATTGCTGCCGGGCTCGCTGAGGCGGGTATTCCCGTTCGGGGTGGTATTGTCCTGGGCGTCCAGCAACGCCATGCGGGCACGCTCCAGCGTATTCAGCAGCATGGTGCGTTCATTCACGTCCAGATGGGCGTCGGACTCGGCCTCGAGAATCAACTCCACCAGGGTGGCGCGTGCCTCGGCATTGGCCTGTTGTGCCAGTGCTTCGATGACATATTCGAGTTCATCAAGCCATCTCAAAGCCTGAAACAGGGTCATGGTCTTCTCCGTCATGCCCGAAAAAAGGCCGGGCCAAATCCTGCAAGGGCGCGAACCAATCCCCTGCCCGCGCCGGCGGATCGCAACCGCTTCCGCGACCCATAACGGATTATTTGCCCAGACGCTGTTAACTCCACAAGCGGCCGCTACAGTTTCAGAACAAAGGCGCAACGAAGCGTACAGAACAGGTAACTCCACTTACTCAGCGGCTTACCCGGGCATTGATGTTATGTTATAACGTATCAATGTTTGGCCCCGGAGTCTGATCCCATGCAACGCCTGCCTGTTACCGTGCTGTCCGGTTTCCTGGGGGCCGGCAAGACCACCTTGCTGAGCCACATCCTGAACAACCGCGAGGGCCGCCGTGTGGCGGTCATCGTCAACGACATGAGTGAGGTCAATATCGATGCCGGTATCGTCAATGGCGAGGTCAGCCTGAATCGCAGCGAAGAGAAGCTGGTGGAGATGAGCAACGGCTGTATCTGCTGCACCCTGCGTGAAGACCTGCTGCAGGAGGTGGCGGCGTTGGCGGAGGAGGGTCGGTTCGATTACCTGGTGATCGAGTCCACCGGGATTTCCGAGCCCCTGCCGGTGGCGGAAACCTTTACCTTTGCGGACGAGGATGGCCGCAGCCTGGGTGACGTGGCGCGCCTGGACACCATGGTGACGGTGGTGGACGCCGTCAATTTCCTGCGCGATTTTCACGCGGCGCGCAGTCTGCTGGAGGCCGGTGAATCCCTGGGTGGCGAGGATCAGCGCAATGTGGCGGACCTGCTGACGGATCAGGTGGAGTTCTGCGACGTGCTGGTGCTGAGCAAGACGGACCTGGTCAGCGAGGCGGAACTGGACGAGTTGCGCGGCATCCTGCGCAGCCTGAATCCGGAGGCGGAGATCGTGCCTGCTGTGATGGGGCGGGTGCCGCTGGACAAGGTGCTGGATACCGGCCGCTTCAGTTTCGAGCGAGCCCAGCTGGCGCCGGGCTGGCTGCGGGAGATGCGCGGTGAGCATGTGCCGGAGACGGAGGAATACGGGATCGCCAGCGACACCTACCTGGCGCGGCGGCCGTTTCATCCGCAGAAGTTCCATGATTTCCTGCACCGCACCTGGGAGAACGGGCGTCTGTTGCGCTCCAAGGGCTGGTTCTGGCTGGCGACGCGCCCGCAGTATGCCGGGCAGTGGAGTCAGGCCGGGGGGATTGCCCGGCACTCGCCCGCGGGCATGTTCTGGAAGGCGGTGCCGGAGGCGCGCTGGCCGCAGGATGACGAAACCCGGGCGCTGATTCGGGAAAAATGGGCGGAGCCCTTCGGTGACATGCGTCAGGAGCTGGTGTTCATCGGGCAGCACATTGACTTCGAGCAACTGCGCGCCGAGCTGGATGCCTGTTTGTTGACCGAGGAGGAGCTGCTGGCCGGGCAGGCGTACTGGCGTACCCTGCCGGATCCTTTTCCAGCCTGGTTTGACGAGCCCGAGGCGGTTGGCTCGACATGATCCCGGGCTATGGCCACAATCATCCCCCGTAACGCTGTACCCCCGAGACGCTAGAGGACGGAAGCCATGACGGCGATCGACAAGGCACTCTCCCACGCTGCCGAGCACTGCGAGGCACACGGTGCCCGGTTTACTCCGGCGCGTCGCCGTGTGCTCGGCATCCTGTTGCGCGAGGGCCAGCCGTTGACCGCCTACCAGGTACTGGACCTGCTGCGCGGTGAGCATCCCGGGGCACAGCCGCCCACCGTCTACCGGGCGCTGGACTTCCTGATGCGCAATGAGCTGGTGCACCGGATCGAATCCACCAACAGCTATTTGCCCTGCAACCACGCCCATTGCCATGGGGATGTGGAGCAGGGTGAGCACTGGCCGCAGTTCCTGCTCTGCGACCAGTGCGGCGAAACACGTGAAGTGCCGCTGCCCGCGACGCTGCGCGAGGCGCTGGCCCGGCAAGCGGGCAGTCACGGCTTTGAAGTGGGGGCGCGCCCGCTGGAATTGCACGGGGTCTGTGCAAACTGTCGTGGCAGGGCATGAGCGACAAGTCCCGCAGGCGTGACTGGCGCGCCGATCATATTCCCTTTCATCTCATCACCGGCATGCTTGGTGCGGGCAAGACCACGCTGCTGCGGCATCTGATCCGGCAGCGCCCGGCGGGCGAGCGCTGGGCGGTGCTGGTCAATGAGTTTGGCGACGCAGGTTTTGATGGAGACTGGCTGCGGGACAGCGGCGTCCCCGTGCGTGAAGTGCAAGGGGGATGCATGGGCTGCACGGCGGCGGTGACGCTGCGGGTGGAGCTGAACCGGTTGCTGCGCGAGGCGCAGCCTGATCGTTTGTTGATCGAGCCCACCGGGCTCGGGCATCCGGCAGAGCTGTTGCGATTGCTGGGTGGGGAGCACTTTCAGGGGGTGCTGACGCCGGCGGCACACCTGTGTCTGATCGACCCGCGCCGGTTGCGTGAACCGCGTTTTGCGGCCTCGCCGCTGTGGCCAGCGCAGCTGGACGCGGCGGATCTGGTGGTGGGCAGCAAGCAGGACCTGTGGGATACGCAGGCGGCTTCGGATTTCGAGGACTTGCGCCAGCGCTGGCCGGGGGCCCGGTACACACGTTGCGGTCCGGATGGACTGGACAGCGCCTGGCTGGGGCTGGTGCCGGTCGAGCGTTCCCTGCGCCCTGCTCACGACCACAGCCATGCGGGGCTTGAAGACTGGCAGGCGTTCAGTCTGCGCCCGCCTGCGGGCTGGTTCATTGATGAGACAGCGCTGCGGGCGCTGCTGGGGCAATGGGACTGGGAGCGCATCAAGGGCACGCTGGCGGGGCCTCAGGGCGGCTGGCGGCTGGATGGGGTAGCCGGAGAGATCGGGCTGACGGCGCTGGCGGCGGTGACGGAAAACCGGCTGCAGGTCATTGCCCCGGCGGAGATGGATGCCGACGGCTTCCGCAGGGCGCTGCTGGATGCCGGGCGGCGCTGACTCACCGAAGGTGTGTCCCGGCGCTTCACGCGCCCAGCGGCGCGATATCCTGCACCCTGATCGGATAGTCTCCGGTTTTCATATCCTGCAAGTAGTACTTCAGCGTGCGGCTGATGGTCGGGAAGGCCAGTTCATCCCAAGGAATCTCCTCCGGCAGGAACAATCCGGCATCTGACGACTCCTCACCCACGCCATATTTGCCATCCGCCAGTTCACCCAGAAAGAACACATAGACCTGGTAGATATGCGGCAGGTTGAACACGGTATACATGTCCTTGATGTTGACCGTGGCGCAGGCCTCTTCCCAGGTTTCCCGGGCGGCGCCCTCCTGCAGGGTTTCGCCGTTCTCCATGAAGCCTGCGGGCAGGGTCCAGTAGCCCTTGCGCGGCTGGATGTCGCGCTTGCACAGCAGAATGCGGCCTTCCCACACCGGCAGGGCCCCGACCACGATCTTCGGGTTCTGGTAGTGGATGGTGCCGCAGTCCGGGCACCAGTAGCGGGGCCGGTTGTCCCCGGCGGGCACATCGAAGCGCAGCTTGTCGCTGCCGCACTGGCTGCAGAATTTCATCAGGATTCCAGGTCGGGGCCGTTTGGCGAGACTGTTGGCGAGCCTAACAGAACTTTTTTGTCCTTGCCTGCCTCTCAGGGTCTGTTCAAACTGTCGTTTGAATACACAGGAGCCCAGGGTGATCAAGACCATAGAAGAGCGACTGCGTGACTACCGGTTGCGGGACCTGCCGCTGCAGCTCCCGGAAGCGGCCGTGCTGATGCCGGTGACTGACGAGCCGGAGCCGGAACTGATCCTGACGGTACGCTCCTCGGCCATGCCGACGCATGCCGGCGAAGTGGCTTTTCCCGGCGGCAAGCGTGATCCGGGGGATAAAGACCTGCTGGCCACCGCGTTGCGTGAATCCCTTGAAGAAGTGGGCCTGACCCGTCATGACGTGCAGGTGCTGGGGCAGCTGTCGCCGCTGCCGTCGCGTTATGGCATGAAGGTCACGCCGTTTGTGGGCGTTGTGAATCCCGATGTGCGCCTGGTGGCAGAGCCCGGGGAGATCGCCAGTATTTTTCGCGTGCCGCTGCACTTCTTTCTGGAGGCTACACCGGACATGTCCAGCCCCATCGACTTCTTCGGGCGCAAGCTGTGTATCCCCAGTTATTATTACGAGGACAAGCGTATCTGGGGGCTGACCGCCTTCATGATCCTTGATCTGCTCAATCATGCCTTCGATGCGGGCATACGCTACGACCTTGGTGACGGGAGCAATACATGATCTATTCCATCGGCAGTCGCGCACTGGAGCTCAAGGGCGAGAACTACTGGATCGCCCCCAATGCCACGGTGATCGGTTCCGTGGTGCTGGGGAACAATGCCACGATCTGGTTCAACGCCGTGCTGCGTGCCGACAACGACACCATCACCATCGGTGATGACACCAATATCCAGGACGGTGCCGTGCTGCACGTGGACCCGGGTGTGCCGCTGACCATCGGCAAGGGCGTGACCGTGGGCCACAAGGTGATGTTGCATGGCTGCACCATTGGCGACAATTCCCTGATCGGTATCAATGCAGTGGTACTGAACCGCGTCAAGATCGGCAACAACTGCATCATTGGCGCCAATTCGCTGGTACCGGAAGGCATGGAAATCCCCGACAACTCGCTGGTGATGGGTTCGCCCGCCAAGGTGGTGAAGGAAATCGGCGATGGCCACAAGGCCATGATTACCATGGGCGGCATGCACTATGTGGCCCATGGCCAGCATTTTGCCAAGGAGCTCAAGCCTGATCCGCGTTTTCACCCTGATGCGGACGAGTAACCGGTATGAGTGACTCACATGAGTGATATGGTGGCCTCGCCCTGTGTGAGTATCTGCGCGCTGGATGGCGATGATATCTGCGTGGGCTGTTTTCGAACCGGCCAGGAAATCAGTTACTGGGGGCGTTTGCCGGCGTCGCGCCAGCGTGAGGTGCTGGTGCGCTGCCAGCAGCGCATGTATGGCGCCCAGGCGCCCTGCGTAGTGACTGAGGCGCGTCTGGCGGAGCAGGGATGACGGAACAACGCGACAACGATGCCGGGCGCGAGGCCCATTCGCCGCCGCAGCCGCACCGTCGGCCGCGCGTTGGCCTGGCGCTGGGCAGTGGTTCTGCGCGGGGCTGGTCGCATATCGGTGTGATCCAGGAACTGGAGGCCATGGGCGTGCGCCCGGATATCGTGGCCGGGACCTCCATTGGTGCCCTGGTGGGCGGTGTCTATGTGGCCGGGCAGCTGGATGCCTTCGAAAAATGGGTCACGAAGCTGACCTTCCGCGATGTCATCGGCTTTCTGGATATTTCCTTTTCCGGTGGCTTCGTCAAGGGCGAGCGCCTGTTCAATTTCTTCTCCGAGCAGCACCTCAATCCGCGCATCGAGGATCTGGATCAGCGCTTCGCCACCGTGGCCACCGACATGCAGTTCGGTCGTGAAGTCTGGATTCAGGAAGGGCCGGTGCTGGATGCCGCGCGGGCGTCCTGCGCCTTGCCTGGCCTGTTCTCACCGGTGAAGCATGAGGGCCGCTGGATGCTGGACGGTGGGCTGGTGAATCCGGTGCCGGTGTCCGTGTGTCGGGCGCTGGGCGCCGAGCTGGTGATTGCGGTCAACCTGAACGGCCAGTTGATCGGCCGCCATCTGAGCCGCGATGAGGTCAATGTCCGTGACATGGAGGCCGCCACGACCGAAGAAGAGCGTTCGGTGTGGAGCAAGATGATGGATTATTTTTCCACCGGCGAGACGGCTGCGGAGCCGACACCGGGCTTTTTCGATGTGGTCGGCGCCAGCATCAACATCATGCAGGACCGGATCACCCGCAGCCGCATGGCCGGTGAGCCCGCCGAACTGAGCCTGATTCCGATGCTGGAAGATTTCGCCATGATGGACTTCCATCGCGCCAGTGACGCGATCGAGGAGGGGCGTCGCCTGGTGCGCGCCTACTCGGAGCGCATCCGCTGGTTGATGGATCGCCTCTGAGGTCCGGGCTAGTGAGCGCCGATCAGGCCTGATTGCGGTGGCGCACGCGGGTCGCCTTGACCATGTTGTCTTTCACTTGCAGCACTTCGATCAGGTAATCGCCGACACGCAGTGACGTGTTGCTTTCCGGGATCTGTTGCAGATGCTCCAGGATCAGACCGTTCAGGGTCTTGGGGCCGTCGGTGGGCAATTCCCAGTGCAGGGTGCGGTTGATTTCGCGCAGGTGAGTGCTGCCGTCGATCACGTAGCTGCCGTCTTCCTGTGGCAGTATATCGGGGCTGCTGGCGGCCAGGTCGGTGGTGAATTCGCCGACAATCTCTTCCAGAATATCTTCCAGGGTAATCAACCCGAGCACGTCACCGTATTCGTCCACCACAATGCCCATGCGCCGTCGTGCGTTCTGGAAGTTGATCAACTGGCGATGCAGGGGCGTACCCTCCGGTACATAGTAGGGCTCCACGGAAAACTGCATCAGTTCCGCCTTGTTGATGTCCTGACGCATCAGCAGACGGTTGATCTTGCGCAGGTGCAGCACGCCGAGCATGTGGTTGGGGTCGCCGCGATAGATCGGCAGCCGGGTGTGCTGGGAATTGCGCAGCATGCTGATGATGTCGTTGAGGTCATCATCCAGGTCGATGCCGACCATCTCGCTGCGCGGAATCATGATGTCCTCGACCGTGACTTTTTCCAGGTCGAGGATATTGAGCAGCATCTTCTGGTGGCGTTTGGGGATCAGTCCCCCCGCCTCGTTCACCACCGTGCGCAGCTCGTCCGGGCTCAGGTCATCGGCGCTGTCGTCCGCCTCGCGTACGCCCAGCAGGCGCAGGATGCCGTTGCTGATGCCGCTGACCGCCCATACCAGCGGCGCAAAGAGTACCTGCAAGGGGCGGAGTATCAGGCTGGCAAAAAACGCCAGCCCTTCCGGTTTGCGCGCTGCGTAGGTCTTGGGGGTCACCTCGGCAAAGACCAGCATGACAATAGTGAACACGATGGGCGCGATAGCCGCCCCCGCATTGCCGAACCAGGCCAGCGCCAGCAGGGCGGCAATGGTGGCGGCATAGTTGTTGACGAAATTGTTGCCGATCAGGATCACGCCGAGCAGGCGATCCATGCGCTTGAGCAGCTTTTCCACTCGCCGGGCGCCCTTGTGGCCGTGCCGTGCCAGATGGCGCAGCCGATAGCGATTCAGCGCCACCATGCCGGTTTCGCTGCCGGAGAAGAACGCGGAGGCAAAGATCAGGATCACCAGTGCGGTGATCAGAAAGGTTTCAGGAATGTCACTCAAGGCTGGGGCCGACCCCGGTTATGCACGAACGGGTATTCTGGGAAGCGGTGTTCCCGGGTGTCAACTCCCGGGTGTCAACCACGCACGATGTATTCGATCACCAGCTGCGAGCCGAAAAAGGCCACCACCAGCACCACGAACCCGGCCAGCGTCAGGCGAATGGCGGTCACGGCGCGCCAGCCGAGGAAATGGCGCCCGGCCAGCAGCGTGACGAACAGTGCCCAGGCCAGCACGGTCAGCACGGTCTTGTGGGCGACACGTTGCGCCAGCAGATCGTCCACGTAGATGAAGCCCGCCAGCATGGCGGCGGTCAGCAGCAGGGCACCGGCCCAGAGCAGCTCGAACAGCATCGTCTCCATGACCTGGATCGGCGGGAAGACACGCATGACGCCGCGAATGTGGCCACTCTTGAGCTGGCGGTGCTGGATCAGCAGCAACAGGGACTGGGCCGCAGCGATCGCCAGCACGGCATAGGCGAGGATCGAGAGCAGCACATGAACCGCCATGCCGTGGGCCAGCGGATGGGCCGGATAGCCGGATTCGGCCCACAGCAGGGGCGGGATGCTCAGGGCACTGAGGGGGAATACCAGTGCGCTGACCCATTCGATGCGCCGGTACAGGCTGGTCACGGCCACCAGCGCGGCGCCGGTGCCGGTGACCATGGAGGCCATGGGAAACAGGCCCAGGCGCACACCGTCAGCGGTGACGATGGTCAGCCACAGGCACAGGGCATGGGCGGTCACCGCAGACAGTCCCAGCACCAGCAGCAGGCGCCGACTATCGGTCACTGCGCCACGCAAACGTCGCACGACGACGATCGAGGCGACCAGATACAGCGTCATGGCGGCCAGTCCGGCCCAGGTTGCAATGCCCATAAGTGTCTGTTTTAGCGGGAAACCGACGAAGTGTGTCACAGCCGCGAGCGGTTTTGAAGCGGGACCCGTTCGCAACTGCGAATCTGTTGCCGCTGACGTGCCTGCACAGAGTCGCGGGAGCGCGCTATACTGCGCGGCCGCGATAAACGGTCTTACCCGGAGACAGTCATGTTCGAGAATCTCAGCGAGCGCCTTGGCGATTCCCTGCGCGGTCTGACAGGCCAGAGCCAGCTCACCGAGGACAACATCCGCGACACCCTGCGCGAGGTGCGCAAGGCGCTGCTGGAGGCGGATGTGGCGCTGCCGGTGGTCAAGGACTTTACCGAGCAGGTGAAGGAACTGGCGCTGGGGCAGGACGTGCTCAAGAGCCTCAATCCCGGCCAGGCCTTCGTCAAGATCGTCAACGACCAGCTCGTGCATGTCATGGGCGATGCCAATGTCGGGCTGAATCTGGCGGTGAAGCCGCCGGCGATCATCCTGATGGCGGGTCTGCAGGGCGCGGGCAAGACCACCTCGGTGGCCAAGCTGTCGCGTCACCTGAAAGAGCGCGAGAAGAAAAAGGTCATGGTGGTGTCGGCGGATGTCTACCGTCCGGCGGCGATCGAGCAGCTGCGCACCCTGGCCAGCGAAGTGGGCGTCGAGTTTTTCCCGTCCACGGCGGATCAGGACCCTGTGGCCATTGCCAACGACGCGCTGGCCGAGGCGCGCCGCCGTTTCGCGGATGTGCTGATCGTGGATACCGCTGGCCGTCTGGCGATCGACGAGCAGATGATGGCGGAAATCCGTCGCTTGCATGCCGCGATCCAGCCCGCTGAAACCCTCTTCGTCGTGGATGCCATGACCGGCCAGGACGCCGCCAACACGGCGCGCGCCTTCAACGATGCCCTGCCGCTGACCGGTGTGGTGCTGACCAAGGCCGACGGTGACTCGCGTGGTGGGGCGGCCCTGTCGGTGCGTGCCATTACTGGCAAGCCGATCAAGTTCATCGGTATCGGTGAGAAAACCGATGCGCTGGAACTGTTCCATCCGGAGCGGATTGCCTCGCGGATCCTCGGCATGGGCGACGTGCTGTCGCTGGTGGAGGAAGCCGAGCGCAAGCTGGACAAGGGCAAGGCCGAGAAGATCGCGAAGAAGTTCAAGAAAGGCAAGGCCATGGACTTCGAGGATCTGAAGGACCAGTTCCAGCAGATGCGTAATATGGGCGGCATGGCCTCGCTGCTGGACAAGCTGCCCGGCATGGGTGGCCTGGCCAAGATGACCGAAGATCAGGCGGCGATGAAGCAGTTCAAGCATATGGAAGCACTGATCGATTCCATGACCCCGGGGGAGCGACGTAACCCGGAGCTGATCAAGGGTTCCCGCAAGCGCCGTATCGCTGCGGGCGCAGGCCTGGAAATCCAGGATCTGAACCGGCTCATCAAGCAGCAGAAGATGATGGGCAAGATGATGAAGAAGATGAAGGGCAAGGGTGGCATGCAGAACATGATGCGGGGCATGGGTGGCATGCTCGGCGGACAGGGGGGCTCGGGTGGCCCTGGCGGCATGGGTGGTATGGGGGGGCCGGGCGGCATGCCCCCCGGTGGCTTCCCCGGGCTGTAACCGGGGCGGTAACCGGAGAAGGGCGCCAGAAACCTCTTTAAAAGTCATCTTGACATGGCTACAATGCGCACCCTTCGCAGTCCGCCCGGCCTGATATGGCCCTGAAGGCGGCGCGAAATGGCGGTCTCCCGGGGGTATCCCCTGCCGGTGAGGCCATTTTCAAGCGGATACGAAGGCAGGTTGCAGCGTGCAGCAGGCCGGGAAACCGGATTGAACGAAGGTATCTGAATCATGGTAGTTATTCGTCTGGCCCGTGGTGGCTCCAAGAAGCGTCCTTTCTATCACGTTGTGGTGACCGACAGCCGCAATGCCCGCGACGGCCGTTTCATTGAGCGTCTGGGTTACTTCAACCCGATCGCCCGTGGCGGTGAGATCCCCCTGAAGCTGGAGCTGGAGCGTATTGATCACTGGCTGGGTCAGGGCGCCAACCCGTCTGACCGCGTCAAGTCGCTGATCAAGGAATACCGCAAGCAGAACGGCTGATGCTGGCGAACGACGATGCCCTGATTGTGGGTCGCGTCAGCGCGGCCCATGGCATCAAGGGATGGGTGAAGATCGTTTCGTTCACTGATCCGAAAGAGAATATTTTCAGCTACGGGCCCTGGTACCTGAAAGGCCCGGATGGCTGGCAGGCGGTCAAGCTGACCAACGGTCGCCCCCAGGGCAAGGGTCTGGTGGCCCGGATTGATGCCTGCAATGACCGCAACGTCGCGGAAGCCACCCAGGTGGGGCGTGACATTGCGGTGCCCCGTTCGGCGCTACCGCCGGCCGGTGAAGACGAGTATTACTGGCGCGATCTGATCGGCTTGCAGGTCAAACTGCCCGACGGGCGCGCACTTGGCGTGATACGCCGCATGCTGGAAACCGGCGCCAACGATGTCATGGTGGTGCAGGGTGAGGGCGGCAGTATCGACCGCAAGGAGCGCCTGGTGCCGTGGATTCTGGATCAGGTGGTGTTGCGGGTGGATCTGTCGGCAGGGCTGGTCGAGGTGGACTGGGACCCGGACTTCTGAGCGCGAGGCCGCGATGAACATTGCCGTGCTGACGCTGTTTCCGGAGATGTTGCAGGCCATTACCGGGTATGGTGTGACAGGACGCGCTGCCGAACGGGGGCTGCTGTCCGTAACGCCGGTGAATCCGCGAGATTTCACCCATGACCGGCACCGCACCGTGGATGATCGCCCCTTTGGTGGCGGCCCCGGCATGCTGATGAAGATGGAGCCGCTGATGGCGGCGCTCACCGACGCCCGCCAGCGTGTCGGTGAACAGGCCCGGGTGGTGTATCTCACCCCGCAGGGCAAACGGCTCGACCAGCAGGCGGTGGACCGCCTCGCACAAGAGCCGGCGATGATTCTGATCGCGGGCCGCTACGAGGGTATCGACGAGCGGTTTGTGGAAGCAGAAGTCGATGAGCAGTGGTCGATGGGTGACTACGTGCTCAGTGGCGGCGAACTGCCGGCCATGGTGCTGATAGACGCCATGGCGCGTCGCTTGCCCGGGGTGCTCGGGCATGAGGGCTCGGCAGAGCAGGACTCCTTCAGCGGTGAGCTGGAAAACCTGCTGGATTGTCCGCACTACACGCGCCCGGTGGAATTTGCCGGCCGACGTGTACCGGATGTACTGCTCAGTGGACATCACGAAGCAGTACGCCGTTGGCGTCTCAAACAGGCCCTGGGGCGCACCTGGCAACGCCGGCCCGATTTGCTCGCGGCCCGCAAGGCGTCGCCGGGGCTGAGTGAGGAAGAACAGACACTGCTGGCGGAATTTATCCGCGAGCAGGAAACCGGATCTGGTGACGGTCACGACTGACCGGGCCAGCAAGCTTGAGATTACAGGAGCAGGCAGTCATGAGCGGCAAGAAACCCCTGGTGCAGGATATCGAACAGGCCCAGCTGAAGAGCGATGTGCCCGACTTCGCACCCGGTGACACCGTCACCGTGCAGGTGAAGGTGAAAGAAGGCAACCGTGAGCGTCTGCAGGCGTTCCAGGGCGTCGTGATTGCCAAGCGCAACCGTGGCCTGAACTCTGCGTTCACCGTGCGCAAGGTGTCCCACGGTGTGGGCGTCGAGCGGGTGTTCCAGACCCACAGCCCGCTGGTGGACAGCATCAAGGTGGAGCGCCGTGGTGACGTGCGCCGCGCCAAGCTGTACTTCCTGCGCGACCGTTCGGGCAAATCCGCACGGATCAAGGAAAAGGTACGCACCACCGCCAAATAAGGCGCTGTTGCGGTATCACGCACGGCCACCCTCGGGTGGCCGTTTTGCGTTGTGCTGATGTGGCCAGATGCTGATGTGGCCAGAGAGCGTCAGGCGTTCTTCAGGCCCCGATACAGGGCCAGCAGCACGATGGCGCCCAGCGTGGCGGTGACAATGCCGCCCAGGCTGAAGCTGTTCACCGGCCCGGCCAGGCCGGTCGCACTGCCCAGCCAGCCCCCCACGAAAGCACCGGCAATGCCGATCAGGATGGTGATGACGAGGCCGCCCGGGTCCTTGCCCGGCATGATCCATTTGGCCAGTACACCTGCGATCAGCCCAAGAATGATCCACGAAATGATGCCCATGCGCCTTGCTCCCTGGTGATGGTGTTCCCGTAAATAGAGCATGTGGCGGTCTGGCTCTGCAACTGCGATGATTCGACACCATGACGCATCGCGCTCCTTCCCTGGATTCCACGGCACTGGCCGCCGACACGGCCCTGGTGGAGCACTGGCTGGACGCCAGCTGGATGGAGAAGGGGCTCAGTGACCACAGCCTGAGCAATTACCGCCGTGACCTGCTGCAACTGGCGCAGTGGTTGCTGGCACAGCGCCACTATGGACTGCTCGGGTGCCATCGTGGTGATCTGTACGACTATCTGGCCGACCGGCAGCGGCAGGGCATGAGCCCACGCTCGGTGGCCCGGCAGTTGTCCGCGCTGCGCGGCTTCTATCGCTGGCTGTTGCGTGAGGGCCGGATCAGTGAGGATCCGACCCTGCGGGTGGAGCGGCCGAAGCTGGGCCGGCCCTTGCCGAAGACCCTGACCGAGGCGGATGTCGAGGCGCTGCTGGCGGCGCCGGACACGGCGACCCCGCTGGGGCTGCGGGATCGTGCCATGCTGGAGGTCCTGTATGCCGCCGGGCTGCGGGTGTCTGAACTGGTCGGGCTGACGCTCACCCAGGTCAGTTTGCGTCAGGGGCTGGTGCGCATTGTCGGCAAGGGCAACAAGGAGCGTCTGGTGCCGCTGGGCGAGGAAGCGCTGGCCTGGCTGGAGCGATACCTGCGTGAGGGCCGTGCCCTGTTGCTCGGCAGCAGCCCCAGCGAGCAGGTGTTTCCGGGCCGCGCCGGGGCCGTGATGACGCGGCAGACGTTCTGGCACCGTCTGCGCCAGCTGGCGATGCAGGCAGGGGTGCACAAACCGCTGTCGCCCCATACACTGCGGCATGCGTTTGCCACGCATCTGCTCAACCATGGGGCGGATTTGCGGGTGGTCCAGTTGCTGCTGGGGCACAGCGATCTGTCGACCACGCAGATTTACACACATGTGGCCCAGCAGCGCCTGAGGCAGCTGCATGCGGCCCATCACCCCCGGGCGGGAAACCCGCGCCCGAAAACGGGGTCTGACAAGCAGCACACTGACGGAGAACCATAATGAGACTGTTTCATGCCACGGCACTGGTGGCATCACTGGTGCTGTCCCTCGTACTGCCCCTGGGGGTCACGGCGGACGAGAATGCCGAGGTGAAGCGCCGGATCGAGGCCAGCCTGGGCAGCAGTGGCCAGCCGGTGCGGGTGACTGAGGTGTCGCCCTCGCCGATTCCGGGGGTTGTCGAAGTGGTGGTCAACGGGGCGGAGCGGTTTTTCGCCTCGGAGGATGGCCGCTACCTGATTGCCGGGGACATGTACGAAATGCAGGCCACTGGTCCGGTCAATGTGATCGACAAGCGCCTGGAGAGCGTGCGCGAGGCCCTGTTCAAGGAGCTGGACGACGCGCAGCTGGTGAGTTTCACGGCGAAGGACGAGAAAGCCGAGCTGATCGTCTTTACCGACCCCTCGTGCGGCTACTGCCGCCGGCTGCAGGGGGATATGGAGACCCTTAACAACGCCGGTATCACGATTCACTACCTGGCCTACCCGCGCGCCGGGGCCGACTCGGAGCCGGGTCAGCAGATGCAGCAGATCTGGTGTGCCAGTGACCGGCAGAAGGCCATGAATGACGCCAAGCTGCGTGGCCGCCTGAGCGAGCGGGTTCAGGTGCGTAGCACCTGCGGCAGCGTGGTCGGCGAGCAATACCGTCTTGGCGCCCAGGCGGGCGTACGTGGTACCCCGGCGGTGTTTACCCTGGATGGCCGCCAACTGGGCGGTTACATGCCGGCCGACCGCCTGATCGAGACCCTGGGGCTGGGCGGCTGACCCGCCACAACCGGGCCGCTGCCAGAGCGCTGAAAGCCGCGCCGTTACTGGCGCGCGCCGATTGACGCCAGCGGGGCACCCAAGTAAGGTGTCCCGCTTTCCGTGTGTACCCTGATGAACCCCGAGGCCCTTCGTGGAAGCTGAATTCCAGCGCATCCGGCGTCTGCCCCCCTACGTCTTCAATATCGTTGGCGAATTGAAGAAAGCCGCCCGTGCGCGTGGTGAAGACATCATCGATTTTGGCATGGGCAACCCGGATCAGCCGACCCCGCCGCATATCGTGACCAAGCTCACTGAGACGGTCCAGCGCGGGGACACACACCGGTACTCGCAGTCCAAGGGCATTCCGCGCCTGCGCAAGGCAATCTGCGACTGGTACCAGCGCCGTTACAACGTCACGCTGGACCCGGACAGCGAGGCGATTGTCACGATCGGTTCCAAGGAAGGCCTGTCGCATCTGGCGCTCGCCACCATGGGGCCAGGTGACACTGTGCTGGTGCCCAATCCCAGCTACCCGATCCACCCTTACGGCTTTGTCATTGCCAATGCCGATATCCGCCACGTGCCCATGGTGGAGGGGATGGATTTCTTTGAGGAGCTGGAACGGGCACTGAAAGAGTCCTGGCCAAAACCGAAAATGCTGGTACTGAATTTTCCCGGCAACCCGACAGCGCAGTGCGTCGACCTGGCGTTCTTCGAACGCGTGGTGGCCATCGCCCGGGAGCACGGGATCTGGGTGGTGCAGGACATTGCCTATGCGGACATCGTGTTCGATGGCTATCAGGCACCGTCTATTCTCCAGGTGCCGGGTGCGCGTGATGTTGCCGTGGAGTTCTTCTCATTGTCGAAGAGCTACAACATGCCCGGCTGGCGTGTGGGCTTCTGTTGCGGCAATGCGGAACTGGTCGGCGCCCTGGCGCGGATCAAGTCCTATATGGATTACGGCACTTTTACGCCGATCCAGGTGGCGGCTATCGCCGCGCTGGAAGGTGACCAGCAGTGTGTCAGTGATATTCGCGACATGTATCAGCGGCGCCGCGACGTGTTGTGCCAGGGCCTGAACGATATCGGCTGGGCGGTGACACCGCCCCGTGCCACCATGTTTGTCTGGGCGAAAATCCCCGAGGCTTACCGTGCCATGGGGTCACTGGAGTTCAGCAAGAAGCTGCTGGAGAACGCCCAGGTGGCGGTGTCACCGGGGATCGGCTTCGGAGAGTATGGGGACGATCATGTGCGCTTTGCGCTGATCGAGAATGAACATCGCACACGGCAGGCGATCCGGGGCATTCGCAAGATGTTCCGTCAGGATGGCCTGCCGGGCGGCGGAACCGGGTGATAGGGTGATGAGCGAGGTCAAGCAAGTGAAACCTGTGAAGGTGGGGATCGCCGGTCTGGGGACGGTGGGCAGCGGTACGGTCAATGTACTCAAGCGCAATGCCAGCGAGATTGCGCGCCGCATCGGTCGCCCGATCGAGATCGCTCACATCGGTGCGCGTCGCGACAACCCGGCCTGTGATATCAACGGCATTCGCGTATCCCGCGATGTGTTCGCGCTGGCAGCCGATCCGGAGCTGGATATTCTGGTGGAGCTGATTGGGGGGACCGACACTGCTCGCGAGCTGGTGCTGGCCGCCATTCGCAATGGCAAGCATATCGTGACCGCCAACAAGGCCCTGATTGCCGAGCACGGCAACGAGATTTTCCAGGCGGCCCACGAGAATGGTGTCGACGTGGCCTTTGAAGCCTCGGTGGCTGGAGGTATCCCTATTCTCAAGGCGCTGGGAGAAGGGCTGGCGGCGAACCATATTCACTGGGTCGCCGGCATCATCAACGGCACCGGCAATTTCATCCTGACCGAGATGCGTGACAAGGGCCGTGATTTTGCCGACGTGCTCAAGGAAGCCCAGGCGCTTGGTTATGCGGAAGCGGATCCAACGTTCGACGTTGAAGGTATCGACGCCGCCCACAAACTGACCATCCTGGCCTCCATCGCGTTCGGCATCCCGCTGCAGTTCAGCAAGGTCTACACCGAGGGCATCAGCCGCATCACCGCCGAGGACATCAAGGCCGCGGATTATTTCGGCTACTGCATCAAGCACCTGGGCATCGCCAAGGACACCGGCAACGGGGTCGAATTGCGCGTGCATCCGACGCTGGTCCCGAAGGAAGTGCTGCTGGCCTCGGTCAATGGTGTGATGAACGCGGTGATGGTGGACGGCGATGCCGTGGGCCCGACCCTGTTCTACGGTGCGGGCGCTGGCGCTGAGCCCACGGCGTCAGCGGTGGTGGCGGACATCATCGAGCTGGGCCGTGCCCTGACCGTGGACCATGACGAGCGCGTGCCCTATCTGGGTTTCCATGCCGAGTCGATGTCCGAAGCGCCGGTACTGTCGATGGACGATGTGGAATGCTCCCACTACATCCGCCTGCATGTGCAGGACCGCACGGGCGTGCTGGCCGATATTACCCGCATCCTCAGCGACAAGGGTGTCAGTATCGAGGCCATGTACCAGAAGGACGTGGACGACGGCGAGGCCGTGCCCATCGTGCTGATGACGCACCGCATCCGTGAAAGTGCCCTGCGCGAAGCGCTGGAACAGATTGCTGCCCTGGATGCCGTGCTTGACGATATAATGCGCATCCGCGTGGAAATGCTCGACGCCTGAGCCCCGACGACACCGAGATATCGAGAACCGTTATGCCATTTCGTGACCGCTACACCGGCCTGATCAACCGCTACCGTGACCACCTGCCGGTCAATGATGACACGCCGGTCATCAGCCTGGGCGAGGGCAATACCCCGCTGATTCGCCTGAAAAACATTCCCCGCCATCTGGGCAAGGACGTGGACATCTACGTCAAGTACGAAGGCCTGAACCCCACCGGCTCCTTCAAGGACCGTGGTATGACCATGGCGGTGACCAAGGCGGTGGAAGAGGGCAGCAACGCCATCATCTGCGCCTCCACCGGCAACACCTCGGCGGCCGCCGCTGCTTATGCGGCGCGCGCGGGCATCACCGCGTTCGTGATTATTCCGGAAGGCAAGATCGCTATGGGCAAACTCGCCCAGGCGATGATGTACGGCGCGGTGATCATGCAGATCCGTGGCAACTTTGATGAGGGCATGGAGCTGGTCAAGCAAGTGGCGGCGCAGGCGCCGGTGACCATCGTCAACTCGGTGAACCCGTACCGCTTGCAGGGGCAGAAGACGGCAGCTTTCGAGATCGTTGAAGAGCTGGGCCGGGCCCCGGATTACCACTGCCTTCCGGTGGGTAACGCAGGCAACATTACTGCCCACTGGATCGGGTACTGTGAATATTCCGCCGCGCGCGGCTCGGACGCGACCCAGTCCTGTTCGTTTTGTGGTGGCAACTGCCGTTACGCTGGCGGCCCGGTGGTGGGTAATCGCCCGATCATGGTGGGCTATCAGGCCGAAGGCTCTGCGCCCTTCATGCGCGGTGCAGCGGTGAAGAACCCGGAGACCGTGGCGACCGCCATTCGTATCGGTAACCCGCAAAGCTGGGAGCAGGCGCTGAAAGTGAAGGAAGAATCCGGCGGCTGGTTCGATGAACTCAGCGATGACGAGATTCTGGCGGCGCAGAAGCTGCTAGCCGAAAAAGAGGGTATTTTCTGCGAGCCCGCGTCGGCGGCATCGATCGGCGGCGCCATGCGGGACATTCGCTCCGGCCGCATCCCTGAAGGCTCCACCGTGGTGTGCACCCTCACCGGTAATGGCCTGAAGGACCCGGATACAGCGATTGCCCAGTGCCGTGACGCGCGCATGGTGACCATTGATGCCGAGCTGGACTCAGTGAAAGACGCCATCCTGTCGCATATGTAATACTGAAGACGTGAACTGGTTGGGGGGTCGATATGCATACCTTGCCTGCGGCAGATACTGATGCTGTATTTCAGAGTTACGGACGATGCTGTCGCACCGACGCGTTCTTCGCCGATTTCTATGATCTGTTCATGGGCAAGTCGGAAACCATCAGTGCCGTATTCCAGAATACCGACATGCCCGAGCAGCGCCGCCTGCTCCGGGCCGGGGTGATGTGGCTGATCATGTACGCCCGAGGCGCATCGGGTGGCAAGCTGCGTGATCTCGGACGTACCCATAACCGTGACGGTTACAACATCAACCCGGCCTGGTACGGTCAATGGCTGGATGCCCTGGTGGAAGCCGTGGCCCGTCATGACAAGCAATACAGTGACGAACTGGGGGCGCAGTGGCGCCGGGTACTGACGCCGGGCGTTGACCTGATTCGCGACGCCTACTGATCGGATAGCGGATCAGGTCTCGCTGTGTCCTCGCTGCCCATATCTTCTCATCCCTCCATACGCAGGCTCGCCTTCAGGCTGACCGGCTTTGTGCGCAGCCGACTCTGGTTGCAGGTGCTGGTGGCCATGTTCGCGGGCATGGCCACCGGGATGGTCATCGGGCCGACGGTCGGCTGGCTTGAGCCTGCCACGGCCCATGCACTGGCCAACTGGCTCGCCATGCCGGGCTATCTGTTTCTGTCGATGGTCCAGATGATTGTGATTCCTCTGGTAGTCGCCTCGATTATTATCGGGATGACGAGCAGTGGTGATATGCAGCAGCTGCGCAGCATCGGTTGGCGCGCGGCGCTGTTTTTCCTGCTGACGACACTGGTGGCGGTCATGATCGGGCTGGCAGTGGCCCTGTTGATCCAGCCAGGACTTTACATGGGTCAGGGCATGGCGCCCGAGGTGGCGGTCGCGGCGCAGACCCAGGGCCCGGTGCTCGCTGAGTTACCGACGCAACTGGTCAGTATCATTCCCACCAATCCGTTGCAGGCCAGTGTGGAGCAGAACATGCTTCAGGTGGTGGTCTTCGCCATTTTTGTTGGCGTGGCACTGGTGACGATGGCGCCGAAACAGGCCGGACCACTGATTGACCTGCTTGGCGCGATTCAGGAAGTCAGCATGGTCGTCGTGCGCTGGGCCATGTATCTGGTGCCACTGGCGGTGTTCGGGCTGATGGCGCAGTTGTCTGCTCGTATGGGGCTGGATGCCTTGCTCGGTATGGGTGTTTACGTGCTCACGGTGCTGATCGCCCTGTTGCTGGCGCTGGTGTTTTATCTTGTTGTTTACGCTGTCATGCGACAACGCTCTCCCTGGCAATTCCTGCGCGAAAGCCGTGACGTGCTATTGCTGGCCTTCTCGACGTCCAGTTCGGCGGCGGTGATGCCACTGACCATCCGGACGGCAGAGGAGCGTCTGGACGTGCGCAAGAGCGTATCGCGCTTTGTGATCCCTTTGGGGACCACCATCAACATGGCGGGCACCGCCTTGTATCAGGTCATCGCTACGCTGTTTCTGGCGCAGGTTTTCCAGGTGGATGTCGGATTGTCAGGGCTGTTACTGGTCGTGGTGCTGGCGGTCGGCGCGTCGATCGGTTCACCGGGCACGCCGGGGATCGGCATCGTCATCCTTGCCATGTTGCTCGGTTCCGTCGGAATACCGGCCGAAGGCATTGCCCTCATTATCGGTGTCGATCGCATCCTGGACATGAGCCGCACCACCCTCAATGTCACGGGGGATCTGATCGCCGCCAGCGTGATTGATCAGCACACCTCTGACCCGGTGGTTACAGATGAGAACGGAACCTGACTTGCCATCCCCGGCCTGAGGCAAGACACTGATCATCAGAACAACACCTGATAACGGACTCTATGGAATGGAGGCAGTCGATGTCCAAGGGGTTCCTGCTGGTCAGTCTGCTGGCGCTGTCTGCGCTGGTTCACGCTGATACCGCTGCGCTCAGCGGTGGTGTCTGGTTCAATCACGCTTTCGACGACAATAATCCGCTGGACCGTGAAACCGGTGGCGAGGTGGGCGATGTCGCGCTGATCCTTTACGCTGATGACGGCGGCCGCTTCGACGACTATCGCCTGGGTGTGGAATTTCGTCTGGGTGACGGTTCCTTCACACAACCGGAGAACAATCACACCGGTAACAACTTCGGGTTCAAGTATGCCTGGGTCGGGCGCCAGGGCGCTGCTGCAACTGGGCAAGGTGGCGGTCCCCTTCGGCGTGCCGCGCCTGAACTTCTGGCCCGGTGAAATGCTGCGCGGTGGCTACGGTGACGTGCAGGATATCGGTGTGCGCTTTGAAGATCGTGTTGGCGCCTGGCGTTATGCGGTGGGCTATTTTCACGCCGATGATTTCGGCGGCACCAGTACCGACACCATGGATGACAACGGCCACTGGGGCCAGTCGGTTTGTGATAATGGGGCAGGAGATTGTGATCTGGCCTATCGCAAGGTGCAAACGCTGGCCGGAACGCTGGACTGGGAGATTGACGCCCATCACACCCTCGGGCTCGGCGCCCAGGCGGGCCGATTGCAGGATCTGGCGCCGCTGGTCGACGAGTCCAATACGGTGTCCGGCCGCAGCCGCGTGAATGGCGACCATCAGGCGCTGGCGCTCAACTATCAGTACCGGCGCGGCAACTGGCAGCTGGCGGCGCAACACATCGAAGTGCGCCGTGATCTGCCGCGTGTCGAAGAGACGGTCAGAAACGGACGTCAGGTGCTGACCACCGGCTATCACCGCGACCGCTGGTTCTTTTTTGTGGAAGGCAGTAGCGCAAAAAGTCGCACACAGGGCGCCACGACCGACCGCGTTTATGGCTGGTCGCCTGGTGCCCGCTATCACTATGGTCCAGGCTGGATCTATCTGGAGTATCTCTGGCAGAACGGTGATATCGACCGTGCCGGGGATATTGTGGAAGGTGATTTCGATGCCGTGTATCTGACGGCGGATTTCTATTTCTGATCAGGAGCTGTCTTTTGAAGCCCTCGAATCTGACCATTCAGCCTTTTGTGTTTGGCGCCTCCTCTGCGCTGATCCTGCTGTTTGTGGTGCTGAGTTTCCTCTATACCGCCGAGATGGGCGAGACGTTCAATGCTGCCCAGGCGGCCTTTGCCACCTATGCGGGCTGGTTCTACGTTATTTGCGTGAACATCTTCCTGATCTTCGTGGTCAGCCTGATGTTCAGTCGTTACGGGCGCATTCGCCTGGGCGGGCAGGAGTCCGAGCCTGAATTCACCACACGGGGCTGGCTGGCCATGTTGTTCTCCGCCGGCATGGGTATTGGCCTGGTGTTCTGGGCCGTGGCGGAGCCGATTTACCACTACACGTCACCGCCCCAGGGTCTTGAAGGGGCCACCGTCGATGCCGCCAAGCGCGCCATGACCATCACGCTGTTTCACTGGGGCTTTCATGCCTGGGCAATTTACGCCGTGGTCGGGCTGTCGCTGGCGTTCTTTGCCTACAATCGCGGCCTGCCGCTGACTGTGCGCTCTGCATTCTATCCCTTGCTGGGCGAGCGCATTCACGGCCCCATCGGTCACGCGATTGATGTGCTGGCGGTGGTGGCCACCATGTTCGGGCTGGCTACTTCGCTGGGGTTGGGCGCGCAGCAGGTCAACGCGGGCCTGGGCGTCCTGATGGGGGTGGAACAGGGCACCGGGCCCCAGATGATCATCATCGGCGTCATTACCCTGATCGCCCTGGTGTCCGTGATCAACGGCCTGGATGGCGGGGTACGGCGTCTGTCTGAAGTGAACATGGGGCTGGCGGCCCTGCTGATGGTGTTCATCTTTGTGCTGGGCCCGACGCTGTTCATCCTCAACTCCGTGATCCAGAATTTCGGCGGTTATCTGCGTGAGCTGATTGAACTGAGCACCTGGACAGAGTCCTACGGCAACACCCAGTGGCAGCACACCTGGACCATTTTCTACTGGGCCTGGTGGATTGCCTGGAGTCCGTTCGTGGGCATGTTCATTGCGCGCATTTCCCGTGGGCGCACCGTACGTGAATTCATTACGGCGGTACTGCTGGTGCCCGCCCTGATTACAGCGGTCTGGATGACGGTGTTTGGCGGCTCGGCCCTGCATGAAGAAGTGTTCGGCGCCGGGGGCATCTCCGAGGTGGTGCGGGAGGATTATGCGCTGGCGCTGTTTGCCCTGCTGGAGCGTTACCCGGCCATGCTGCTGACCTCAGGTGTGGCCGTGGTGGTCATCGTCAGCTTCTTTGTCACCTCGTCGGATTCCGGCTCGCTGGTGGTGGACACCATCACCTCCGGGGGCGCGGAGGATTCGCCGATGGTACAGCGGGTGTTCTGGGTGATTGCCGAAGGCGTGGTGGCCGGGGCCCTGTTGCTGGCTGGCGGGCTCAAGGCATTGCAGGCCGGTTCGGTGCTGACCGGCCTGCCGTTTGCACTGGTGTTGCTGGTGATGTGCTACAGCCTGCGCCGTGGCCTGCATGAAGAGTGGCGCGAACTGCGGGCCGCCGGTGACGAACCCGAGTTCCTTTGGCAGAAAGGGCGCCTGTCGCGTTTTCGGGATGGCAACGGTTCAGGTGGCCAATAAGGTGGTCTTGTTGATGGTGTACTGCAACTTGAACAGCGCCGGGAAATGCGCCCCGAGCACGGCCTTGCCGGTGGTCAGCAGCGCCCCGGACAGATCGCGGTCCGGGTCGGCCCAGCAATAGATACTGATGAAGCCCAGGTGACCGAAGGCGTTCGGCGTGCCCGGCCCGTACAGGCTGATGCGCTTGGCGCCGAGCATGAAGCCCGGTGAGAATTCCAGCGGCAACATCAGAGTGCGGTCGATGCGGCCGCCGCGCCCGGTGCGACCCACGGCGCGGCGCACCGTGTCCGGGTGGAACAGTTGCTGATCGCCGTAGCGGCCGTCGTCCAGCAGCATCTGGAAAAAGCGGCTGGCCTCTTCCGCCGTGGCGTACAGATTGCCCGCCGGGATAGTGGCATCCAGAAAACGCGGATCATTGGAAATCTCCACCACCTCCTGCAAGCCGCCACCCACGGCATGGCGCAGGAAGCTGTCCACCGGCGCCAGTTGCAACCCTGTGGCCACATTGCGGGCTGGCGCCACGGAGGGGTCTGCCAGACCAAACGTGAAGTGACGCATACCCATGGGCTGACGGATCACCCGATCCAGCAGTTCATCAATCGAGGCGCCGGTAACACGCCGGATCACTTCCCCCAGCACGAAGCCCGCAGTGATGGCGTGATAGGCCTGCTGGCGCCCTGGCTTTTCCGGTCGCGCGCGGCTCATCAGGGTCATGATGCGATCGTAATCGAACAGGTCTTCGGGGGTGACGGGCTCGCGGATACGGGGCACCCCGGCACGGTGAGTGAGCACATGCATCAGGGTGGTACGGTGCTTGCCCGCCTGACCGTACTCCGGCAGGTAGTGGCTGACGCGTTGATGCAGGTCCAGCGCGCCCTGCTCGGCCAGATGGTGCACCAGCATGGCGGTGACGGCCTTGGAGGCGGAGAACAGGCAGACTGGGGTGTCCACGGTCAGAGGGGTGCCAAGCTCCGGGTCAGCGTAACCCAGCGCCCGGTCCAGCACGGTCTGCCCGCGATGTCGCAGGTGCAGGGCCACGCCCGGACTCATGCCGGTGCCGTACAGGCGCTCCAGATCGCGCTCAATCGCGTTCAGGGCCGCGGGCGACAGCCCGGTCTCCCCCGGTGCGGCCTCTGCTCCAGCGTCGCAGTGGCGCGTCAGGGGCGAGGTGGTGTAAGCGGGCACGGCAAGGCGCGGTAACATGGCCATGGGCAGAGAGCGCTCCGAAACGGTCAAATAAGGTGTCATGAACTGCCTGCCATTGTGCGCAGGCGCCACCCGGGGTCAATGGCAGGTGGCGTCAACCTGGTCTGCGCTGACGTCATTGCACAAGATGGCCCGGTAGCGGTTGCATACAAGCCCTTGCACCCCGCCGGTCAGGATAATGTATCGTTAGCTGGACAAGAACAGGAGTGCGCCATGACCACCATCAAGCAGTCGGGTTTCCAGAGCTTTGCAGAGTTCTACCCGTACTACCTTCAGGAACACAGCGACAGCACCTGTCGGCGTCTGCATTTTGTCGGCACCAGCCTGGTGATCGCCTTGCTGGCGGTGGTGATTGTGGGGCCGCTGAGCGCCTGGTGGCTGCTGGCGCTGCCGGTGATCGGTTATGGCTTTGCTTGGGTCGGCCATTTCTTCTTCGAGAAGAATCGCCCGGCCACCTTCAAACACCCCTGGTACAGCCTGGCGGGTGACTTCGTCATGTGGAAAGACATCCTGACCCGCCGTATCGACTGGTGATCGCCGGTTAGCCAAGCACGCCCTGCTGTTGCAGGGCGGCGTATTCCTCATCGCTCAGCCCCAGTTCCCGTTTCAGAATGTCCTCGTTGTGCGCGCCGACCTCTGGTCCGGGCCATTGTGTGCGGCCCGGTGTACCGGTCAGGCGGGGCAAGATGGCGGGGATTTTCAGTGGCTTGCCGTTGATCTCGACCTGCTCGAACAGGCCGCGTGCCTGGAAGTGCGGGTCGGCGACCATGTCGGCCGCTGAATAGATCGGCCCGGCAGGCACCCGCGCGTCTTCCAGAATGGCCAGAACCTGCTCGCTGGGCAGGCCTGCACACCAGTCGGTCAGGGCGGCATCAATGTCGGCTTCGTGCTCGACACGTCCCGCGTTGCTGGCCAGCCGCGCATCATCGGCCATGTCCGGGCGGCCGGCGGCCTGCATCAGGCGCTTGAAGATCGAGTCGCCATTGCCACCGATAATGACGTAACGACCGTCGCTGCACTGATAGGTGTTGGTGGGCACGATGCCGGTGACCGTGGAGCCGGAGGGGCCGCGCACCAGGCCGGTGGCATCGAACTCGGGGATCACCGCTTCGAGCAGGTTGAAGACCGACTCGAACAGTGCAATGTCCACCACCTGGCCGGTGCCGCCGCGTTCGCGTTCGAACAGCGCCAGCAGGATACCCAGCGCGGCATGGATGCCGGCCAGTGTGTCGCCCATGGACAGGTTCGGGCGCACCGGGCGACCGCCGGGAAATCCGTTTACATGACGAAAGCCGCCGACGCCCTCGCACACGGAGGCATAGCCGGGTTTATGTGCCCAGGGGCCAGTCTGGCCGTAACCGGAAATGCGCGCATAGATCAGTTGCGGGGCGGTCTCACGGAAGTCGTCCGGACCCAGCCCCCAGTTCTCCAGCGTGCCGGGGCGGAAGTTCTCGATCACCACATCGGCGCCTTCCATCAACTGGCGGGCCAGCGCCACACCCTGCGGTTGCTTGAGATCCAGTGTCACGCATTTCTTGTTGCGTCCCAGGCTGCGCCACCACCATGAGGTGCCGGTGTCATCCAGTTGTCGCCAGCCACGAATGGGGTCGCCGCCGGGGGGCTCGATCTTGATGACTTCCGCGCCGAAATAGCCCAGCAAGGTGCCGGTAAAGGGTCCCGCCAGCAGCTGACCCAGTTCGATAACGCGGATGCCTGCCAGCGGCTGGCGTGGTGTGGTGGACATGCAACGCTCCCTGGTGTTTTTTTGCTGCTATGCTCGCAGCGGATTTCCACTTGAAGGGCAAAAAGAGTATGACACCTGACGCCGGAAAAACAGGACCGTTGGCGGCGCTGCATGAGCACCTGCATCAACTGTTGCCGCAGGCGCGTCTGGCCTGGACGCCCCTGCCCCAAGTGCCGAGTGTGTCCTTGTGGTTGCTGGACGACATCCTGGGCGGGCAGCGGCTGGAACCGGAGGTGATCAATGCCCTGATGGACGCGCCGCCGTACTGGTCGTTCTGCTGGGCTTCCGGGCAGGTGCTGGCGGCCTGGTTGCTGGCGCACCCGGAACAGGTTGCAGGGCGCACGGTGCTCGATGTGGGCAGTGGTTCCGGCGTGGTGGCCATCGCTGCGGCGCTGGCAGGCGCGGAGCGGGTACTGGCGTGTGATGTGGATCCGGTGGCACGCACGGCCATCGCGCTGAATGCGGCTGGCAACGGGGTGCAACTGGAATTGTTGCCTGCGCTGCCGTCGTCGCTGGCGCAGGTGGATCTGCTGCTGGCAGCGGACATCCTCTATGATCGCGACAACCTCGGCCTGCTTGAAACCTTCCGCGCGGTCCCCACCGTCATACTGGCGGATTCGCGGGTCCCGGATCTGAATCCACCCGGGTATGCCCGGCTGGAAGAGGGCACAGCAACCACCTGGCCGGATCTGGGCGAATCGAGCCAGTTCAATCGGGTGCGGCTGTTCCGCTTCCCGAGGGCTGATTTTCCGGAACCCTGACAGCATCGCACCGGTCGAAACCGGCGAATCAATATCAACGCGTACAGGAGGCTGGCATCTTGCGAAAGGCAGCGTTGCGGCGTGCGTGGGCGCCGCTGATCGGACTTTTCTGGGGGGCGCTGATGGTCGGCTCGGCACAGGCTGTGCTGCCCGCTGCCACGGGGGAGGGCGACGCCCTGCCGTCGCTGGCGCCCATGCTTGAGCGGGTCTCACCGGCGGTGGTCAATATTGCCACCCACACACGGGTGCGCAGCCAGCCCAATCCGCTGATGGACGATCCCTTTTTCCGGCGCTTTTTCAATGTGCCGGAACAGCGTGGCCCGATGCCGGAGCGCCGTGCCACCAGTGCGGGGTCAGGGGTGATCGTGGACGCCGCCCAGGGCTATGTGCTGACCAACGCCCATGTGGTGCGCAACGCCGACGAAATCGAAGTGACCCTGGTGGACGGGCGCACCGTCAAGGCCGAGATGGTGGGCATGGACAGCCAGGTGGATCTGGCCGTGCTGCGGGTCAAGACGGACGGGCTGGCGCAGATTGAAATCGCCGACTCGACCACCTTGCGCGTGGGTGACTTCGTGATCGCCATCGGCAACCCCTTCGGTCTCGGGCAGACGGTCACCTCGGGGATCGTTTCGGCGCTGGGCCGCACCGGGCTGCGGCTCGACGGTTACGAGAACTTCATCCAGACCGATGCCTCGATCAACCCGGGCAACTCCGGCGGCGCGCTGGTCAACCTGCGCGGCGAACTGGTGGGGATCAACACCGCCATCATCGCACCCGCCGGGGGCAATGTGGGCATCGGTTTTGCCATCCCCACGGAAATGGCGACCAACGTCATGGGGCAGCTGATTGAACACGGTGAAGTGCGCCGTGGCGTGCTCGGGGTCAGTATTCAGGATCTGGGGCCGGAACTGGCAGAAGCCTTTGACGTGAAGGAAACCCGGGGCGTGGTGATTACCCAGGTACTGGAAGACAGCGCCGCCGCCGAGGCCGGGTTGCAGCCGGGTGATATCGTGACGGCGGTGGATGGTCGTCCGGTGGCGCGCGCCGCAGACCTGCGTAACCGCGTAGGCCTGTCGCCGGTGGGTGAGCAGATCCGGCTGGATATCCTGCGTGATGGTCGTGCCATGAGCGTGCTGGCGATCATTCGTGAAACCGGTGGCAGCAGCGCCGACGGTGAAGCGGTATCCCGCTACCTCAAGGGGGCCCGGGTGCGTGATCTGCGCGATGGCGAGATCGACTACGCCAGCAGTGGTGTGCTGGTGGAAGAGGTCGAGCGCAACAGCGCGGCGTGGCGGGCCGGCCTGCGCAGTGGTGATGTCATCATCAATGCCAATCGTCGCGACATCGTCAATCTGGATGAATTGCGTCAGGCCGTGCCCGACAAGGACGCTGCGTTGCTGTTGCGGGTCAATCGGGCGGGGGGCGTCTTTTTTGTGGTGATTCGCTAAAAGCAACAGGGCGACCGGGTCACCCTGTGGAGATCTTGAGCGATGCGTACAACACAAGCTGACCGAGGCGCCGGAGCGCTGCCGCTCTGGGGGCTGGCGCTGGCGGCCAGTCTGATTCCGCTGGTGACGATACACACGACCTATCTGGCGTCGGCCGTCGAGGGGCATGTGCCCTGGTGCATGCCGTACTGGGACAGCTGCACCAGCATCAGCCGCACCGGCCGCTACGGGGTCAGCTATTTCATTTTCAAGGGCGCGATGCTGCCCGCTGCACTGCTGGGCATCATGTTCTGGTGGCTCAATGCGCGCTGGTTGCGCCAGTTGGGGGCCGGCGGGCGGGGTATCGCCTGGTTGCCGTGGCTGGGGCTGGTGGCCTGCCTGTTTCTGGCGGCCTACACCATGGCCCTCGGGCATGCGGGTGACACCTTCCGCTTTATTCGCCGTACCGGCGTGATCCTGTATTTTTCCCTGACCTTCATTGCCCAGTTATTGCTGACGGCGGCGTTGCTGACGCTGCCCGCATGGCGCGACTGGGCCCGGCGGCTGATGCGGGTGTGCCAGACTGCTCTGGCCATCGGGATTCTGTCGGTGATCCTGACCACCTTCGCTTACGGGCTATATAGCCAGATCGACGATGCCTTCGAGTGGGTGTTGGCATTACTGGTGAATGGCCACGCCCTGGCGGTGGCGTGGCTCTGGTGGAAAAGTGATTTCCGCGCGCAGCTGCGTACGAGCTAGGCGCGGAAGGCGGTCAGCCGAGCATCATGTCTGCTGCTTTCTCCGCGATCATCACCGTGGGCGCATTGGTGTTGCCACCGATCAGCGTCGGCATGATCGAGGCATCGACCACGCGTAGCCCGTCCAGCCCGTGAACCCGCAGACTGTCCGGCGCCACCACCGCCATGTTGTCGGTGCCCATCTTGCAGGTGCCGACCGGGTGATAGATGTTGTCGCACTTGCGGCGCAGGAAGTCGCGATAGTCATCATCCGTTTGCAGCGCTTTTTCCGGGAAGGCGCTGGCCCCCCGCCACGGCGTCAGTGCCGGCTGCTGCATGACGTCGGCCATGACTTTCATGCCCCGCACCATCCGCTCCACATCGTCTTCGTGGGACATGAAGTTGGGATCAATCAGTGCGTTGTCATTCGGGTTGGCACTGTGCAAGGCCACCCGACCGCGGCTCTTGGGCCGCAGGATACAAACGTGTGCCGAATAGCCCCAGCCCATGGCGAACAGCAGGTTCAGGCCGTGGTTGTCGAGCATGGCAGCGGTGAGGTGCAGCTGCAGGTCAGGAATCGGTTCTTCTGGCCGTGACTTGATGAAGCCGCCGGACTCCGCCACGTTGGAGGTCAGGGGCCCGTTGCGATAACGCAGGTACTGGTAGAGTGCCTTGATGTGTTTGGGCAGGGCTGCAGGTGACAGGCTCAGGGTGTCGCGCTTCAACGAGCGCGCCACCAGCAGGATGTCCGGGTGATCCTGAAGGTTCTCGCCCACGCCGGGCAGCTCATGCTGGACCTCGATCCCGTGCTTGCGCAGCTCCTCGCCGGAGCCAATGCCGGACAGCAGCAATACCTGCGGCGAATTGATGGCGCCGCCGCAGAGCAGGGTTTCCCCGGCTTCGACGCGCTCGGTGCGTCCCTTGCGCTGATACTCGGCGCCGATCACCCGCTTGCCGTCGAGCAGCAGGCGGCTGACGCGCGCATCGGTAATCACGGTCAGATTGGGACGCTCCAGCGCGGGGTGCAGGTAGGCCTTGGCCACACCACAGCGCTCACCGTCCTTCTGCGTGACCTGGTAAAAGCCGACGCCTTCCTGTTTCTCGTTGTTGAAGTCGTCCGACAGGGGCAGCCCGGCCTCCCCGCAGGCCTGGATAAAGGCCTCGCTGACCGGGTGCTGATAGCGCAGATCCGAGACATTCAGCGGGCCGCCGGTACCGTGGAACTCGCTGGCGCCACGCTCCTGATGCTGGCTGCGCTTGAAGATGGGCAGGACATCATCCCAGCCCCAGCCCACATTGCCCAGTTCGGCCCAGTGGTCGTAGTCCCACTTGTGGCCGCGGGTATAGATCATCGCGTTGACGGCGCTGGAACCGCCCAGGGTCTTGCCCCGGGGAATATAGATTTCACGGTTATTCAACGCCTTCTGCGGCACTGTGTAGTAACGCCAGTTGCGCTTGTTGGAACGCATCAGTGCGATAATGCCAGCCGGAATGCTGATCAGCAGGCTGTTGTCGGCGGGGCCGGCTTCGAGCAGGCAGACCCGATGGTTCGGATTTTCGGAGAGGCGGTTGGCCATCACGCAGCCGGCGGAGCCGCCGCCGATGATCAGGTAATCAAAAGACATAATGCGGGTGTCCTGTTGTTATCGCTGTGGACTGTCACAGTACCGCCCACAATCGTGCTGCAATTGTAGGAAACCTCAAGTCAACACCGAAGTCTATTTGTGACCATTTGGTCATCACACGCCAGCGGAGCCTTTGCCATGACCCCATTCCCCTTGTCCCCCGCCACGGTGCTGGCCTGCCTGATGGTCCTGGTGTGGGTGGCCCCTGCCCAGGCCCGGCAGACGATCGCCAGCCCCGTCGAAGGCTGGGACGAGGTGATTTTCAGTGACCGCACGACCTACCGGGAGGACCCGGAGCGGGGCTGTATTCAGGCCCATGCCCGGGGCAGCGCCTCGGGGCTGATACGCGAAGTCCGGGCAGACGCCCGCGCCACGCCCTGGATGCGCTGGGCCTGGCATGCCGAGACGCCACTGAAACCGGGCAATGAAGCGGCGGAGCGCAGTCGCACCGGGGATGATTTCGTCACCCGTGTCTACGTGGTGCGTGAAGGACGGTTTTTCTGGCAGACCCGTGCCATCAACTATGTCTGGTCACGGGAATACCCGGTGGGCAGCAGTTGGCCCAACCCTTTCACCCGTAACGCCGTCATGGTGGTGGTGCAAAGCGGTGATGAGGGGCTGGGCGCCTGGCATGAATTCGAACGCAATGTGGTGGAGGACTTCCGCCGCTACCATGATCTGGATCTCGACGAGATTGCGGCGGTGGCGGTGATGACCGATGCCGATAACACCGGTGGTGAGGCCCGGGCCTGTTATCGGCTGCCCGGCCTGCATGAGGCGCCGGGCTTGTGATTTCATGACGTCGATGGTTATTATTTCGACAGCTTCCGCGCTCCATCGGCTACGACATCGGTCACGACAGCGGTCATAAATTCGCACGGTGAGGTACCCGCATCTCACCGGCCACGACAGAACAGGATGCATCGGTTGGTATCACGCCGCCGCTGCAACACACCGGTCATCACGGCAGGCTAGCCTGAAGCCGCCGTGGTCTGGTGACGGATCGGGCGTCCCCGTGGTGGGGTTGCCAGTCAGTGGTCTGATCGTGAGCTGATCGGGAGTGGTTATGTCGGAACGTATTCTCAGGCTGGATATTGCCGGCACGCCGGTGGAGTGGCTGAGCTGGCAAGATGCCGCCTGTCTGTACGCACGGGGCCTGGTGACCTGGACCCTGGGTGATGTGATCTATCGCTTGCAGGGGGGAATCTCTCGCTGCTCCGGCGAACGCTCGCAAATGCACCTGCACTCGATCATCGCCTGTGACGGTCGTATCAATCCTCGCCCCCGCTCCCGACCGCCCCTGACCAATCGCGCCCTGTTTCGCCGAGACCAGAATATCTGTCTGTACTGCGGGCGCTCGTTCCATGACCACGAACTGACCCGGGACCATATCGTGCCGACATCGCGCGGCGGGCGGGATCACTGGCTCAATGTGGTGGCGGCTTGCCGTCGCTGCAACCAGCACAAGGGGGATCGGCTGCTGGAAGAGTGCAACATGGAGCTGCTGGCGCTGCCGTTCGTGCCAAACATGGCCGAGTACCTGGCGCTGATCAACAGCCACCGGATTCGCGGTGACCAGATGGAGTTTCTGCGCGGGCAATTTTCCCGGCACAGTCACGGGCGTCTGGAGCGGGCGGCGCCGTTGCTGGTGGTCTGAGCCGCGTCGGCAGGACCAAAAAAAAACGGCGCCCGAAGGGCGCCGCAGGTTTTTGCTCGGGAGAGCTTGTCCGGAGAAGAATC
>ERZ869909.458-NODE-458-length-48547-cov-79.604106_pt1 | contig 48547 bp, 42 predicted proteins | sample MGYA00520892_ERZ869909 | MGnify/ENA primary metagenome ERZ869909 (study PRJEB32215, sample SAMEA104723947) | bioreactor metagenome | biome: bioreactor; feature: anaerobic bioreactor; material: water | place: China | collected 2015-03-12 ... | reverse complement strand
ATCTGGCGGAAGGAACAACCTCCGGCGCAAGAAGAGAACAAGCAACGCGGATTCGACGATTACGAACTGCGGCTGGGCGATCTCTTGCGCGGCGAACGTGCTACGCTTGGCAAGTCGCTTCTGGATGTTCAGCGTGAGCTTCATATCCGCGCAGCCTTCATCGCCGCGATCGAGAACGGCGACCTGGAGGCATTTGACACGCCCAGTTTCGTCGCTGGTTTCGTGCGCTCCTACGCCCGCTATCTGGGGATGGATCCGGAATGGGTTTATGAGCGGTTCTGCATTGAGCACAATTTCGCCGTTGCACATGGCATGGCCACCGCTGTCCCGCCCGCTCGCCCCGCGCGTGAAAACCGGGCGACCGAACAGCAGCGCGGCGGTGCGCTGAAAGGTGTCGGCATTCTTCCTGACCCGGAACCCTTCTGGCGGCGGATCGAGCCCGGTGCACTTGGGTCGGTTTCCGTACTGGCAGCGCTTATTCTGGGTCTGGGATTTGCCGGCTGGAAGGTGCTTCAGGAAGTGCAGCGCGTTCAGGTCGCGCCCGCCGATATCGTCCCCAATGTGATCAGCGATTTCAACCCGCTGGGCGATGGCCCCGCCCCTTCAATCGCCGCTCTTGATGGCGATCCGCAAAGTGCGCCTGTTTCGGGCGCCGAGGGTCGTGTGCGGATTTCGCGGCCTCAGGCGCTGGACGTGCCGGTAATGGTGCCGCGCGACGGCCCGATCGCCGCGATCAATACCCGTGAGGGGCGCAGCCCCGACAGAATCGCCACCGATTCGGCAGTTACCGAGGCATTGGCCGGAGCATTGAACGGGTCGCAGGACATAACCGACGCCAACAGCGCACCGCGCGTTCACGACGAAGGCCCGCCGGTTGTCGAGATCCTGGCGGTGCGCCCGGCATGGATGCGGGTGCGCGGCACCGATGGCAGCATTGTGTTCGAGCGTATCCTGGATGCGGGCGAGCGTTACACGCTGCCCCAGACCGAAGTGCCGCCGACGCTGCATGCGGGCAACTCCGGCTCGGTCTATTTCCTCGTCAATGGCGAGGCCTATGGCCCCGCCGCGCCCGGTGCCAATGTGGTCCGCGATATCGCGCTGTCCGCCGATGCCTTGCGCGACCGCTTCGCTCTGGCCGATCTGAGCCGCGATCAGGATCTGGCCGTGCATGTGGCCCGCCTGCGCGAAGATTAACGCGCGCTCCTTCCCGTTTTCGCGGCCCGCAGTTATTCGCGGGCCGTTTCGTTTTAGGCCAAGAAAACCGCCCATCCGCCACTGCCCGCATTGCCTCGGAGCGACCTTGGGCCTATGTCTGGGGCCAAAGCCCTTCAGAACCGGAAAGCACCATGTCGCATAATCCGATCCGTCCCTGGCGCAACATCGACCGGCGCAAGTCGCGCCAGATCATGGTTGGTTCCGTGCCGGTGGGGGGCGACGCGCCAATCAGCGTTCAGACCATGACCAATACCGACAGTTCGGACGTGCGCGCCACCATTGCCCAGGTGCAGGCCGCCGCCGATGCCGGTGCCGATATCGTGCGCATCTCGACGCCCGACGAAAGCTCTACCCGTGCCCTGCGCGAGATCGTGCGCGAAAGCCCGGTTCCGATCGTGGCCGATATCCATTTCCACTATAAACGTGCGATCGAGGCTGCCGAAGCGGGCGCGGCCTGTCTGCGCATCAACCCCGGCAACATCGGATCGTCCGAGCGGGTGCGCGAGGTGGTCAAGGCTGCCAAGGATCATGGCTGTTCCATCCGCATCGGCGTCAATGCCGGATCACTGGAGCGCCATTTGCTGGACAAATACGGCGAGCCCTGCCCCGACGCCATGGTCGAAAGCGGGCTCGATCATATCAAGCTCCTGCAGGACAACGATTTTCACGAGTTCAAGATCAGCTGCAAAGCTTCGGATGTCTTCCTTGCCGCCACCGCCTATCAGATGCTTGCCGAGGCCACCGATGCCCCCATCCACCTGGGCATAACCGAAGCCGGGGGCCTGGTTTCCGGCACCGTGAAATCTGCCGTCGGTCTGGGAAACCTGCTCTGGATGGGTATTGGCGACACGATCCGCGTGTCGCTCTCGGCCGATCCGGTGCAGGAGGTCAAGGTCGGCTTCGAGATCCTGAAATCGCTGGGTCTGCGCACAAGGGGCGTGCAGATCATCTCCTGCCCATCCTGCGCGCGGCAGGGATTCGACGTGATCAAGACGGTCGAAGCGCTGGAAGAACGCCTGGAGCACATCAAGACCCCCATGAGCCTGTCGATCATCGGCTGTGTGGTCAATGGTCCCGGCGAGGCGTTGATGACCGATATCGGTTTCACCGGCGGCGGCGCCGGATCCGGCATGGTTTATGTTGCAGGCAAGCAAAGCCACAAGATGTCGAATGCCGCAATGATCGACCATATCGTCGAACTGGTTGAAAAGCGCGCTGCGGAGATCGAGAAAGCGCAGGCCGACCAACCCGCCGCGCTGGTGCGTGGTTGAATGGCGCTGAACAGAAAAAATCGCCGCGAGAAAGGATTCTCGCGGCGTAAAGGCAACCGGACACAGGGAAGTGCGCCCGGAAACGGGAGATGAAGACTAGGAAAACGGATCATCCTTTGCCCTCATCTTCCAGTATCGCACGGTTTGCCCCGATCCGCCTTGACCTGGATCAACCCTGACACCATCAGCCCAGCGTTATCCATGCCTTAACGCCTGAAAGCCATGATGCCCCAGAATCGCTTGGGACCGCTCATGTCACATAATCAGCTGATGTCCGCCCTGCCGCTGGGCGATGTTCTTCCAGACACAGGTTCCGCGCCCAGCCTGCCTCTGGCGTCGGGGCGTTACGATGACACTGGTTTGTCTGACAATCTTGCACCCGCGCATGCCACCAGCCCCACGGGCCGCTCTATCCGCCATCTATCGGGTCGTCAGAAGGCGGCAATTCTGGTGCAGCTTTTACTTGCCGAAGGAGTTGACCTGAAACTCTCCAAGCTGCCCGAGTCGATGCAGAATGCGATAAGCGAAGAAATGTGCGAGGTGCGGCTGGTTGATCGCGATACACTGATCGCCGTGGTAAGCGAGTTTGTCGAAACGCTGGAACAGATCGGGCTCAGCTTTTCAGGCGGCGTCGCTGGTGCGCTCAAGGCGCTTGACGGCAAACTCAGCCCGGCCGCAGCCACCCGTCTGCGCCAGATGGCGCGCGCGCGCGGTGTCGCCGACCCATGGGAACGGATCATCTCGGCCGAAAATGATACCCTCCTCGGCCTTCTGGAACCTGAAAGCCCCGAAGTGGCCGCTGTGGTCCTGTCCAAACTCTCGGTCCGGCAGGCCGCTGAGCTTCTGGGAAAGATGCCCGGCGAACGTGCCCGACGCGTGGCCTATTCCATCTCATTGACCGAGCGGATAAACCCACGGCTGGTTGCGCGGATCGGCAACGCTCTGGCCACGCAGCTTGATAACCGCCCGCCCCCTGCTTTTGAAGCGCCTCCCGCCAAGCGCGTCGGTGCCATTCTGACCAACGCCACCACCCGCATCCGCGAAGACCTGCTGACCGGCCTTGACCAGCAGGACACTGATTTCGCCGATGGGGTCCGCAAGGCCATCTTCACTTTTGCCAATATCCATGAGCGGCTCAAGCCCCGCGATGTCGGGAAGGTGTTGCGCGATGTCGCGCAGTCCGAGTTGATCACTGCTTTCGCCTATGCCAGTCGCCAAAGCGCCAGTGACGAGGCGAAATCCGTCGATTTCCTGCTTTGCAACATGTCGCAGCGCATGGCTGCCACGCTGCGCGACGAGGTCGAGATTCGCGGCAAGGTGCGCGCCCGCGATGGTGAAGAGGCGATGAGCATGGTGGTCGCAAGTATCCGTAATCTGATCGAACTGGGAGATGTCGAATTGCGCAGCGATGAGGAGGAGTAGCATTTCCTCAACTGTACCGGCTTCGTCCTTGAGGTTTCCGTCATGAGCCAGCCTGTGCAATCACAGGTCGGACGCCGGATGACGCCAGCGAAGCCGGTGTTTCGCCAGATACATGCGACTGATCGGACGAGCGCGACGAAAACGGGCATGAAGATCAGCGCCACACGCTTCTTCGGTCATCGTTGACACACCCGTTGGCGACGCGTTCGCCCGATGCGCCGCGTCGGAAGGTTACGCGGGGCGAAAAGGAGGAAATCTCCGCCTCACGGGCGCCAGCGCGCCCTTCACTCCACCTCGTCCTGTCCCTCAGCGATCAATGTTTCAAATCGACGGCGCTGGCGGGCTGTCCAGAGGACCGTCAGTTGCGATCCCGTATCGCCCGGCACCTCATTCTCCACCAGCCCTTCGGCGAACAGCCAAGCCCGCGCCCGGCCCTGATCATAGGCCAGTTCCAGCACAGCACTGTGGCGTTCATCGTCCAGTGCAGCGGTGATTGCGGTGAACACATCGTTCAACCCCGCCCCGGTCAGCGCCGAAACAGCAAAGACACCTTCGCGGCGCGCGGCAACGGTCAAAAGCGCATCGTCAGGCGCCAGCAGGTCAACCTTGTTCCAGACCTCGATTTTCGGCACGTCCTGCGCCACACCCAGTTCTGCCAGAATGGTTTCGACATCCTGCGCCTGGGCCTCGGTTTCCGGGTGAGAAATGTCGCGCACATGCACGATCAGATCGGCCTCCAGCACCTCTTCCAACGTCGCCCGGAACGCAGCAACCAGCTGGGTTGGAAGATCCGAAATGAAGCCCACTGTGTCGGACAGGATCACCTCCAATCCTCCGGGCAGTTCAACCGCGCGCATCGTCGGGTCGAGGGTGGCGAAAAGCATGTCCTTCGCCATCACCTCGGCACCTGTCATCCGGTTGAAAAGCGTTGATTTTCCAGCGTTGGTATAACCCACCAGCGCAACCACCGGAAACGGCACCTTGCGCCGCGCGGCGCGATGCAGTTCGCGGGTTTTGGCAACTTTCTCAAGCTGGCGCTTCAAGCGCACCATCTGAGTGTCGATCGCGCGGCGGTCGGCCTCGATCTGGGTTTCGCCAGGGCCACCAACAAAGCCCAGCCCCCCGCGCTGACGCTCCAGATGGGTCCAGGCGCGCACCAGCCGCGTGCGCTGATAGCTCAGCGCCGCCAGTTCGACCTGCAACACCCCCTCGCGGGTGCGCGCGCGATCGGCAAAGATTTCCAGGATCAGCCCCGTCCGGTCCAGCAACTTGACCGACCATTCGCGTTCCAGATTGCGCTGCTGAACCGGCGTTACCGGACCATCGACCAGCACCAGGTCAATCTCGTCCGTCTCGATGCGCGCCTTGAGTTCGGCAACCTTTCCCGAGCCGAACAGATGGCCCGGATGCGCGCGGGGCAGCCGGACTACCTGGCCGTCGATCAGCTCGATCCCCGGCAAGGCACGGGCAAGCGCCATCGCCTCGGCCAGCGCGCCCTCGGGGCCACGGGCGGAACCGACACCGCGTATTTCAGGATGCAGAACAAGGGCGCGCGTAAGGCGTTTGCCCCCGTCACCCCCCGATTCATCAATCTTGACCGTCACATAACCTCGCCCAGGCGAAGATCAGTCTTCGCCATTATACAGACTGATGGGCTGGCCCGGCATGATCGTCGAAATCGCATGCTTGTAGACCAGTTGGCTCTGCCCTTCACGCCGAAGCAGAACGCAGAAATTGTCAAACCAGGTGATCACGCCCAGCAGCTTGACCCCGTTGATCAGAAAAATCGTTACGGGAACCTTGTTCTTGCGGACGTGGTTGAGAAAGGCATCCTGCAAATTTTGCTTTTCTACGGCCATGTTTTTTTTACCTTTATTGCGGCCTGCGCCGAAACCCGGTGGCACAGCACCCCCCCTGTGAGGGCAGTATGAAGCGCGATAACGCTGATTTCCAGTCCAATTCAGCGATCTAGTCCGGTTTTACTCTGACAGCAAGGGCCGAATCCGGCCTGCAAGAGCCTAGTCGCGCGCAAACTGCGCCATCAGCAGGGCCAGCAGCGCTAGAATCTCCAGCCGTCCGAGAATCATCCCGAGCGCCAACACCGCCTTGGCGGGGTCGGACAAGAGGCTCCAGTGCAGGGGCAGATCACCGGCAACCTGAACCAACGGGCCGGTGGTGGTGATGGCTGCGAAGGTAAAGATCAGCCCGGTTTCAAAGCTCATCCCCAGAAGCATCAGCACCGCCACCAGCACCGCCGCCGACAGCGCAAAAACCATCGCAAACAGCCAGGCCGCGCGTGCCCCGCCCGTGACCAGAAAACGCGCCGTTTCACCGCCGCCCACTACCATCGAGGGATAGATCATGCGCTCCAGTTCCAGCCGCCCCATCCGCGCCAGCGCATAGACCCGCAGAAGTTTCACACCGCCCGCCGTTGTCGCCACCCCACCGCCGATGATCGCCAGGCCCATCAGCACCAGCCCCGGCGGTGCCAGCCCGGACCACAGACGGATTGCGATCCAGTCCTGGCTGACAAAGCCTGTGGTTGTAAGAAACGAAAGCCCGGTAAAGGCCATGCCCCAGATCGCGCGGCCAAGGGCGGGCAGGTTCTCGCCCTCGGCAGCCTCGAATGCGCCCAGCCAATGGCGCGCGGCGACCGTCGCTGTTACCAGAGCCACGATGAAGGCGGCGACCATCAATTCAGGGCCCGGCCTGAAACTGCGGCGTCGGGTGCGCAGGGCCGGGTTGGGAAGCAGGCTTCGGCTGAGACCCAGGATCAGGAACAGAAAGATTACTGCCTCGGCCAGAATGCCGACCCCGCCCAGCGTTTCACGCGGCAGGATGCCCGAGGTTGACAGCGTCGACATCGCGTGAACAAGCGCACGAAACCCCGGCACACCCAGCACCACCTGCCCGAGCCAGAGGGCAACCGTCAGACCGGCATACCACGGCAGGATCACCCGGCTATGCGCCAACAGCCGCTGGCCATGACCCTGTCCAGGCTCAACCTGCGCCAGCCCGGTCCCCGCGCGCGGCGGACGGATCATTTCAAACCCGCCCAGCCCAAGCGGTGCCAGAAGTGCCGTTGCCGACACCAGCACGAACAGCCCTCCGGCCCAGCCCGCCATCGCCCGCCACAGATGCACAGGTTCGGCCACCCGTCGCGGCGTGTCGATCAGCGTGGCGCCGGTGGTGGTAAAGCTTGAGATCATCTCGAACCAGGCATCGGTAAAGGGAATGCCCAGAACCTCGACCAGCGGCACCGCCATGATCGCGGGCAGCGCCAGATAGATCGCCCCCAGCAACGGGAACAGCCCGCGGACGGGATTGCGCCGCATTGGTCGGCTGGTGGCGATGGCCAGAAGCGCCGACAGCAGAATGATGACCAGTGCCGAATAAAGAAACGCCCGGCCCACTGGCGCCTGTTGCAAAACGAACCCCTGGACCGCAGGCACCAGCATTGACACGCCGGTCATGCCGATCATCACCACCAGCACCGGAACCTGCGCCAGCCGGGAGGCCATCAGAAATACTCCACCGCCACCTGCAACAGGCGCTCCACCTCGGGGACATCATTTTTCAGTGCGAAGATCACCAGAAGATCGCCGGTTTCCAGAACCGTCGAGCCAACCGGCTTGACCAGCTTGCCGCCCTTGAGCACCGCACCGACCAGCGCGCCCTCCGGGAAATCCACTTCACCGATTGCCTTGCCCGCCATTGGCGAGGTCGACAGCACCTGCGCCTCGATCACTTCGGCCTCACCGTCGCCGATCGTATAGATCGAGCGCACGCGACCATGGCGCACATGACGCAGAATCGAAGAAACGGTGGTCGCGCGCGGGTTGATATGCGCGTCGATCCCCAGATGCTCCATCAAGGGTGCCAGGCTGGGGTCGTTGATCAGCGCAATGGCGATCTTGCAGCCCATCGCCTTGGCACGGACGGACACGAGGAGATTGACCTTGTCGTCATCCGTCACTGCCAGCACCGCATCGGCCTTTTCGATCCCGGCTTCGGCAAGGATCTCGCTTTCCATCCCGTCGCCATGCAGAACGATGGTACGCTCCAGCGCGTCGGCGGCGGCTTCGGCGCGGGCACGGTCGCGCTCGATCACCTTCACGCGCACCCGCTCGCGCTGGCCTTCCAGCGAACGCGCCACCGACAGGCCGACATTGCCCGCGCCGATCACCACCACACGCTCCTGCCGGGCCAGCGGCTTGCCGAAAATCTCCAGCGTGCGGGGCAGATCGCCGCTTTCGGCCACCACATAGATCTGATCGCCGGCGAAAAGCTGGTCCTCGGGCTCGGGCGCAAACAGCCGGGTGCCGCGCCGCACCCCGACGACGATTGCGCGCAGGGTCGAGAACAACTCGGTCAACTGCCGCAGCGCCGTGTTCAGAACCGGGCATTCGTCATCCAGCGCGATTCCGGCCAGACGCACACGACCGTCCAGAAAATCCTGCACATCAAAGGTGGTGGGCGCGGCGATGCGGCGCAGGGCGGCCTGGCTGACCTCATGCTCGGGGTTGATGACCACGTCGATGGGCATATGGTCGCGCTGGAAAAGGTCGGAATACTGCGGCTCCAGATAGGTCTGGGCCCGAAGCCGGGCGATCTTGCGGGTGACATTGAACACCGAATGCGCCACCTGACAGGTGACCATATTCACCTCGTCGGAATAGGTGGCGGCGATGATCATGTCTGCGTCCTTGGCACCGGCTGCCTCCAGCACATGCGGATGCGAGGCAAAGCCGATGACGCCCTGCACCTCCAGCGTGTCGGTGGCGCGGCGCACCAGAGCGGGGTTGTTGTCTACCACCGAGACATCATTGGCCTCGCCCGAAAGCTGGCGGGCAATCTGCCACCCTACCTGCCCGGCGCCGCAGATGATGATCTTCATGGTCCCGATCCTTCCCGGTCAGTCGTCGTCGCGTCCGTTGCGTGTTTGCGACAGCGTAGCCGTGTTTACGCCCAGTGACTTGAGTTTGCGATGCAGCGCCGAACGTTCCATGCCGACGAATGTTGCCGTGCGCGAGATGTTGCCGCCGAACCGGTTGATCTGGGTCAGCAGATACTCACGCTCGAACAACTCGCGCGCCTCGCGCAATGGCAGCGTGGCCAACCCGCCCAGAAGCACCACCCGCCCCTCGCCCTCTTCGCCATTGTTGTCGCCTTGCAATTCACGCGCCTCGATCGGGCCAGACCCCTCACCGAGGATCAGCGCGCGTTCGATGACATTGCGTAGCTGCCGAATATTGCCGGGCCAACCCATGGCCTGAAGCTGGGCTTCGGCCTCGTCTGAAAGGGGGCGTTTGGGCAGGCCCTGCGACTGGTGGAACATTTCGATGAAATGGGTGGCAAGGGCGGGGATGTCTTCGCGCCGTTCCTCCAGCGACGGCACCGCGATGGGCACCACGTTCAGCCGGTCATACAGTTCCTGGCGGAACTGACCCGCCGCGATCTCGGCGCGCAGGTCGCGCGTGGTTGAAGAAATCACCCGCAGATCGACCTTCATCTTCTCGCTGCCACCTACCCGCATGAAGGTCTGGTCAACCAGCACCCGCAGGATCTTCGATTGCGTACCGGGCGGCATGTCGGCCACCTCATCCAGATAAAGGATGCCGCCATGCGCCTGTTCCAGCAGGCCAGGAATGACGCCATGCGCCGCGCTTTCCTGGCCAAACAGCACCGCCTCCATCTTGTCAGGCTCGATGGCGGCACAGGAAACGGTGACGAAGGGCGCGCTGGCCCGGTTCGAACTGACATGGATATGACGCGCCGCCACCTCCTTGCCGCATCCGGAAGGGCCGGTCAGCATCACCCGCCCGTTCGAGCGCAGCACCTTGGCAAGCTGGGTTTTCAGCACCTTCATTGCCTGGCTGGTGCCGATCATCTCGGTCTGGCCGCCATCACGCTTGCGGAGCGTGACATTCTCGCGCCGCAGACGCGCGGCCTCCATCGCACGACCGATCACCACCAGAAGCTGGTCGATGTTGAACGGCTTTTCGATGAAGTCATAGGCACCCTTCTTGATCGCGGCGACCGCGATCTCGATATTGCCGTGGCCTGAAATGATCACCACCGGGATCTCGGGCCGTTCGCGCTTGACGGCCATAAGGATGCCAATGCCGTCCATCTGACTGTCCTTGAGCCACAGGTCGAGTACCATCAACGCAGGTGGATTGGCATTGACGGCATCCATAGCCTCGTCTGAATTGGCGGCGAGGCGGGTTTCATACCCCTCGTCGCGCAGGATCTCCGACACCAGTTCGCGGATGTCGCGCTCGTCGTCAACGATCAGGATATCGCTCATTTCACTACCTCCCTCTCAGTCTGACCGGCATGCGCATTTCCCAGAAGTGGCAACCGGATCTCGGCCAGGGCGCCGATATGGCTGCCCCCATCAAAGCTTGGCGCGTCACGCAGAGTCAGCGTGCCGCCGTGTTCCTCGATAATCTTCTTGACGATCGGCAGGCCCAGCCCGGTGCCTTTCTCGCGCGTCGTCACATAGGGTTCGAAAAGCCGTGCACGATCTTCGGGCAGGCCGATGCCATTGTCGGCAATCGTTACCAGAACCGCCTGCTCGCAGGGTTGCATCACCACCTCGATCCGGGGCACGTAACCGTCAGGAGCATTCCCCATTTCAACATAAGTTTCAATGGCTTCTCCGGCGTTCTTGATAAGATTTGTCAACGCCTGCGTGATCATTGTCGAATCGATTTCCAGCTCAAGCGGCGTATCGGGCAACTCGGCCACAAGCTGGACATGCTCCATCCCGGCCTCTTGCAAGGTCACCGCATCGCGCACGAGTTGCACCAGATCATGCGGGCGCCTGTCAGGTTCGGGCATTCGGGCGAATCGCGAAAACTCATCAACAATGCGGCGTAAGTCATTGGTTTGCCGCACAATAACATCCGCCAACTGCTCCAGCGCTGCGCCATCCTCTTCGCCCAGAAGGCGGCGGAACTTGCGCTTGATGCGGTCGGCGGAAAGCTGGATTGGCGTGAGCGGGTTCTTGATCTCATGCGCGATACGCCGCGCCACATCGCCCCAGGCTGCCATCCGCTGCGCCGACACCAGTTCGGTGACATCGTCGAAGGCCACCACATATCCCTCCAGCGCACCATCGGCATTGCGCCGTTCGGAAAGCCGCACCAGCAGGCTTTCCAGCCGACCGCCCCGGCTGACGCGCACCTCATCCTGGACCCGCCCGCTGTTACGGGTGTCACCGGCCGTCAACCGGGCCAGCAATGGCCCGAACTCGGGCACGACATCGGTCAGCAACTGGCGGTGGCTTTGCACGCCGTCGATTCCGGTCAATGCCTCGGCAGCGCGGTTGACGAAGGCCACGCGCCCCTCTGCATCCAACCCGATTACCCCGGCCGTGACCGACGAAAGAACCGAGTCAAACAGTCGGCGGCGCTCTTCGATCTGGCGGGTATTCGCCAGCAGCGTTTCACGCTGGATCTTCAACTGCCGCGTCATCTGGTTGAAAACCCGGCCCATGGTGGCGATCTCGTCATCGCCCTTTTCCTCGGGCACCTGCACCTCCAGATCGCCTTCGCCCACGGCACCCGCCGCTGCTGCCAGGCGTCCCACCGGCCGCGAAAGTCGCTCGGCAAAGGACATGCCCAGCCAGATCGCCGACAGGATCAGAATGATGGCGAATGCCAGATAGAGCAGCGCGAAATTGAACAGCACGCGCCCACGCTCGCGCTCTAGCTGGTTGTAAAGCTGGATCGTCGCCTGTGTTTCATCCAACAGCGACAGGATCTCGCCATCCACTGCACGGGCGATATACAGCAGCCGGTCGAACTGCCCCTCCAAAGGCACCAGCGCGCGGAACTCGGAGTTGGGCCAGTCGCGGATCAGGACAAGTTCACCGGCCTGGGCGCGGGCCAGATCATCAGGATCTGGACGAATGAAATCGAAGAGATATGAGCGTTCGCCGCGCAACAGAAGCGTGCCATCGGAGTCGATGATGAAGGCCACCCTCAGCCCGCGCTGGATTGCTGCCTGCCCACGCGTCAGGATCTGACGCAATTCACCGTCTGACAGGAAGGGATTGTTCTGCGCCCAGAGGTCCAGAAAGCGTCCCACGGCCTGTCCGTCCTCGATCAGGTTGCGCTCCTGCTCGTCTTGATAGGCTTCGGCGGCGGCCAGCGAATTGCCAACCACATTGCGCACCCGGTCCGAAAACCAGCCCTCCAGCCCGATATTGATGGTGATGACCGAGAACACTGCCACGCTGATCGCGGGAACCAGCGCAATAACGGCAAACAGCGCCGACAGCCGCAAATGCAGCCGCGATCCCGCCGAGCGGGAACGTCGCGCCGCGATCATCCGCGCAATGCGCGCCATGACCAAGGCAGCCACGACCAGAATATAAATCAGATCGGCAAGCAGAACGAGGCGCAGCGAAGGCAGATTGGGCGTGACCGTGAACGGCCCCAGAACCAGCACCGAGGCCAGCACCAGAAGCGGCGCCATGGCCACCAGAACCAGCGTGCCGGCTGCCTGCAACCGCCGCCGCAGCGGGCTGCGCCTTGTCAGAAAACTGTCCGGCCGACGGGCATCCCCCGACCGCGTAGCCCCCACATCGGAAATCATGGGCATGCCAGATGAAAAGACACGATGAAACAGACCTCTAATGCCGTGACGCCCCGCTAATGTGCGGCATATGCGCCACGCTTCTGTGGCCTGTTTACATCAACTTGCGCCGCCGTGTCACGCGAATATCAAGTTCGTTAATCTTCTTGCGCAGGGTATTGCGATTGATCCCCAGAAGATCGGCGCAGCGGGCCTGATTGCCGCCGGTGTATTCCAGCGAAATCTCGATCAGGGGGGCCTCCATTTCGTGCAGGATACGGCCATAGACGCCCGGTGGCGGCAATTCCTCGCCATGCAATTCAAAATAGCGGCGCACATGACGGCCCACGGCCTCGCCCAGGGTTTCGCCGTGCCGCCCCTCGCCCTGCGGGTTGATGGCGGTATGATTGTTGAGCGCTGATTCGATCTCGGCACGGCCGATCTCGGCCTCCTGCCCGGTGATCACCAGGCGCCTTATGGTATTTTCAAGCTGGCGGACGTTGCCTGGCCAGCTGTATTGACGCACGACTTCCAGTGCCTGCGTTGAGAGGCGCCGGCTGTTACCGGTCTCACGCGCGGCACGGGCAAGGAAATTCTCGGCCAGAAGGGGAATATCCTCGATCCTTTCGCGCAGTGGCGGCACATGCAGCGTGACACCACCGAGCCGGTAATACAGATCCTGGCGAAAGCCCCCGCCCTCCAGCGCGCGCGACAAGCCGCCATCGGCGATGGCGATGATGCGCGGCCCGTCATCGGGCAGAGTATCGAGCATGCGCACCAGCCGGGCCTGAGCCTGCGCACCCAGATCGGCCAGGCCGTCGATCACCAATGTGCCCGAACGCGCCCGTGCCACCAGTGCGGAAGGGTCGCCTGCCTCCAGATCCTGCGCCGAGGCCAGGACGAAGGGTTGGTTGCGGCGGTCGGAAAAGTCATGCAACGCACGTGCGATCAGCGATTTTCCCGTGCCTGATTCACCGGTGATCAGCGCCGGAAGCTCGGCATTCATCACCCGCGCCACCAGCCGGTAAAGCGCCTGCATGGTCGGCGTACGCCCCACCAGCGGCAAGTCGCCATCACTCGCCACTTCAACGACTTCGCGCACCGGGGCACCGGGCGCGGCAGCGCCGCGCCCCGCCCGCCGGCCGCTTTCCAACGCGCGACCAGAGCGTTGCAGCAGGTCCGGCAGATCGAAGGGTTTGGGCAGATAATCCCAGGCATCGGCTTCGGTTGCCTGAATGGCGGTCATGATGGTGTTCTGCGCCGAGATGATGATCACTGGCAGTCCCGGCCGCAAGGCCGAGATCCGCGGCAACATCTCGATCCCGTTGCCATCGGGCATGATCACGTCGGAAATGACCAGATCGCCCTTCCCCTCTTCCACCCAGCGCAGAAGCGTTGTCAGGCTGGATGTGGCATGCACCCGGCATCCCGCGCGGGTCAGCGCCTGTGTCAGAACCGTCCGGATCGTGCGGTCATCATCGGCGACAAGGACTGTGCCATCCATCAGCGGGTCTCCTTGGGTGCTTGGATTTCTGTGCGGGCGGAGCTGGATTTCGGCGCAAGTGGCAGCGAGACGCGGAAAATGGTCTGGCCGGGCCGCTGATCCGCTTCGATCCAGCCATCATGGGCAGCAATGATCTTTGATACCAGCGCCAGCCCCAGCCCGGTGCCGTTCTCACGGCCCGAAACGAAGGGTTCAAAGATATTCTCGGCAATCTCGGGCGGCAGGCCGGGGCCATCGTCAATGATCTCGACATGCAGTGGCAGCGACAGGCGCTGCCCCTCTCGGCCCCGCAACTGCAATCCGCGCTCGTAATAGGTGCGGATGCGGATGGTGCCGCCATCAGGCTGCGCCTCGGCTGCGTTCTTGATCAGGTTCAGAAACACCTGCAACAACTGGTCGGCATCGGCCCAGGTTGCGGGCAGCGACGGGTCATAGCTGTCATGGATGCGCATATGTGCCCCGAAACCGACAATCGCCGAACGGCGCGCGCGTTCCAGAACATCGTGGATATTCACCTCGGCGCATTCGGGGGGGCGCTGATCGCCGAATTGTTCGACCTGATCCAGAAGTTTCACGATGCGCCGCGATTCCTCGACAATCAGGTTGGTCATTTCCCGATCCTGCGGGGGCAGGTTCATCGACAGAAGCTGCGCCGCGCCGGTGATGCCGGCCAGCGGGTTCTTGATTTCATGCGCCAGCATCGAGGCCATGCCGATGGCCGATTTCGCCGCCGCCTTCACAGCCTGCGTGCGCCCCAGCCGCCCGGCAATTTCGCGCGGGGCGATCAGCAAAAGCAGCGTCTGACTTTCGTCATTCATCGGCGCCAGTTGCAGGTTGCACAGAACCGGCGGGCGCTCGCCGGTGCAGACATCGGCATCATTGATGAAGATCGGTGCGCGGTTGGCGCGGGCGCGGGCGGCGGCCTCCTCGATGGGCGCATCGATTGACAGGCGGTCATAGGCAGGTTCGCCTGCCAGTTGCGCCGTTGACGCCGCCATGAACAGTTCCGCCGCCGGATTGCATTCAAGAATGGTTTCCTGCCCGTTCCTCTGGGCGATCAGGAAGGCAGGCACCGGAAGGGCTGACCAGATCGCGCCGGTGACGGGTGTGCCGCTCATGCCGCAGCCTCGCGCGGGGCAAGGGCATCGGGCAGCAGGGCCAGCACCTGCGCCGGGTCACCAAGCCGCATCAGCCGCGCGCGCAAATCGGCAGGGCCGCGGGCGGCGTCAACATACCAACCCAGATGTTTGCGCGCGATCCTGAGGCCCAGATCGCGCCCGTAAAAGCCAAGAATGGCCTCGTAGTGCCGCGCAACCAGATCGACCAGCGCCGCGCCCTTGGGCACCTTGGGCGCGGGGGTGCCGTATAGCGTGGCGGCGATCTCGGCCAGCAGCCACGGCCGCCCCTGCGCACCACGCCCGACCATCACGCCATCGGCGCCGGAAAGGAGTAGCGCACGACGAGCAGCGGCGGCATCCAGAATGTCACCATTGGCGATGACCGGTACGCTAACCGCCTCACGTACCGCGCGGATCGCTGACCAGTCTGCGCGGCCGGTATAGAATTGTGCGCGGGTGCGGCCGTGAATGGTGATCATGCTCACGCCCGCAGTTTCGGCGCGTGCCGCCAGCTCCGCCGCGTTGAGGCAATCGTTGTCCCAGCCCAGCCGGGTTTTCAGCGACACCGGCACCTTCACCGCCCCCACCACAGCATCGATCAGCCGCAAGGCCAGATCGAGATCGCGCATGAGCGCAGAGCCGGAAAGCCCGCCCACCACCTTCTTCGCCGGGCAGCCCATGTTGATGTCGATCATCGGCGCGCCCTCGGCTTCGGCGATACGCGCGGCCTCGGCCATCGCACCGGCATCGCGCCCGGCCAGCTGCACCGCCGTCGCCACGACGCCCCCGATGCGTGCCCGCGCCCTTGTGCCCGCCGCCCGCGTTCCCGCTCTGGGCGAGCGTTTCCGCGTCACCATTTCGCCCGAGGCGATCATCTCGGACACCAGCATTCCTGCGCCAAAGCTTTCCACCATCTGCCGGAATGGCAGATCGGTGATGCCCGACATCGGGGCCAGAAGCACCGGCGGGGCAAGCGGGACAGGAAATCGGGGGGCGTTCATTGGCCGTCTCTTTGGTTCGGTTGACGCTCATTTAGCGCGGGTGAGGCCGCTTGGCAAAGGGCACCGGGCGAGCATCTGCGCGGAAATTCATCATATGCCCCACATTTTGCCGCATTAGCAGGCTTATTGCATAATTTTTATGCACTCCATGGCCCACAGCTGCCCGTGAGCGACAGCAAAAACACTTCACATGCCCGGATTTGCAGACTAATCCGTTGGCCATGAACATGAACGCTCAAACCGCCGTCATCCTTGTTGCCGCCGGGCGCGGCACGCGCATGGGGGGCGATCTGCCCAAACAATGGCGCGCGCTTGGCGGGTTGACGGTGCTTGCCCGGACGGTGGCCGCGTTCCGCGCCGCTGGTCTGGAACGGCTGATTCTGGTCATCCACCCTGCTGACGAGGGCCGCGCCAAGGCATTGGGCCTGCCTTTCGTTCATGGCGGGCGCACACGCGCGGCCTCGGTCCGGGCCGCGCTTGAGGCGCTGGCGGTTGATCCTCCTGAACGCGTGCTGATCCATGACGGCGCGCGCCCGCTGGTTTCCAAGGCGCTGATTGGCCGGGTAATGACCGCGCTTGACGACGGCCCTGCTGCCGCCCCCGCGCTCGCTGTCAGTGATGCGCTTTGGCGTGGAGAAGAGGGCAAGGTCACCGGCACCCAGCCGCGCGACGGGCTGTTTCGCGCCCAGACCCCGCAGGGCTTTCACTTCGATGCGATCCTTGCCGCCCACCGCGCCCATGCCACGGATGCCGCCGATGATGTGGAAATCGCCCGCGCCGCCGGGCTTGACGTGAGCATCGTCGAGGGCGAAGAGGAGAACCTGAAACTTACCTTTCCCGCCGATTTTGCCCGCGCCGAGGCGATTCTGGCGTTCACGCAGGAGGCCGCCATGGATATCCGCACCGGCAACGGTTTTGACGTGCACCGCTTCGGCCCCGAAGTGTCAGGCGGCACCGAATGCTGCCTGTGCGGCGTGAAAGTGCCGCATGCCCGCGGGCTTTCTGGCCATTCGGACGCCGATGTGGGCATGCATGCGCTGACCGATGCGATTTACGGCGCTTTGGCCGAGGGCGATATCGGCCAGCATTTCCCGCCCTCAGACCCGCAATGGAAAGGCGCCGACAGCGCCATCTTCCTGCGCCATGCCATGGGGCTGGTGCGCAGGCGTGGCTTTCGGCTGACGCATGCCGATGTGACGCTGATCTGCGAGTATCCCAAAATCGGCCCGCATACGGTTTCCATGCGTACCACCCTTGCCGGGATCATGGGGATCGAGGCCGCGCGCGTGTCGGTCAAGGCCACCACGTCGGAACGTCTGGGCTTTACCGGCCGCGAGGAGGGGATCGCCGCGCTGGCCACCGCCACGCTGGTGAAAGCATGACGCCTTCGCGCTTTGTCGCCACATGGTTCTTCATCGGCCTGATCCGGCCCGCGCCGGGCACCTGGGGCAGCCTTGCCGCCCTGCCCTTCGCCTGGGCATTGCACCAGATTGCCGGGTTTACATTACTGGCACTGGCGACGCTGGCGGTCTTCGCGCTGGGTTGGTGGGTGTCGGTGATCGAGACCCGCAACAGTTCCGATCCGGACCCTTCCGAGATCGTTATCGATGAGGTTGCGGGCATGTGGCTGGCGCTCTGGCCGGTGTCGTTCGGCGCGCAGATGATGGGGGTCGATATCCTCCGGCTCTGGCCGGGTTGGGTGGTGGCGTTTCTGGCCTTCCGTCTGTTCGATATCTGGAAACCCGGCCCCGCCGGCTGGGCCGACCGCCTGCACACGCCGCTGGGCTTGATGCTGGACGATATCTTCGCCGGGCTCTTTGCCGCCATTGTGGTTATTGTGGCAGCGGCGGTTTCGCATGGGGTATTGATGTGAAGCGCCTGGCCCGCCAGATCCTCACAGAAGGCCGCAAATCCGGGGCGATAGTGGCCACTGCCGAAAGCTGTACGGGCGGCATGGTGGCGGCGGCGCTCACCGATCTGCCGGGGTCGTCCGACATCTTTGCCGGCGGGTTCGTAACCTATTCCAACGCCATGAAGACAGATGCCCTGGGCGTTCCTGCAGACATGATCGCCGCGCATGGCGCGGTGTCCGAGCCTGTGGCCCGGGCCATGGCTGAAGGCGCGCGCCGTCTCGCGGACGCAACGGTGGCCGTGTCGATCACCGGCATCGCCGGGCCCGGCGGGTCAGAGTTCAAACCCGAGGGGCGTGTCTGTTTCGGCCTGGCCCAAACCGCAGGCTGCCTGACCGAGACCGTCGATTTCGGCGCCCTTGGTCGCGACCGGGTGCGTCGCGCGGCCCGCGATCATGCGCTGCGGCTGTTGCTGGCGGCATTACGCTGATCCTTCGTGTGTAGGATCATGCGAGCCTTGTGACGCTCACACCCCCAGCATCGGCGGCGGCCGGCGACCGGGCCAGTTCGTGGCGCGGTGCCAGGCCTCGGCCAGTTGCAGCAAGCCCAGATCGTCGCCATGCCGCCCGATCAGTTGCATCCCCATCGGCAACCCCATCGCCCGGCCCTCTGCGCCGAAGCCGGCAGGCACCGCCAGCGCCGGCAGGCCGATGAGGCTGGCGGGAATGACCACCTCCATCCAGCGGTGATAGGTATCCATCGCGCGGTCGCCGATCACCTCGGGATGCACGAGATTGATATCAAACGGCCAGACCTGCGCCGTCGGCAACACCAGCGCGTCAAAGCGATCGAACAACTCGGCTGCGCGCGCATACCAGTGCGACCGGATCAGGCTGGCCGCTTGAACCGCCTCGATCGTCAGCCGCCGCCCGGTCTCGATCTCCCAGATCGCGGCGGGTTTCAGGCGGGCGCGGCTTGCAGGGTCATCGTAAAGCGGGGCCAGCCGGTTGGCATTGGCAAAGGCGCGCAGGTCAAGCCAGGCGCGCCACAGATCCGCGGCGGGAAAGGGCGGTGGCAATGCCTCCACCTCAACACCCAGCGCGGCAAATTCGTCAAGCGCCGTCTCGCATAGCGGCAGAATGCCGGCTTCCATCGCATAGGCGCCGCCCCAGTCGCCCAGCCAGCCAATCCGCCGCCCGGCGACATCGGCTTCAAGCCGCTCCACGAAGGTTTCGCGCGGCAGGCAGAAGGGTCGGCGCGGCTCGGGGCCGGCCTGCACCTCAAGCAATGCGGCCAGATCGCGCGGGCTGCGCGCCATTGGCCCGCTGGTTGACAACGGATGCAGAAAGGTCTCGCCCTCCGCGGCATCGGGCACCCGGCCCCAACTGGGGCGAAAGCCATAGACGTTGTTCCAGCCCGCCGGATTGCGCAGGCTGCCCATCATGTCCGAGCCATCGGCCACCGCCAGCATCCGGCAAGCCAGCGCCACCGCCGCCCCGCCAGATGATCCCCCGGCGCTGCAGGCAGGGTCATAGGCATTGCCGGTCGCACCATGCACCGGGTTGAACGTATGGCTGCCAAGGCCAAATTCGGGCGTGTTGGTCTTGCCGATGATGATCGCGCCCGCCGCGCGCATCCGCGCAACCATCAGATCATCCGCTTGCGCCACCTGCCCGGCGAACAGCGGCGAGCCCATCGAGGTTGGCAGACCTGCCGCATGCGCCAGATCCTTGATCGCCACCGGCAACCCTTGCATCCAGCCGCGCCGGGGTGTGGCATCCGCGGCATGCGCCTCGGCCATCAGTGCGGCATCATCGCGCAGGCTGACGATGGCATTCACGCGCCCGTTAACCCGCGCGATCCGCTCCAGCGTGGCGCGCATCAGCCCCGCACAGGAAATCTCGCCACGTCCCAGTAACGCAGCCTGTTCCAGCGCATCAAGGCTCAGAACATCATCCATCGGTGTACCTTCATCTTGCCGGAAATACGCTGGGGGGTGAATTGGCGAAGCCAAGAGGGGGGCAACGCCCCCCTCCCCGTTCGCCAGAGGTGGAACGCCTTATTGCAGCAGTTCGGTCCAGATCTGGGTCTGGATATCGTTGATCTCCTGCGAGCAGGCCTGACCGAAGCGTCCCGCGGCCACCAGATGCTCGGGAACCACGATTTCGGGCGCCTCGCGCATCACTTCGTCCATGAATTCCTCCGAACCGGTTATGCCATTTGCATAGCGCGCAAAGTTGGAAATCAGCGCGGCATTCTCCGGCTGCAGGATGAAGTTGATGAAACGCATAGCGTTTTCGGGGTTCTGCGCATCGGAGAGAACGCCGGCATTGTCCATCCAGATCGGATAGCCGGTTTCCGGGTAGCCATAGACCAGATCGTCGTTCTGCAACCGGGCCCGCATGCTGGCGCCGTTCCAGTAGATCCCGGCTGAAAGATCGCCGGCGGCGTAGCTGTCCACCGTGCCGTAATCGAGCGCCAGCCATTGCGGCTTGGCGGCCATCAGCATGTCACGGACCTGGCGCAGAACGCCCATGTCATCGGTGCAGGTGCTGTCGCCGCCCGCGTAATAGATCGCCAGGGCCATCACGTCCGACATTTCCGGGATAACGTTGATCCGTCCGCGCAGTTCCTCGGGCGGGTTGAAAACCACACCCGCGTCATGCGGATTGCCGTCATAGACCGCGCTGTTGACGATGATCCCGGTTGTTCCCCAGGCCCAGGGCACGGTGTATTCGCGGCCCGGGTCGAAATCGACATCGACCCATTGCGGGGCGATGTTGCCGCGGTCGGTGACGATCGCCGGGTCCAGCGGCTGCATCAGCCCCTCGCTTACCCAGGTTTCGATATAGGTGTTTGACGGCACGACGATATCGAACCCGTGCCCGCCCTGACGAATACGCGCCAGCGCGGTGTCGTTGCTGTCGAAATCCGTGACCGTCACCTGAATGCCGGTTTCCGCGGTGAAGCGCTCCAGCAGTTCGGGGCTGGTGTAGTTGCCCCAGTTATACAGGTTCACGACGCCTTGCGCCGAGGCCAGCGCGGTCGAGGCCATCAGGGCGGCGGTACTCAAGATTAGTGTTTTTTTCATGGTATTGCTCCCGGTTGGTTGGTCGTTCAGGCACCGCGTTTGCGGGTGATCAGGAAAAAGGCTGTCACAATGCACAGTGACAGTGCAAGGAAAAGCGTGGCGATCGCGTTCATCTCGGGGGTGACGGTGCGGCGCAGCTGGCCCAGCATATAGGTCGGCAAAGTGTCCTGCCCGGCCGATTTGACGAATTCGGTGATCACCACGGTATCCAGCGAGATCACGAAGCCTAGCATGAATCCCGCCAGAATGCCCGGCACCAGAAGCGGCAGCGTGATATAGCGAAACGCCTGCCAGTGATTGGCGTAGAGATCCGCTGCCGCGCTTTCCAGGGTGCTGTCCATCGTCTCCAGCCGCGCGCGGATCGGCAGGTAGGCGAAGGGAATGCAGAAGGCGGTATGCGCGGCGACCAGATAGCCCATGCCCGTATAGCCGGTCTGCACCTTGATCGCCGCAACGAAGATCAGGAGCGCCACGCCGGTGACGATCTCGGGCACCATCAGCGGCTGGTTGATCAGCGCATAGATCATCGTCTGGCCGGGAAATCGGCTGACCCGCGTTGTCCCCAGTGCCGCCAGCGTCGCCAGCACCGTCGCAAACCCCGAAGCCACCAGCGCCAGCCAGAGCGAACGGATCGACACATCGCGCACCTGGCGGTTCTGGAATGCCGCTTCATACCATTGCAGCGAAAAACCGTCCCAGCTTGATTGCGACACACCTTCGTTGAACGAGAATGCCACCAGAATGACGATCGGCAGATACAGCATCACGAAGGTAAACACCGCGATTGCGCCGAAGCCGGGCAGGCGCCTGACAGAGAAGTTGCGATCAAGCATTGCGGCCCTCCTCCCGGTTCACCCACCGCAGATAGAACACCAGCGCGCCAACCACGATGATCAGCATCAGCATCGCCAGCGCCGCCCCCAGCGGCCAGTTTCTACCCTGGCCGAACTGCAACGCGATCAGGTTGCCCAGCATCATCGTGCGCCCGCCGCCCAACACGCGCGGCGTGACATAGGCGCCGATCGAGGGGATGAACACCAGGATTGATCCGGCGATGAAACCCGGCTTCACCAGTGGAAGGATGACATGCCACAGTACCTGAAACCGGCTGGCGTAAAGATCATAGCCTGCCTCGACCAGCCGGAAATCCAGCTTGTCCATCGCGGCGTAAAGCGGCAGCACCATGAGCGGCATGAACACATAGGCCATGCCCAGAAGGATTGCGAAATCAGTATACATCATCTGGATCGGCGTATCGATGACGCCCATCCATTGCAGAACCGTGTTGATCGTGCCGTTGTTTCGGATCACTTCCTGAATGGCGAAGGTGCGGATCAGCAGGTTGGTCCAGAACGGAATGGTGATGAGAAACAGCCACAGCGTGCGGCTCGATGGCGGACGCGTGGCGATGAACCAGGCGGTCGGAAAGCCCAGCACCGCACAGAGGAACGTGGTTTGCAGCGACAGCCAGATCGAGCGCCAGAACACCGCCAGATGTGCATCGTTCAGGGTGACGACATCAGGATCGAAGATATCGCGCCGGAAGAACACGCGAAACCAGCCTTCAAGCGAAAAATCCCAGACCACGCCGCCCATGTTGCCGGGCGTCAGGAAGGAATAGGCAACGACGATAAGAAGCGGCCCGGATGCCGCCAGCACCAGCACCACAAGCGCCGGGGCGCAAAGCAGCCATTTCCATCCGTGGCTTTCCTGTGCCTCTGCCATCGCCCTATCCTTTCAGCACGCGCAGCGCGCCGGGGCTAAGCAACAGCCCCATGCGCGTGCCGGCTTCTGGCTCGATGGTCTCGGCGCTGTTCTGGCGACGCAGGATGAACGGCTGGCCATCGTCAAGGCGCAGATGGACATGAGTGTCAGTGCCGAAGAACACCGCGCTCTGCACCTCGCCGTCCAGATCGCCCTCACCCGGCGCCACCATATTCGCCTGTTCCGGCCGGATGACGGTGGTTACCGTTTCGCCCAGCACCGGGCGCATACCCTGGGGCAGGCGGGCGGTTGCGGTCTTGCCGCCGGGCAGCGTGATCTCGGCGCTGTCATCAGTAACCGCGCTCACCGCCACGTCGAGGAAATTGGTATCGCCGATGAAATCGGCCACAAAACGCTCGGACGGGGCGTGATAAATGTCATGCGGCGTGCCCAGTTGCAGGATATTGCCCGCAGACATCACCGCGATGCGGTCAGACATCGTCAGCGCCTCTTCCTGATCATGGGTCACGAAGATGAAGGTGATCCCGGTTTCGGTCTGCAGGCGTTTCAACTCGCTCTGCATCTCCTTGCGCAGCTTCAGATCCAGCGCCGACAGCGGCTCATCGAGCAACAGAACCCGTGGCCGGGGCGCCAGAGCGCGCGCCAGCGCCACGCGCTGCTGCTGCCCGCCCGAGATTTCCGAGGGCTTGCGCTCTGCCATGGCCTCCATCTTTACGAGCCGCAGCATCTCGGTGGTGGTGGCGTCCACTTCCGCCTTCGGGCGCCCCTGCATCTTCAGGCCGAAACCGATGTTCTGCGCCACTGTCATATGCGGGAACAGCGCGTAGTTCTGGAATACGGTGTTCACCGGGCGGGCATTTGGCCCCAGACCGGCAACCTCCTTGCCATTGATGCGCAGCGATCCGGCAGAGGGCTGCTCGAACCCGGCAATGACCCGTAACAGCGTGGTCTTGCCGCAGCCCGAGGGCCCCAGAAGGGTGAAGAACTCGCCCGCACGGATATCAAGGGTGATGTCGCTGAGCGCCCTGAACGCCGCCGTGCCCTGCCCGAACACCTTGCTCAGATCACGGATTTCGATCTCGTTGGCACCTGAACTTTCCTGTTCCGTCACGCTTGCCCCCGTGTTGTCGCGTATTGTCGCTGCGGCTTTTGTTGATATCACGCCCATACGTTCTCGTTAATCAAGTGTAGGCGTCCCTCATCCGGCTGATTGCGCAGCATCCCAGACGACGGTGCCCCCGCAGATCGTTGTGACAACCGACATCGCGCCGATCCCGGCGACCGGCGTGGCCTCGATATCGCCGCTCAGAACCACCACATCGGCAAGATAGCCCGCGCGCAACATGCCCTTGCGGTCTTCGGTATGCTCGGCCCAGGCGCCCCCGGTGGTATAGGCTGCCAGAACTTCATGCAGGCCCAGCCGCTCATCCTGAGCGCCGTCATAGACCGGACGCTCCAGCGCGGCCTGGATGCCGCGCAACGGGTTCACATCGGCGACCGGCCAGTCGGATGCGAAGACCAGCTTCACCCCGGCCTCTTTCAGGCTGCGGCACAGATAGGCATCATTCCAGCGCGCGCGGCCAATCTTGTCCATCGTCGGCTGTAACGGGAAATCGCTGGCACCAGGCGCGTGCATCGGCTGGATCGAGGCGACGATGCCCATCTCGGCCATGCGCGGGATATCGGCGCGATCGATCAGTTCGATATGCTCGATCCGGTGGCGCGCATCGCGCGCGCCATTGGCCTTGCGCGCGGCTTCAACACCATCGATCACCCGGCGCACCGCCCCGTCACCAATGGCATGCACGGCAATCTGAAGGCCACGCCGGTCGGCCTCGGTTACGGCAGCGGCGAAGGCCTCGGTGCTGTGCAGCGGGTCACCCTTCCAGCCCGGCGTGTCGGGGTAGTCACTGAGCATTACCGCCGTACCGCTGTCGACCACCCCATCCATGAAGAACTTGACAAATCCCGAGGACAGCCAGTCATCATTGTAATCGCCCGCCATGGCGCTGGCGATTTCCATATCGGCGGGCTTGCGCCAGTTGCGGTAGTGAAACGGCACCCGGACCCGCGCGCTCAACTGGCCCTGCTGGCGCAAAGCGTCCAGAATTTCCAGCGTGTAGCGATTGCCATCCATATTCACCAGCGAAGTGAAACCATGGCGCGCGCAATGCTCCAGCCCGCGTTTCATCGCCACGCAATCGGCCTGCCTGTCGGCCTCGGTGGGTGCGGGTTTTGGCTCATCGCCTGTTGCGATGCCCGCGTTGATGCGCTGCGCGCCCGACAGCGCCATGACCGGGGCCTTGGCCTCGAATTCGCGCAACTCGCCCGTCGCCAGACCATCCGCACCCATCACGATCTCGTTGCCCGCGCCCAGGCCGCGCCCGCCCAGGATACCCGCTGCCTCAAGGGCTGCGGTATTGGCCCAGCCGGTATGATGGTCGGCGGCGACCAGCAGGATGGGGCGGTCGGGCAGAATGGCGTCAAGGTCATGGCGGGTCAACGCGCGGTCCAGAATCGCGTAATCGCAGCCCTGCCCCATGATCAGCGGCAGATCGGGATTGGCGCGCGCATAGGCGGTGATCGCTTCGGCCAGCGCTTCTGTGCCCTTGACGCCGAGCAGTTGCAGATGCGCCAGTTCGGCCCCGCCCATGAACAGATGCAGATGGCTTTCAATCAGGCCGGGCAGCACGGTGGCCCCGCCCGCGTCGATCATCCGGCAGCCCGGTCCGGCCAACGCCTCGACCGCAGCACGTGCCCCGACCGCCAGAATACGTTCGCCCGCCATGGCCACGGCCTCGGCCCGCGGGTTGGCGGGGTCCATGGTCAGAACCCGGGCATTGGTGATCACCACCTCGGCCTGTTGTGGCATGCTGTCCCCCGTTGTCTTTTTATCGCGCAGCGCCGCACCGAATCGCTGCACTTTTGCTATTTGATCAAAAAGGCTAGCGGCTTGTTGACAGGAGGTCCAATTCTTTTTTTGATCAAATTACAGGCAGTGATAACCGCCACGCGGTTTTGCCTGCTTGCGACGCTGATGGCGCGCGATAAGTCAGAAAGTATCTGACAGGCGGTCTTTCTGTGTCATTTTGTTGCGAATGTTTTGCGCAAACATGTATGAATATTGCAGAGTGACAGAAACGGATTGAATTGCCTGTCCACCACAGGTTATTGATTCGTCAGTCAACAAACGTAAGCGCCTTCTATGGTGCGATAATTCCCCCAACCGGGGGCGACACTTGGGGAGACGATCATGAACAATGAATTCCGCTACCTCCTGGCCCAGGCAACACGCGGTCGGCTGGACCGGCGCGCCTTCCTTGGTCGCGCGGCGGCTTTGGGTGTGACGGGCGCGATGGCCAACACCCTTCTGGCGACGGCCGTGCGCGCCGAAGGGCCGCGCAAGGGCGGCCATCTTGCCATCGGGCTTCAAGGCGGCGAAAGCACCAACAACCTGGACCCGGCGCTGGCGCTGACGCAGGTGATCGCCAAGCTTCTGGGGACCGCAGGCGAAACATTGGTTACCGTAAACGCCGACGGCACGCTGAATCATGTCCTCGCGGAGTCAATCGAGGCATCGGATGATGCGCAGACCTGGCGCTTCAAGATCCGTTCGGGCGTGGAGTTCCACAACGGCCAGACCCTGACCCCTGAAGACTGTGCCCAGACCCTGCGTCGCCATTCCAACGAAGACTCGCAGTCGGGCGCCCTTGGCGTGATGCGCGGCATTGCCGATATCAGCGTGGACGGCGACTATCTGGTCCTGCAGACCTCGACGCCGAATGCCGACCTGCCCTATCTGATGGCGGACTGGCATCTGGTGATTCAGCCTAACGGCGGCATGGACGATCCGCGCAGCGGCATCTTCACGGGCCCCTACAAGCTGGTGGACAACGACTATGGCGTTCGTCACACCATGGAGAAATTCGAAAACCACTGGAATGACGCGGTTGGTCATTTCAACTCGGTCGAATTGCTGGTGATCAACGATCCGACGGCGCGCAACTCGGCGCTGCAATCGGGTCAGGTCCAGATGATCAACCGGGTCGAGCCGCGGGTTGCAGGCCTTCTGGGACGTGCACCGAACATCACCATCCAGTCAACGCCGGGGCGCGGGCATTATGTCTTCATCATGCACTGCAACACAGCGCCGTTTGACAACCGCGACCTGCGCATGGCGCTGAAATACGCTATCGACCGCGAAGACATGCTCGAACGCATCCTGCGCGGCTTTGGAAGCCTTGGCAATGACATGCCGATCAATCAGGCCTATCCGCTGTTCGACGACACGATCGAACAACGCAGCTATGACCCCGACCTTGCGCGCCACCACTACGAGCGTTCCGGGCATGACGGGCCGATCGTGCTGCGCACGTCGGAAGTGGCGTTTCCCGGCGCCGTTGATGCCGCGCAACTCTTTCAGGAAAGCGCGGCACGCGCGGGCATTCCCATCGAGATCATTCGCGAGCCGGGCGATGGCTACTGGTCGGAAACCTGGAATGTCCAACCCTTCTCGGCATCCTATTGGTCAGGGCGGCCGGTGCAGGACCAGATGTATTCAACGGCCTACACCTCGGATGCGGACTGGAACGACACGCGCTTCTTTAACGACCGCTTCGACAGCCTGATCGCCGAGGCGCGTGGCGAACTGGATCTGGACCGCCGCAAGACGCTTTATAGTGAAGCCGGCTTGCTCGTGCGCGACGAAGGCGGGCTTATCTGCCCGATGTTCAATGACTTCATCGATGCGCATAATGATACCATCGCCGGCTGGGATCCGAACCCCAATGCCGAACTGATGAATACCCAGGCCGCAATCCGTTGCTGGTCAGTTGGGTAAGGGACGATGCACCCAGTCCTGAAACTGGTGATCCAGCGCCTCGCGCTGGGTTGCCTCCTGCTGTTTGCCGCGACCGTGCTGATCTTCGCGGGCACCGAGATCCTGCCCGGCGACGTCGCGCAGACGATCCTCGGTCAAGGTGCCACCGAACAGGCACTGGCCAACCTGCGCGCCACGCTTGGCATGGATCAGCCCGCCGTGGTTCGGTATTTCCAGTGGCTCGGCAACGCGTTGCAGGGCGATTTCGGCACCGCCCTGACCAGTCGGCAGGACATCGCCACATCCATTGGGCGGCGTTTGGGAAATACGCTCTTTCTTGCGTCGGTTGCTGCAATCATCGCGGTTCCCCTGGCGATCTTTCTGGGACTGCTGGCGGTGCGTTATCGCGACCGCTGGCCGGACAAGCTGATCTCCGGCATCACGCTCGCCTCGATCTCGCTGCCCGAGTTTCTGCTCGGCTATGTGCTCATGTATGTCTTTGCCGTGCAGCTTGGCTGGTTTCCCTCGGTTTCGAACATCAATGACAGCATGAGCTTCTGGCAGAAGCTGAACGCGGTGGCCCTGCCGGCCATGGTGCTGACGCTGGTTGTGTTGGCGCATATGATGCGCATGACCCGTGCCGCCATCCTCAACGTCATGCAATCCGCCTATATCGAAACGGCCGAGCTGAAGGGCCTGCGCCGCTTCACCATCATCGCCCGCCACGCCATGCCCAATTCCATCGCCCCCATCGTCAATGTGGTGATGCTGAACCTTGCCTATCTGGTGGTCGGTGTGGTGGTGATCGAGGTGGTGTTCGTCTATCCCGGCATGGGTCAGTATCTGGTTGATCATGTCTCCAAACGCGATGTGCCGGTGGTGCAGGCCTGCGGGCTGATCTTTGCATCGGTCTATATCGGGCTGAACCTGCTGGCCGATATCATCTCCATTCTGGCCAACCCGCGCCTGAGGCATCCGAGATGAAGGGCATACCGATTTCCGCCCTTCTGGGCATGACCATCACCGCGCTGTTCTTTCTGGCCGCGATCTTCGCACCGCTGATCGCCCCATACGGCATGTCCGAGATCATCGGCGATGTCTGGGAGCCGGCCTCTGAAGCGCATTGGCTGGGCACCGACAATCTGGGCCGCGACCTTCTCACCCGGATGATCTATGGCGGCCGGACCACGATTTTCGTGGCCTCCGCCGCGACGCTTCTGGCCTTTACGCTGGGCTCGGTGCTGGGCTTCATGGCGGCGGTCTATGGTGGCTGGGTCGATCAGATCATGGCGCGGCTGAACGATCTGGTCATGTCGATCCCCACGCTGATCTTCGCGCTGGTGGTGCTGTCGGTCATGCCGGTGACGCTGCCCATCCTGATCCTTGTCATGGGTTTACTTGACTCCACCCGCGTGTTCCGCCTGTCGCGGGCCGTGGCAGTGGATATCAACGTGATGGATTTCGTCGAGGCGGCGCGCCTGCGCGGCGAGGGCCAGCGTTGGATCATCTTCCGCGAGATCCTGCCAAACGCGCTGTCGCCGCTGGTGGCCGAACTGGGCCTGCGTTTCATCTTTGCCATTCTCTTCATCTCGACGCTGTCATTCCTTGGCCTTGGCGTGCAACCGCCGATGGCGGACTGGGGCGGCATCGTGAAGGAAAACCGTGAAGGCATCGTCTATGGCATTCCCGCCGCGCTGATGCCCGCAGTGGCAATCGTCACGCTGTCGATCTCGGTCAATCTGGTGGCGGACTGGGCGCTGAACCGAACGACCAGCCTGAAAGGAGGCCGTGGTGGCTGATCCCGATACCCTTCTGGACATCCGCAACCTGCGGATCGAGGCTACGGTCTATGCGCCCGGCGAAAAGCCGCGTGATGTGGTGATCGTCGATGATGTCTCGCTTACACTGGCGCGGGGCAAGGTGATGGGGCTGATCGGTGAATCCGGGGCGGGGAAATCCACTATCGGGTTGGCCGCGCTGGCCTATGGCCGTGGCGGCATCCGGCTGTCGGGCGGCACGATCATGCTCAATGGCCGCGAGATCCGCACCGCCGGGCCGGGCGAACTGCGCAGGCTGCGCGGGCGCGAGGTGACTTATGTCGCACAATCGGCGGCGGCGGCCTTCAACCCGGCCAAACGGCTGATGGAGCAGGTCATCGAGGCGACGCTGCATCACAACCTGTGCAGCCAGGCCGAGGCCGAGGCGCGCGCCGTTGATCTGTTCCGCACCCTGAACCTGCCCGACCCCGAGAATTTCGGCAAACGCTATCCGCATCAGGTTTCCGGCGGGCAGTTGCAGCGGGCGATGACGGCAATGGCGCTCTGCCCGAAACCCGATCTGGTGATCTTCGACGAACCCACCACCGCGCTTGATGTCACCACCCAGATCGACGTGCTGGCCGCCATCAAGACCGCGATTCGTGAAACCGGCGTGTCAGCGCTTTACATCACCCATGATCTTGCGGTGGTGGCGCAGGTTTCCGATGAGATCATGGTGCTGCGCCACGGCAAGATGGTTGAACACGGCACCGTGAAACAGATCATCGAAGCCCCGCGCGAGGAATACACCCGTGCCCTGATCTCGGTGCGCGCCATCAAGCATGAGGAAAAGAAACCCGCCCCCGAACCGCTTCTGCAAGCGCGTGGCGTCAGCGCGGGCTACGGGACAATGGCGAAAGATGTGCTCAGCGATGTCTCGATAGACCTTTACGCCGGCCAGACACTGGCGTTGGTGGGCGAGTCAGGCTCGGGCAAATCCACCATGGCGCGGGTCATCACAGGGCTTTTGCCGCCGCGTGCCGGTGATATAACCTTCGGCGGCCAACCGCTTCCCGCAGCCCTCAAGAACCGCTCGCGCGAGGAATTGCGCCAGTTGCAGATGATCTATCAGATGGCCGATGTGGCGATGAACCCGCGCCAGACGGTGCGCACCATCATTGGAAGGCCGCTGGAGTTCTACTTCAACCTGCGCGGGCGCAAACGCGACGAGCGCATACAGGAACTGCTGGATGCGATTGAGCTGGGCGCGGGCTTTGCCGACCGCTACCCGGCGGAACTGTCCGGGGGGCAGAAGCAACGCGTCTGCATCGCCCGCGCGCTGGCCGCTGATCCCAAGGTGATCATCTGCGACGAGGTGACCTCGGCGCTCGATCCGCTGGTCGCGGACGGCATCCTGAAACTGCTTCTGGACCTGCAAAAGCGCGAGGGCGTGGCATATCTCTTCATCACCCACGACATCGCCACCGTCCGCGCCATCGCCGATTCCATCGCCGTGATGTATCAGGGCCGCGTTCAACGCTACGGCACCAAGACCGAGGTGCTGACCCCGCCCTTCGACGATTACACCGATCTGCTGCTTTCCTCGGTCCCCGAGATGAAGCTGGGCTGGCTGGAACAGGTGCTGGCCACGCGCAAGATGGAAAGCTCCGGGAACTGAACGGGCGATCGGATCGGCGGGCATGCCATTGCGCGCCCGCCACCACCCGGCTAAATGGAAGCGCGCCTGCAAGGAGCCCGCCATGACCACCCAGCCAGACCGCCCGCAGCTTTACCTGATCACCCCCCCGGCCTTTGATCCCGCGCCTTTTGCCGATGATCTCGCACGCGTACTCGATTCCCTGCCGGTCGCCTGCCTTCGGCTGGCCATGGCCGGCAATGACGAGGACATGATCAGCCGCGCAGCCGACGCCCTGCGCGAGGTCGCCCATGCCCGCGATGTCGCGATGGTAATCGAACGCCATGTGCTGTTGGCCGAGCGGCTGGGCCTGGACGGTGTGCACCTTCCGCGTGGCACCCATGGGATACGCAAATTGCGCGAACAACTGGGTGCGGATGCGATCATCGGCGCCGCCTGCGGCGATTCGCGCCATGACGGGCTCAACGCCGCCGAAGCCGGAGCCGATTACGTCGCCTTCGGCCCGGTCGGTGAAACGCCGCTGGACGATGGCCTGCGCGCCGGGCGTGATCTGTTCGAATGGTGGTCGGAAGTCATTGAGGTGCCGGTGGTGGCCGAGGGCGCGCTGACCCGCGATCTGGTCGAAGATCTTGCGCCCGTCACCGATTTCTTTGCCATCGGCGAGGAAATATGGAAGTCCGACGACCCGCTCGCCACCCTGAAGGAAATTGTTTCTCCGCTGGATCTGTAACCAGCTCGCCGCCCCCCTGATGACCGCGTGGCCGGGGGGCAAGCCCCTCCCCGGCTTCACCGGTTTCCCTCACCCGCGCAAGGTTTCCTCAGGCAACACATCGCGCAGTGCCGCGCGCACGACCGTTTCGCAATGTCGCGCAAGTTCCTTGCGGCCCGGAAAATCGGCCACGCGCACCGGGGGGTGAAACACCACCACAACCCGCCCGCGCCCGGCTGTCGCCAGAATACGCAGCAAATGCTGCGCAAAGCCCTGATCGCCCCACCAGGCATAGAACCGGGAATCGCGCGAGGCTGGTGCCAGATAGGCCAGCGTCACCGGCTGGATTTGCAGGATATCGGCCAGACCATGGCTGAAGAAGGCCGCGAACAGGGTCGGTTTGAAGGGGATTACCCGCGCGCCATCGGTGCTGGTGCCCTCAGGGAAGAAGCACAGATGGTGCCCGGCCCTGAGCCTTGCTTCGAAGATCTCTTTTTGCAACCGGGCGTCGCGCGCGTTGCGGTTGATGAACACGGTGCCCGTCGCACGCGCCAACCAACCGATCCCGGCCCATCCCGCCACTTCGGATTTCGACACGAAATAGACCCTCTGCAATGCGTTTACCGCAAAGATGTCCAGCCAGGAGGCGTGGTTTGACACCACCGCTCCACGGCCGCGCATCGGGGAACCGCGCTGTTCCAGCCGCAGCCCCAGGATCTTCAGGGCAACCCGGCACACCGCCTGCGTGACGAAAGGTGTCAAGGGTCTGCGAAGGCCGAACAAAGGCCGCTCGATCAGCCGCAGGCTCAGATGCACAGTCAGACCTCCAAAGAGAACCAGCACCAACGGCGGCAGCCGCAGTACGATCAGCAGCCAGCTCAAGGGGCTGAAGACGATCTCGGGCGCCTCGCCATCCGGCGAGAACCATGAGGGCTCACGCCGGATGGTTGAGGGCGCTCGCGGGTCTGGTTGCTTTTCGGGCGTAGTAGTCAAGATACCTGTCCGACATGGCCGATGTGTCCATGATCAGGCAGACATCGGTGGTGTTGAATTCCTGGTCGATATAGGCTCCCTCGCCGACGAAACCGCCAAGCCTCAGATAAGCCCGGATCAGGGGCGGAACCTCTGCCAGCGCCGCGCGCACGTCGATGGCGTCGGAAGGGATCTGGTCCATCGGGTGAAAATGGTCCGGCAGTGCGCGCACCCGCATCGCCTCTGGCGCGAGGTGGAAATGGTGGAGGTAGCTCAGCGCATGGGCATGCCGCGTCGCATCGGCCCCGTGAAACGAGGCCACGCCGAACAGGATCTCGATATCGCGCGACAGCACATACTCGGCCAGACCCTTCCAAAGAAGCATCATCGCCGGTCCGCGCCGGTATTCGCGCTCCACGCAGGATCGCCCGAGTTCCACCAGCTTGCGCCCCAGCCTTCTGAGGGGGGCAAGGTCGTACTCGCTGTCGCAGTAGAACCGCCCCAGAGCCTGCGCACGCTCGCAGGGGAAAAGCCGGTAGACACCGATCACATGGTCCAGTGTTTCGGGATCACGGCGGCGGTCGACCAGCACCAGATGGTCGAAATGAGGGTCGAGCGCATCGCGCTCCAGCCTCAAAACAGGGTCGACATGAGGGCCGCCTGTCGCACCCAGTTCCTCGATGAACACCCTGTAGCGCAGGCGTTGCGCACCCTGAAGATCAAGCGCACAACGCGCCAGACGCACTTCCAGCGCGGATTCTTCGGGAACCGGATTGGGCTCGGTGTTGACCATTGACCTGCTTCATTTGTTGTTATCCGCTTAGGTGAAGCACCAAAATATTGCAACAAAAAGACGAAACCGGCACCCGGCCTGCTCCCGGCACGCTTTCCCCAGGATATGCAACCCTGTGCAAAGATACACTGAATGATTGACTCGCCTTTTTGCAGAGTCTTAACCTTTTCCGGCAAAGATCAGCGCGTCGGCGACACAACCCATTCCAACGCAACTACACGGGAATCCAGAACAATCTTTCCTACCTCTTCAAAGTTTACGGTCACGCGTGCATCAATCACCGATTGCACCTGGCCCAATCCCCAATCCGGTCGCTCCGGGTGACGCACCAGCATTCCAGGCTCCAGTCGTTCAGACATATTCGTCTCCCGTAACAATCAACCGAATCTCCGGAACCCCATGACAAAGCCCGCCCCCGATCTTTCGGCCCTTATCGGCTCGCGTATCTGCCACGATCTCGTCAGCCCACTCGGTGCCATTGGCAATGGCGTGGAGCTCCTTGGCATGAGCCAGTCCCCCTCGCCCGAACTGGACCTGATCAGCGAAAGCGTGACCCATGCGCTGGCCCGTATCCGCATGTTCCGCCTCGCCTTTGGCGCGGTGCGCGGCGAACAGCGCATCAGCGGGCGCGAAATTGCCTCCATTCTGGACGGGCTGGGCAAGGGAGGCAAGATCAGCTTTGAATGGTCGATGCCGACCGAACTGCCACGGCGCGAGGCAAAACTGCTTCTGCTTCTGATGCAATGCTGCGAAAGCGCCATGGCCTGGGGAGGCGTGATGACACTGGATCACGCCGCGCAAGACTGGCAGATTACCGCGCGCGCACCCCGCCTGCGCCTGGAAGCGGCTCTGTGGGAGCCGCTCACCTCGGGCACCTCGCCGGACAACCCGCGCCCCTCCGAGGTGCATTTCGCCCTTGTCCCTTCCATGCTGACGGCCACCGGCCGCAGGCTGGATGTGGCCACCACCGAGGAGGAAATCCGCCTCACCCTGTAGCTCAGGGCCGGATCGTGCCATCCCCGGTAACCAGATACTTGAAACTGGTCAGCTGCTCGGCGCCGACCGGCCCGCGTGCATGCAGCTTGCCTGTGGCTATGCCGATCTCGGCGCCCATCCCGAACTCGCCACCATCAGCAAACTGCGTCGAGGCATTGCGCATCAGGATGGCGCTGTCCAGTCGCTCGAAAAAGCGCGCGGCGGTGGCGTCATTCTCGGTCAGGATGCTTTCGGTATGGTTGCTGCCATACTGCCGGATATGCGCGATCGCCCCATCGACACCATCAACCAGCCTTGCCGAGATGATCTTGTCCAGAAATTCACGCCCGAAATCCTCAGGCGCGGCAGCCACCGTTCCGGGGATCTCCAGAAGCGCGCCCTCGGTGCGCACCTCGACCCCGGCACTCAGCAGATCCTCGATCAGAACGCCGCCATGCAGTTCATGAAAACGCCGGTCGATCAGCAGGCATTCAGCGGCACCACAAACACCCGTGCGCCGGGTCTTGGCGTTAAGCACCACGCGCCGCGCCTTCTCCAGATCGGCATCACCATCGGCATAGACATGGCAGATGCCCTCCAGATGCGCAAAGACCGGCACCCGCGCCTCGGCCTGCACAAGCCCGACCAGGCCCTTGCCGCCGCGCGGCACGATAACATCGATATGCGCCACCATGCGCAGCATTTCGGTTACGGCGGCGCGGTCGCGCACAGGCACCAGCTGGATCGCGGCCTCGGGCAGGCCCGCAGCCCTCAGGCCCTGCACCAGACAGGCGTGGATCGCGCGCGAGGAATGGAAACTCTCCGACCCGCCGCGCAGGATCACCGCGTTACCGGCCTTCAGACACAGCGCCCCGGCATCGGCGGTCACATTGGGGCGGCTTTCATAGATCACCCCCACCACGCCCAGCGGCGTCGCCACCCGGCGGATGTTCAGCCCGCTCGGCATATCCCATTCCGCCAGCACCCGGCCCACCGGATCGCGCTGTTCGGCCACCGCGCGCAGCCCGTCGACAATCGCCTGGACCCGCCCCGTATCCAGCATCAGCCGGTCCATCATCGCCGCACTCAGGCCCTTCTCGGTGCCATGCGCCAGATCGAGGCTGTTGGCCTCCAGAATCGCCTGCCGCGCGTTCCAGACCGCCTCGGCCGCACCGGTCAGGGCCATTTGCTTGCGCTCGGCGCTGGCAAAGGCCAGCTCGGCCGCTGCCGCGCGCGCCTGCATCCCGATCCCGGCCATCAGTGCTGCGATATCCTCCGTGCCCATCGGCCCCTCCTTCATCTGTTCATAAATATCCTGGGGGTGAATGGGCCGCTGGCCCAGAGGGGGCAACGCCCCCTTACCCGTCAGATCACCATATCATCCCGATGGACCAGCGCGGCGCGGCCCGGATAGCCCAGAACCGCCTCGATCTCGCCCGAACGGCGTCCAAGGATCGCACGTGCCTCATCGGCGGTATAGCGCACCAGTCCCAGACCAAGCACCGCGCCGCCCGGCCCTTTCAGCGCCACCGCCTCGCCGCGCCCAAAGGTGCCATCAACCGCCACCACACCGGCGGGCAGCAGGGACTTGCCCGCGCGCAACGCAGCCTCGGCCCCTGCATCCACCCGCAGGCTGCCGCGCGGCTTCATTGCCGCGATCCAGCGCTTGCGCGCGGCTTGCGGGTCGCCTTGCGGGGCGAACCAGGTGCAGGGCGCACCGCTCTCGATGGCTGAAAGCGGACGCAGGGTACTGCCCAGGGCAATAACCATGGCGCAGCCGCCTGCTGTTGCAGTCCGCGCGGCCATGATCTTGGTCTTCATGCCCCCCTTCGAGTGGCCCGACACCGGATCGCCCGCCATCGCCTCGATCTCGGGCGTGATCTGCGACACCAAACCAAGCCGACGGGCCTCGGGGTCGGAAAAGGGGTTTGCGGTATAAAGTCCGTCGACATCCGACAGAAGCGCCAGCCGGTCGGCACCGATCGTGATGGCGATCTGCGCACCCAGCCGGTCGTTGTCGCCATAGCGGATCTCGTCAGTGGCAACCGTGTCGTTCTCGTTGACAATCGGCACCACACCCAGCCCCAGCAGGGTCTCCAAGGTGGCGCGGGTGTTCAGGTAGCGGCGGCGGTCGGCGGTGTCTTCCAGCGTCACCAGCACCTGCGCGGTGGTGATGCCATGCGGTGCCAGCACCTCTTCATAGGCGCGCGCCAGCCGGATCTGGCCGACGGCCGCGGCGGCCTGGCTTTGTTCAAGCGCCAGCGCACCCGCAGGCAGGCGCAGCACCCGCCGCCCCAGCGCAATCGCGCCTGACGAGACCAGCACCACATCCGCCCCGCGCGCCTTGGCGGCGGCGATATCTTCGGCCAGCGCGCGAAGCCAATCGGCGCGCAACTGCCCGCTGTCGGTGTCGACCAGCAGCGCCGAGCCGATCTTGACGACCAGCCGCCGCGCTGTCGTCAGCGAATAATGGTTTGTATCGGCTTCGGTTATGGCTGCCACGGTGCGGGCTCCTCCTGATTGGCCTCCCGCCGCTGGGCATCGATCTCGGACATCAGCGCGCGCAGCACTTCGGGCACGCCGGCACCCGTCACCCCGGACAAAGGATAGACCCGCCCGCCCGAGGCCACTTCCAGCGCCGCGCGCCGCTCTGCCAGTTCTTCGGGCGAAAGGGCATCGATCTTGTTCAGACCAACGATCCTCGGCTTGCCGTGAACCGTCCCGGAATAGAGTTCCAGTTCACGGTCGATCACCGCAAAATCGCCGGCCACATCCTCGGAAGTGCCATCGACCAGATGCAGCAGCACCGCGCAGCGCTCGATATGGCCGAGAAACTGATCACCCAGCCCCCGCCCCTCGCTGGCGCCCTCGATCAGGCCGGGAATATCGGCCAGCACGAACTCGCGCCCGTCAATGCCCACAACGCCCAGATTGGGGTGCAATGTAGTAAAGGGATAATCGGCAATCTTGGGCCGAGCGTTCGACGTCGCGGCAAGGAAGGTCGATTTTCCGGCATTCGGCATCCCGGCCAGCCCCGCATCGGCGATCAGCTTGAGGCGCAGCCAAAGCGTGCGTTCCACGCCTTCCTGCCCGGGATTGGCACGGCGCGGAGCCTGGTTGGTCGAGCTTTTGAACCGTGCGTTACCCCAGCCGCCGTTCCCCCCCTTGGCCAGCAGGACGCGTTGGCCAACCTCGGTCAGGTCGGCGATGACGGTTTCCTGATCCTCCTCCAGAATCTCGGTGCCCGCCGGCACCTTGAGGACGATATCCGCACCATCCTTGCCGGTGCGCTGGCGGCCCATGCCGGGCTGGCCGTTCTGGGCGAAGAAATGCTGCTGGTAGCGAAAATCGATCAGCGTGTTCAGCGCGGGCACGCATTCGGCCCAGACGTCGCCGCCGGTGCCACCATCGCCACCGTCCGGCCCGCCAAACTCGATGAACTTCTCGCGCCGGAAGCTGACACAGCCACCACCGCCGCCGCCCGAGCGGATATGAATTTTCGTGAGGTCAAGGAATTTCATCGCACGGGCTTTCGTTGGTCATGACAGGCGATAGTCGCCCGCGACGCGCAGATCAAGGGGTGACGGCATGGAACAGGCCACCCAACGGCCGCCACCGGGCGGGGGAAGCGCCTTGGAAGGCGCTTCAACGCGATTGCTTAATCGCGTTCGCCCGGGACAAGGGCGCGCCGGTCAATCCATCCGGCGCAGATAGGTCCAGGTTGGCACCGAACAGCCCCGCGCCTGGCTGAATGCCTCGGCATCGCCGATGTATTCGAACCCGGCGTTGGTCAGGATACGGGCCGAAACCGGATTATCCTGAAACACCTCGGCAAACAGCGTCCGGCTGCCATGCGGATTGGCCTGGATCAGGGCGCGCACCGCTTCCGAGGCCAGGCCGGTGTTCCAGAAGGCAGGCGCAACCCAGTAGCCGATCTGGCTCTGACCACGGTCCAGCGGCTTGAGCGAGATCACCCCCATCAGGCTGGCGGAGCCCTGCAACGCACCATCCATGGCCCAGACGTCTTCTTCGTGGCCGGGCGTCAGCGCGGCCTCGATGAACCCTTCGGCGCTGCCACCGGGCAGTGGATGCGGGATCGAGCGCGTGCCCTCGGCCACACGACGATCGCTGGTATAGCGTTCAAGCTGGTCGCGATCCTGACGCCGGATCGGGCGCAGGATCAGGCGCTGCGCCTCGATCACAGGCTGGGCACGGCGGTTGCTGGCATCATCGACAGAGGGAACGGTATCGTGCGCGGCGGAAACGGAAATATTCATCGCAATCGGATCTTCCTGAACGGTCGTTCTTGCTGCCCACACGGGGCGGGAATGTTTTGTGGCCGGTGCAGTGACGACACCCCGGGATGTATCACCTACCGCGCAAAAGGGATAACCCGTCTGGAACGGTATGTAGCATCCTGAAGCCTGAAACGAACCGGGGCCGGTCTGATGACCGGCCCCTCCGAACTAGCGCAAGAATGTAAATCTTTTGCTTTATTCGGCGGCCTCGATTTCGGGGGTAATCGATACGAAGCTGCGGCCCTTGAGACCCTTGGTGAAGGTTACTCGGCCATCGGTAAGTGCGAACAGCGTGTGGTCGCGGCCCATGCCGACGCCTTCGCCCGGGAAATGACGGGTGCCGCGCTGACGCACGATGATGTTACCCGCGATTGCCGCCTGGCCGCCATAGATCTTCACGCCAAGGCGACGCCCGGCCGAATCGCGACCGTTACGGGATGAACCGCCTGCTTTTTTATGTGCCATGGGGTGTTACTCCTGCGCTTCGGCCGCGGGCTTCTTGCGCGCGGCGCGTTTCGGTTTCTCGGCCGCGGCCTCGCCAGCTTCGGCCTTGGGCTTCGCAGCGGCTTTCGGCTTCGCGGCTTTTGCGGCCTTTGGGGTTTCGGTCGCGGCGGGCGCAGCTTCCGGTGCGGGCGCCTTGCCCGAACCGATCGCGGCCTTAACGCCGGTCGCATCGGCGCCCGAGGCCAGAATGTCGGTCACGCGCAGCAGCGTCAGCTTCTGGCGGTGGCCCTTGGTGCGCTGCGAGCTGTGCTTGCGGCGACGCTTGACGAAGTGGATGACCTTGTCACCCTTGATCTGGTCGATCACTTCGGCCTGCACAGCCGCGCCGTCTACCAGCGGCAGACCGACGACCGGGGTATCGCCGCCAACCATCAGAATCTCGTTGAACTGGACTTTTTCGCCAGCTTCGGCAGCAAGACGCTCCACGCGCAGGACATCGCCTGCCTGCACGCGGTATTGCTTACCACCAGTTTTCAGGACCGCAAACATCGGTCTGTTTCCTTCTCTGCGTTGCCGCGCCCTGCGGCCCCCTTCCGGGTGTTGGTGGATTGCTCCGCCTTCGGGCAGCGCACCCCGATAGATGGGGTGATGGATGAAATAACCAAGCCCCGCGCCAGAACGGACGGGGCCTGAGGACCGCTCTATGGAAAATGATCGCGCCAAAGTCAAGCACAACCGCAGGGAAAACACCCGTTAACCGCGTGGAAATACCCCTCAGGATAAGGATGGACCACCCCGGCGCGTTGGTTTAACCCTTACGGCGGGCTGCGCCGCAGACCGGTTGTATCAGGAACAGTCGCAGGGAGGAGTCGATGGGCGCAGGGCCGACAGCCAGCGGGGAATCAGCACCCGCATATGCAGCGTCCTGCAAAGCCACGCCGAGCGTCGGCATCGTCATCCGCACCCGTGACCGCCCAGTCTTTGTCCGCCGCGCATTGGCCAGCGTCCTTGCGCAGACCTATCCGCACTGGCGCATCGCGCTTGTCAATGACGGTGGCACCCGCCCGACACTGGAAGCCGCGATCGCCGATGCCATGGCTGCCTGCCCGATCCCCGATGAGGCGCTGATCGTCGAACATCTGCCACATTCGGTCGGCCGTTCGGCGGCGTTCAATCTGGGTTTGGCGCGGCTGGACACCGAGTTTGTCACCTGCCTCGATGATGACGACACCTGGAGCCCTGATTTCCTGCGCGCGCTGATCGATTTCCACTCCGAGACAGCAGAACTGGTGCCCGATCTGGGCGGCGTGATGTGCCGGCTGACGGCGGTCCGCGAGGAGGTGGTTGAACAGGAAAGCGGCACGAAAATCGTTACGCTGGGCGAAGACGATCTTCCCAATGCCTTCAAACGCAACGATTTCTTCATTAACCCCATTGCCTATGCCTGTTACCGGCAGGATGTCTATCCGGTGCAATGGATGCTCAACCGCGAAGCGGCGATAGCGGCGGGCGGCTTTCCGACCGAGTTCAACGTGATGGAAGACCGCGCTTTCATGACGCGGTTCCTGCAGCACTGGCGGCTGGCGGTGCTGGACAAGCCGCTTGCCTTTCATCATCGTCGTGTCAGCCGCCGCGACGACCGCGCGCGCCGGATCGATCTCAATACAATCGACAACCCTTCCTATGACTGGCGCCTGTTTGCGGATCTGTCGCGCATTCCCATCCATTCGCCTGTCGGCGGCAATGCCGATACGACCGCGCAAGCCACGCTTTTGCGCGCCGTCGCCGCCTCGGTCCTGCGTGAGGTGAATGACGAAACCAGCGCGCTCTGGCACAAGATCGATGGCGAAGCCGCGCGTCTGCGCGAACAGTTCGAACAATTGGAAAACCGCCTGTCCGGCACGGCCCCCGCCGCTGAACTGTCGGTCGATCCCTCGCGCATCACCTGGTCCTTGTGGGAGAAACAGGCAGACCAGGAATACGGCCATGCCATCGCCCCCGGCCACGCCTTTGCCGGGCGCTTCCACCTGTCGCAGAATTTCGACATTCCCGGGCGGCTGGTTCATGCATCGAAACCGCGGCGACAGCTGGTGGTGCAACTGCCTGAAACCCGTGACTGGAGTGCGGTGGAGATCGCGTTTGACGGGCTGGTGGAACCCGGTGGCGGACTAAGCTGCAGCTTCGAGATCACCTCGGATCACGGTTATCTGTTCGAAACCGCGCTGTCCGTTCATCCGCGCGACCGTCTGGGGCGAAGCCGGCACCGCTTTGTCGAAACCCATGTTCATTCCTGCCCGGCCAATGGCCATGTCACCGTCACGCGCGATTTTTCGCCAGCCTTGCTGAGCGGCGATGAAAGCCCCAAACTGTCGATTATCCTGCCCCGGCATGCCCGGAACTTTCGCTTCTGCTGCCGCGATCTGATCATCAGCCGCCTCTGAAAGATGCTCGAATGATGCTTGAAGCCGATCTGCCCGAATTGGCCCTTGCCGGTGACCGCGGCATTGACCTGTTTCGCCGTGTCGAGGATCCGGACCAGCGACGGGTGCATTATGAATGCATCGCCACCGCCCATCCGGCCCCGCCCGAGAATGCGCCACGACTGGAAGTGTTCTTTCCGCAGGCCTGTCGCCAGCCAGACCGGCTGTGGCAGGCCGTCGCGCGCTATCAGAACGCACCGGGGCTGCATCAGGCTTTCGCATTCGGTCACCCGGCCGGTTATCCGTCGATGCGCGACCCGGCAACCCGGCTGGCGCTGTTCCAATGCCTGGAGTTCTTCCGCACCCGGCTGGTCGCGGACCTGACAATCGCCAGCTATGAGGAAAAACTGACCACTGAACCCGAGCGCGCCGCACGCTACTTTGCCGAAACTGCCGGGGCGCTGAAGCTGCTTGTGGACTACAACATGCTCATCCGCGCCCGACCGATCTGCAAGGTTCTCGCACCACTGGTGATTGCGCGCGTGCAGGCACCGGGCTTTATCGAAGATGGTGATCAGGCGACAGGTTTCTCGCTGCGGCTTCTGGGGGATCTGTACCTGCGCGACGACGCCCCCGCCGACGCACTGGCCTGTTTCGAAGCCGCGATCGCCGCTGCCGACAATCCGTTCCGGCGGCGCAAGGCCATCGCGGCGGCCCGGGCTTTGGGCGACACGGCCCGCTGCCTTGCCCATATCGACAGCTTCGAGCAGGCAGGCCGCGTCCCGCCCGATCTGGCCGCCCTGCGCCAGACACTGACCGCGCCAGACGCATGATGCGCCGCGCCAACCACGCCGATATCCTGTGCATCGGTGCGCAACGCTCGATGACAAGCTGGCTCCACACCATCCTCAGCCTGCACCCGGACACCTGGGCATTTCCCGATTTCTCGCCCGTCACCTCGACGCGCAAAGAGGCGCATTTCTGGGACTGGAACCACCATCGCGGCAGCGAATGGTATCGCTTTCTGATGACCCCGCTCGATGACCGCAGCCTGAAATCGCTCGATTTCACGCCCGATTACGCGCTGATGAGCGATGCCCAGATCGCGGAATGCAAGGCACTCAACCCCTTTGCGCATGTGATCTATATCCTGCGCGAACCGTTGGCGCGCGCCGTCTCGGCGATCCGCATGCATACGATGTGGGCCACGGACAACGCCCCCGTCGATCGCGTTCAGGTCTCGTTCGATCAGAGCTTTCTTGACCGGGTGAACGCCGCGCGCATTCAGGGCCATGGCGATTACGCGGGCAATCTTCGGCGCTGGCGGCAGCATTTTACTGATATCCTTGTGCTCGACTACGCCACCCTCGCCGCCGATCCAGCCGCGGGCATGGCGCGGGTGCTTGCTCATTGCGACCTGCCCGCCGAGGGGTTGACCAGCCATGCTGGTTATGGCGATCTGCTGGCAAAACGTATCTGGCACGCGCCCGACTATCCGCTGAGCGCGGATTGCCTGAACTTTCTTGACGGCATGCTTTGGCGAGAGCGCGAGGCAGCCGAGGCCGAGACCGGAATCCGCTTCATGCCTGAATTCCCGGAGGCGACTTGATGAACGCACGCGCCAATGCCACCGATATTCTGTGTATCGGCTGTCAGAAGGGCTCCACCAGCTGGCTGCATTCGGTGCTGAACTGCCATCCTGACACCCACGCCTTTCCCAATTCCGAACCGGTGACCTCCACCAACAAGGAAGCGCATTATTGGGACTGGAACCACAAACGCGGCGCTGACTGGTATCGCACCCTGATGACGCCGCCAGAGCCGCATCTGATGTCGATGGATTTCACCCCGGAATATGCCTTCCTCCCCGACGCCAAAATCGCCGAATGCAAGGCCATGAACCCCACTGCGAAGATCATTTATATCCTGCGCGACCCGCTGGCGCGGGCGGTTTCGGCGCTGCGTATGCACATGCTCTGGCGTTTCGGACCAGAGCATGACCAGCCGTTGCAACTGGGCGAGACCTTTCATCAACTTATCACCAAGGCACGGCTGGATGCCCATGGCAGTTTCGTGCGCAACTGGTCGAACTGGAAACGGCACTATGACGACATTCTGGTGCTCAATTATGAAGATTTCCACAATGCGCGCGCGCAAAGCGTGGCGCGGGTGATGGCGTATGTCGGGCTTGATGACACACGCATGACCGACGCCGGGCGCGAAAGGCTGGACGGGCTGTTGCAGCGCCGCGTCTGGGAAAGCACACCCTTCGCCATCGACCGGGCGGTGCTGTTGTTCCTGCATGGCTATACCTGGCGCACGCGCGACGCTGTGTCGGGCGCCTTCGGCATGCACTTTTCCGAGGCAGACCAGATGCTTGCGGGCTGAACATGCAGGCCCTGAACAGCCTGCGGGACACATTATGGGCGGCCCCCCTGACTGACCCGCATGCGCCCGCGCGGGCACTGGCCGCACGCCTGCCGGATCTCGGGTATGGCCCGGCCCTGGCGGATTTACGGCTTCTGTCGGCCTGCGCGCTGCCGGTCGAACCGGCGTTGACGACGGCGCTGGCGCGTTGGCCATGGTCGATAGACCTGGCGTTGGTGGCGGTTGAAAGCCAGCCTGACGACAGCACGCTGGCCGAATTATGCGCCCGCAGCAAGGCGCAGAACCGCCGCCGCGCCGCCGGCGCCTGGGCACTGTGGCGCGCGGGCGGGGCCAAAGCCGCCCGCGCCTTTCTGGACGCGATCGACCCGGCCTCGGAAACCGCAAGCGCCGATCTGGCCTGCCGCGTGGAACTGGCGCTTCTGGATGCCGACTGGGCCGCCGCCAAGGCCGATCTTGCCCGGCTTGAACCCTGGCCCCAGCACTGGCAGCGCCTGCATCTGCAACGCCTGTATCTGCAGGACGGGGCGGCGGCGCTGGCCCGCGCAATCGACGAAACACCCGCAGGCGCCAGCGCGCACTGGCAACAGATCCTTGCGCATTTCGTCAGCGCACGCGACTTTTCCCGCGCGCGCGCGCTGCTTGCGCAAGCGCAGACCCACCACGGCGCGCAAGCCACGCGCGGCGCCGCAATCCGGCTGGCGCTGGAAACAGAGAACCCTTGTACCGCGTTGGCCCTCCTTGAGCCTCATCTGCCAAAGGCACCGAGCCGATGGAGTGCGCGTCAACATGAGTACTGGCTGCGCGCCATGCTGGGACGCGGCCGTCAGGCTGAAACACAATCCCGCCCGTTGCGCCCCCATGCCGAAGCCGCCTTGCGCCTGTTTCCGCGTGACGCGGCGTTAAACACGCTTTGGTTGACCTGCCGCGCGCTGGAGGATGACTGGCGCGCACTGGAAGCCGATCTTCTGGCCCTGCCCGGCCCGCAGGCGGTACCCGTGCTGAACCGGCTGGGCCTTTTTGAACCCGCACAGGCGCGTATCGAGGCCGATCTGGCCGCCGCCAGTGGCGCCAACCCGCGCGCGCGCAGGCTGCTGGCGCTGGCGCAAAGCCATCTGTTGCAAGGCGCGCCCGATCTGGCCCTTGCCGCGCTGGACACCGCCGCCAGCCCCGAACCGCCGTCCCCCACGCGCGCCGATCTGGCCTGGCTGCGCGCCGAGATTGCGCTCTGGCGTTTTCAGCCTGACGGTGCCGAGGCCGCACTTGCCCCCCTGCGCACCGAATGCCCCACGCATCCTGGCCTCTGGCTGTCGCTGGGCCGCGTCGCATTCCTGCGCGGCGATTTCTCCGATGCCGAGGCAGCACTGGCGCGGTTTCAAACGCTCAAGACTGAACAGACGGGCACGCCCCCCGCGCCGGACCTGCGCGACCGGATAACCGCCGATGCGCTGATGGCCAGTGCCACGTTGCCGCCGGGACTGATGCGCGCGCCACTGGAAACGGTTCTGGAAACCGCAGGGCTTGAAACCATCGTGGCTTCGCCCGGGCTTTCGGCCTGCCTTCTGGCGCGCGCGCGCCCGGCCTTCGCCCCTGTCGACGGCCCGCCGATCCCGCGGAAACTGGCCTTTTACTGGGAAGGGCCGGAAAACGGCGCCGTGGCACGCAGCTTCAAAGCTTGGCAGGACCTGCATCCGGGCTTTGACATCACGCTTTATGGCCCCGATCAGGCCGCAGAATGGCTTGCCCTCCACCACCCGGCACTGCTGCCCCTGTTCAACCGCCAGACCCTGCCCGCCACCCGCGCCGATCTGTTTCGCATCGCGCTGATGTTTTCCGAGGGCGGGATCTATGCCGATGTCGATGAATATCCACGCGCCGCTGTGGACGATTGGCTGGCGGGCGCGCAGGCCGTGTTCTGTCAGGAAATCGGCTATGGCACGGTTGCCAACAACTTCCTCGCGGCCCGACCGGGGCTGGAGCTGTTCGAACGGATGCTGTCGCGGGTCACGGAACGGCTGACGAGAAGCGAAAACGCCTATCCGTGGTGGGACAGCGGCCCTGCGCCGCTGACCGCATCGGTGTTCGAGGCGCTTTTCGGCCCCGCGCCAATACCCGGTCTGCGCCTTCTGGATCAGGCCAGCTATTGCCAGCGCATCAGCACCAATCTGGCCTTCCCGCACAAACGCGGCCCGCTGCACTGGCGTTGACTCAGGCACAGATACCGCGCCGGGGTGCCTCGGGCCATGGCAGGCGGATATCGGCGGGCAGCGAGAGCATGGGCGCGGGCATCACCTCGGCCAGGAGGGCATGGAGCCGCGCGGTGCGCGCGCCTTCGGGGTCAAGCGCCTGACAGCAGATGAATTCCTCGACCAGACTGGCTTGTTGCTCGTAGCCGAAATCCAGAAAACGCGCCTCGGTGGCGGGATTGAACAGATAGGGATCAGCGCCCGCAAAATGCTCCATACCGCCGCGCAAAGGGCTGTAGCCGGTCAGGGCACGGTTCTGCCATTGCCAGACATGGGTCAGTTCATGCGCGATGAACATGGCCGCGCCAAGATCCACCGCGCCATCGCGGCGGCGCGCGAAATCATCGCGCATCAGGTCGGGGCGGATGTGGATATGATGCCAGAGGACCATTCCGGCAGCGCGGGCGGTGAAGCGGGGGGCGTCATCGGGCGGAAGTATGCTCTCGCGGCAGGTGGTGCGGGGACGTGCGGGATAGTCAAAGCTGCGCAGGCCGATCAGCGGGTTCTCGACCAGCCGCACCTTGGCCGTATCCAGACTGCCACCAAACAGCCCCTCGGCAACCGCCAATTCGGCTTCGGCCAGCGGACGACCACAGGCAGCAAGGATCAGGAATGCGAAAACAAGCAGACGCATCGCGACAGCTTAGGACATGCGCCGCGAAAAGGAAGAGGATGCGCGATCACGCTTGCGCTTGCAGATCGGCTGCCGCCAGTTCCGGCATCCGGGCCAGAAGCGTATCGAACAGGGGCAGATTGTTCCAATGCGCCTTCTTGGCCGGCATCATCCAGAGAAAGAAGAAGGCGAAGGCGAAGCGATCGCGCGCCGCACTTCCCGGGCGCGCATAATGTTTGTCGCAAAACGCCAGAAGCGCATCGGCATCCTCGAACCGCCTGCGCCGGCAGGTATAAGCCGCGTCAAAACCGTAATGGCGAAATCCCGCATTGTCCCAGTCCAGCACCATCCCTTCGGACGAGATATTGTCGAAATTCAGATCGCCATGGCTGAAAACCAGTGGATGGCGCTCAACCTGCGCCAGCCATCGCGCATGATCATCCGCATGGGCGGCGGCCCGCGCCGGATCGCGCGCGCTCAGCCGCCGTTCGATCTGCCGCAACCAGCCACTGAAACTGTAGGGCCGCCGGAACCGCTTGTGCATGGCCTTGAAGGGCATGATGTCGATCTCCGCCAGGCGGTGTACCACCGGGGCCACCTGCTCGGGCGTCTCGCGCGCCATCGGCTGGAAGGGTACGAATTCGAACTCCAGCACCGTCAGCCGCGCGCCGTCGCGCCGCACACGAAGCGAGGGCGTGTCGATTACCGGAAAACGCGCCAACACGGTTTCCAGCGCAAAGGCGTTTCGCGCAAGTTCGGGGCGGGACTGAGCATAGATCTTCTCGAACCGCGCTGCGTCGCCCGTTCCCAGCTTGCGAAAGACATTCAAGGCACCCAACCCGCCGCCCTGCCCGAAGAACGCCTTTTGCGGCGCATCCGACAGAACCAGTGCGGGATCATAGGCGCGCAGCAAGGCTTCATACCGCACCATGTCGCCGGTCTGCGCCACAAGCTGGGCAATCAGGCGCAGATCACCGAAGTCAGTCAGCGCGCCCTGGGAATGCGCGGCCAAGGCCACCTCGGCACGCGGATCGCCAAAAGCCAGAAACCGCTGACAAAGCCGCCGCCACCGCCGAGCCTTGCCGCCGGGCAAGCCATCGCTCCAGTGATGCGCCGCTCGTTCGAGCCACCAGCGCAGCCGCAGCGCGTTGACGGAGGGGAACAGATCCGGATCATACCGCTGGCCTCCCTTGCCGGGAAAGCCGCGTGGTTCAGACATCGACATCTTCCACGAAGCGCGCATTCTCCTGGATATACTGGAAGCGCAATTCGGGCTTCTTGCCCATCAGCCGCTCCACCAGATCGCCGGTTTCGCCGGGAATGTCATCGTCAATGGATACCCGGATCAGCTTGCGCGTGGCCGGGTTCATGGTGGTGTCCTTCAGATCCTTCGCGTCCATCTCGCCCAGACCCTTGAAACGTGACACGTCGATCTTGCCGCGACCGCCCAGACCCTTTTGCAGCCATTCCTCTTTCTCGGCCTCGGTCAGCGTGTAGACGCGACGCGCGCCCTGCGTCAGCCGGAACAGTGGCGGACAGGCCAGATAAAGGTGCCCCGCGTCGATCATCGGGCGCATCTGCGAATAGAAAAACGTCATCAGCAGCGCCGCGATATGCGCGCCGTCGACATCGGCATCGGTCATGATGATGATCTTGTCATAGCGCAGATCATCGAG
>ERZ869909.457-NODE-457-length-48646-cov-33.186456_pt1 | contig 48646 bp, 36 predicted proteins | sample MGYA00520892_ERZ869909 | MGnify/ENA primary metagenome ERZ869909 (study PRJEB32215, sample SAMEA104723947) | bioreactor metagenome | biome: bioreactor; feature: anaerobic bioreactor; material: water | place: China | collected 2015-03-12 ... | reverse complement strand
AGCCGCAACGTTGCAGCCGGCGTCGCGACCGGCAACATCGTCACGGGCGACGACAACAACGCCACCGGAACGGGAACGGGCAACATCGTGCTCGGCGATCGCAACTCGGCGCAGGGCGTCGCCTCCGGCAACGCCGTGCTCGGCGACGACAACCAGGCATCGGGAACCGGATCAGGCAACGTCGTTCTGGGCGACCGTAATGCCGCGAGCGGCGTGCTCACAGGCAACGTCGTCACCGGTGACGACAACCAGGCATCGGGGACCGGCACGGGCAACCTCGTCGGCGGCAGCCGCAACGTTGCAGCCGGCGTCGCGACCGGCAACATCGTCACGGGCGACGACAACAACGCCACCGGAACGGGGACGGGCAACATCGTGCTCGGCGATGACAACCAAGCCTCTGGCACCGGATCGGGCAACGTGGTGCTCGGAGACGCCAACGTCGCGGCGGGCGTCGGCGCTGGCAATTTCGTCGGCGGTTTCGCGAACTATGCTCAGGGTGCCTTTTCCGGCAATTTCGTCGCTGGCGTCGGCAATCGAGCGAGCGGTATCGGTTCAGGCAATCTTGTCGCGGGCGTCGGCAATCAGGCGAGCGGCATCGCGTCCGGCAACGCCGTTCTCGGGAGCAACAACCAAGCTTCCGGTGCTGCCAGCGGCAACCTCGTCGTTGGCGACAACAACCAGGCCTCCGGTGCCGGTTCCGGAAATGCCGTGCTTGGTAGCAACAACCAAGCCTCCGGCACCGCCAGCGGCAACCTCGTCGATGGAGAAAGCAACCAGGCCAGCGGGACGAACGCGGGCAACGACGTCGACGGGGACCACAACATCGCGATCGGCACGGACGCCGGCAACAGCATCGCCGCCTCGGACACGATCTCCATCGGCACGGGCTCCAGCGCCAGCGCCCACAGCGCTATCGCCATCGGGACCGGCGCCACCGCGCAAGGCACGAGCGCCATCGCCATCGGCCATAACGCCTTCGCCGCTGGTCCCAACGATACCGCCGTCGGACAAGGGGCCCGGGTGAACGCGGATCAAGGCAACGCCTTTGGTAACAACGCCGTCGTGAATGCGGGTCATACCAATTCCACGGCCCTTGGCTTCGGTGCGCAGACAGAGTTCCTCAACGAGGTGTCGCTCGGTGCGAAGGACGGATCACAGTCCTACACCACGCCGGGCATCACATCGCAGTTGAGCAAGGATCGACAGACGGCGGGCCGGCTGGAACTCGTGACGACCGATCAGGCTGGCCACCTTGCCTCGGACGGCGGCGATGTGTTCCGAAGCATCGCAAAGCTGCAGGCGGGTGTGGCCGTTGCGCTGGCGGCCGAGGCCCCGTCGCTCACGACCACCGAGAACTTCGGCATGCGCATCGGCTGGGGCAATTTTGAAGGCGATGCCAATGCCGTTGCCGTAAGCGCCATCGGTGTTCTGTGCCGAAGCTGCTTCTCGGCAGGGGATCGCATCGCGATCGACGGCTCCGTCGGCGCCGGCTGGTCCGATTACAAGTCCTATAGTGCGGGCAATACCGTCGGCGGCCGCGCCGGCGTCCAGTGGACTTGGTAGGCAAGGGGCGGGCAGCCGGGGCCATGCCCCCGGTTGCTCGGATCTGGTTTTTTACTTCTTCTTGTTCGTATCTTTTTTCGTTGCAGCGGGTGGCGGTGTTTCTCGTGGATGGTCCGCCGGCGTCACGTCGATTGCGACGCCAAACAGCCGCCAGTCGCTCTCGATATTTTCGAAGATAAGATCGAAGATGACCCGCTCTGGCCTGGTGTCGAAATAGCCAGTGATCCGGAGACGACCGTCGTCCTGTATCGCCGGCAACTGCACGAGTTTGGGATCGAAGAACAGAATGGGCGAAAGGTCGAGCTTGCGCTCGCGCAGCGCGGCGAAAATGTCGACCAGACGCGCCTGGCTATTCGCGGCTTGGAAGTTCGGCGCCGCAAGATCGCGGAGCACGGAGTAGTTTCCCGTCGCATTGGCCTGGTTCAGCGCAATGATGGTCGTGCGAATGAGAATGTTGATTTTGTAGTCATCCGGGACTGCAGGTCGCGTAGCGCTTTCCGCGGTACCGAGCGACGGCGCATCGGGCTTCCCCGCGTAGCGGATCTCTGCCGCACTTGCGGCAGACATGACGAGCACCAAAGAGAGGGTTGCTATACTGCGGCTGAGCATGTCACGCGATCAACTTCGGGGAGGGGCCCCGGGCGAAATTCATGTCGCCAAGAAGTACAGCTCCGCACCTCCGAGCACAACAACGGCCCGCTTGGGGCCAAAGGGCTCCGCGATGCGTGGAAGGAGCGCGCGTTTCCCAACTGGTCCGGGAAGCGACGAGCGTGCGCAAACGCCAGCCCGACGAGCGCAAGGAGATCGAACTACGGGATTTTTTCGAGCCGTTTACCGTACCGGCGCCAACCGATGGCACCGGTAGACGGATTGATCTCGCCGGAGCATTAAATTTGCCATTTTTGCAGTCAAAGCTTTCGCAATACTGTTGAGTTGCGCTCGATGAAGCCCCATAGGGGATTTGATTTGTTTTCCGCGCCCCATTTTGCAGCTGCTGCCGCGACGGCGTTGTTGCTGATCGCGGATGTGGCGAAGGCTGAGGCCAAAAAAACCTCCGGCAGTTGCGAGGACATGGCCGGTGTTGCCGTCTTGTCGTCGCCGGTTGCGCCGTGGAGGGGCGCACCTCTGCGCGTGGTCTTCACGACGGAGCAGCCACTCGAGGGCGAGCTTACGCTGATCTCACCCGGTGAGAAGGTCGCGGCCACATCGCGGGAGAGGCACGGCGGTCCCCCCTATTTCTGGTTCGCCGAGGTCGCCTCCCCAGCCGCGGGGACGTGGCAGGCGAAACTCACACGAGACGGCGCGTCGACGGAGTGCGCAACGCTCTCGCGCGAGATCTCCGTGCAGCGGAACCGGCCGCCAGCGCCCCGGACAACGGCAAACAGCGTCTGGCCTGTGCGCGATGCCTGGACCCGCGCCAACGAGAACCTCTATTCCGCATGGATCGAGAAGCTCTTCGACGCGCCGCTCGAGGAGACCCTGTCATGGAAGGCGCTGCATGAGGTGCTGCGCGACCGGTCGCGCAATGTCCTGTTCAATCATCTGGGCTTGCGCGAGGACGAGCAGAAACACGTCGTGCGGCCCGATTGCGCCGATCTTCCCTACTTCCTGCGCGCATACTTTGCATTCAAGATGGGACTGCCGTTCGGATACGCGAAGTGCACGCGGGGCGGCGGCGGTAAGCCGCCGCGCTGCCATGCGTGGTGGAACATTCAGAACGAGGAGCCTCCGCCCGAGCCGCCCGTCGGGCCGGAACAAACCGCATCCGCTGATTTCTTTGGGCTGTTCGCGCCCGCACCGCCCCCAACCAAGCGTCCCCCTCGCGCACAACGCCCGCCTGGGCTCGTGCCGGGGTTCGGATACTATCTAGGGACAACCGTGGCCAACGGTGTTCATTCCGGCTCGGGGCGGACAGCCGCAAACGACAACAACACCGACTACTATCCGGTGTCGCTGACCCAGGAGGCCCTGCGCCCAGGCACGATCTACGCCGATCCGTACGGGCACATCCTGGTGCTCGCCAAACGTGTGCCGCAGGCGGACGGCGCGGCGGGAATTCTACTCGCCATCGATGCGCAGCCCGACGGGACGGTCGCCCGCAAGCGCTTCTGGCGCGGAAACTTCCTGTTCGCGCAGGACCCCGCGCTCGGCGGTCCCGGCTTCAAGCGCTTCCGGCCGATCGTGCGGGAGAAGGGCGCGCTCAGGCGGCTGACCAACGCCCAGATCGCCAAGCATCCCGAGTATGGCGATTTTTCGCTCGAGCAATCCGAGCTCCGGATCGAGGACTTCTACGACCGGATGGACGACGTGATCTCGCCGGCGCCGCTCGATCCTATGCGGGCGATGAAGGAGGCGATCACGGCGCTCGAAGAGCAGGTGCGGGCCCGCGTGACGTCGGTCGAGAACGGCCGGCAGTTTCAGGTGGGCGGAGGTCGCAATGTGGCCATGCCTGAGGGGGCGTCGATCTTCGAGACGACGGGGCCGTGGGAGGATTTCGCCACGCCCTCGCGCGACCTGCGCCTGCTGATTGCGATCGACGTGGTGCGTGGGTTTCCGGACCGTGTCGCACGGCGCCCCGAGCGCTACGCCATGCCGGCGGGAAAGAGTGCGGCGGATGTGAAGGCCGAGCTGGACGGCGTGCTCGCTTCGGAGCTTTCCGCTCGCAAGTTCGTCTACACGCGCAGCGACGGCTCCGAATGGAAACTCTCGGTGAGCGATGTGGTCGATCGGGTCGCGGACCTCGAGATGGCCTACAACCTGAACGATTGCGTCGAGCTGCGCTGGGGCGCGCCGGAAGGCAGCGAGGAGGCAGCAACGTGCGAGTTGCGTGCGTCGTCGAGCCAGCGCGAGAAGATGACGGAATACCGTGCCTGGTTCAGCGAGCGGCGCCGGCCGCCGCGCGGTTAACGGCCGTTAACGGCCCCCCGATGCGTAGCGGCCGCCGTCGGTGGAAGCCGCTCGAGACCCACGATCATCATTCGCGACATTGCATGATCCGGGCGACGTATCGCGCGAGGAGATCGATCTCCACGTTGACCTCGTCTCCAGGTTTTTTGCGCCCCCACGTGGTCTGGCTCAAGGTCACAGGGATGAGATTGACGCCGAAGTGTCCGCCGGTCACTTCGTTCACCGTCAGCGATGTGCCATCCAGCGCGATGGAGCCTTTCGGCGATACGAAGGGTGCGAGAGACGGCGGCAGCTCGATCTCGAAGCGGCGGCTCTCTCCGTCGGCGTGCGTGGCTGCGATCCGCGCCACACCGTCGACGTGCCCGGCAACGATATGACCGCCGAGTTCCTCGCCTGCTCGCAACGGTCGTTCAAGATTGATTTTCCGCCCGACGTTCCAACTGCCGAGTTTCGTCTTCGAGAGCGTCTCGTTCGAAACGTCGACCGTGAATGCGGCGCCTGGACCGTCGCTGCGAATGGTTGCGACCGTGAGGCAAACCCCGTCGCATGCGATCGAGGCACCGGGGGCGATCCCGTCGGGATCATACCCGCAGCGGATCGCGAAGCATCCCTCTTCCCGGCCGATCAGTTCGCCGACGTCGGTGATGAGACCTGTAAACACGTTATCTCTTGCTCATTTGGCGACGCGCCTTCCGCCGCTAAACCAATCCACGAAGGCGCGCGGCGGCACTGCGAACGCGTCAGCTCTCAAGCAAAGCGCGCAACGGCGGATGACGCTCGGATCTCTCCGTGTCCGGCGACGCTGCTGCGCCCGGCCGGCTTTGAGATCCGAGCGCAACGCGCGTGGCCGGAATGCCCCCCGTCGCAACGGGCCGTGACCGCACCGGCCCAGTGAAATCGACTTGAGCCGTCGTCGCGTCCGGACAATACTGTACCAGTCGATACATATGTCACCGCCCGTGCGAAGACGTCAGACCTGTTTGCGCGTTCAAGCGGGGATCTTGGCCGCAAGAACGTCGACAAGCTCGATCTGGGGCGAGGAGGAGAGAAGATTGGGGGCCGCCGCCATGAGCTCCGACGCGATCACCCCGTTGAGGTGGGCGTCTCGGCCCGCTTCGTCATCGAAGCTGTCGAAAATGCCAAACGTGACGGCGTCGAACTTCACCGCATACCAGGTCTTCGTCTGCGCTTCGTTTTCCGCGAGCGGCAATGCGCTTTGGAGAAACGCTTCGAGTTCGCGCTCCATGCCGGGTTTGGCCGAGAGGCGGACGAAAATTGCTTTCTTGCTCATGGTGTCTCCAGGGTTGTTTGGTCGAAAAATTTTTATTCTGATCAATGACGAGACACCACGGCGAGAATGGACATTAGGGATGCAATCGCGGCCATGAAGATCTACCTGCTGGTATTGGATGGTGTTTTCGATACGGGCCTCGCCGCGTTGCAGGATACGCTTTCGCTCGCGCACGACATCGCACGGCATGGCAGCGCGCCGACTTATGCAGGCGGTCTCCCGGAGCGGGTGGGATTTTCCAGCGATATCCGCACGGCGAACGGGCTTATCGTGCCCACTCGCTCGGTGACGACGATCGAGCCGCCCGACATCGTGATCGTTCCCGCGCTCGGTGCAAAAACTCCAATCGCCATCGAGGATGCGCTGTCCCGCGGCGACGTGCGGCAATGCGGCGAGGTGTTACGCCGGTGGCATGCGGCGGGGACTGCGGTAGCTGCGGCCTGCACGGGGACGTTCGTTCTCGCCGAATCCGGGCTTCTCGACGGCAGGTTCGCGACGACGAGCTGGTGGCTCACGGACCTGTTCCGCGCGCGTTATCCGCGTGTCCGGCTGGATCCCAGTCGGACTGTCATCGATGCGGGCGGCGTTGTCACGGCGGGCGCGGCGCTGGCACATTTCGATCTCGCGCTGACCTTGATCCGCCGCGAGAGCAGAACCCTGGCCTCCACGGCAGCGCGCTATCTCAGCATCGAAGATTTGCGCTCCGAGCACGCCGCTTTTGTCATCCCGCATCATGCCGGCGCACACGACCCCGTCGTGGAGCGGTTCGAAGCCTGGGCCCAGCAGCATCTGTCTGCGGGATTTTCTCTGTCCGAGGCGGCCAAGGCGGTCGGCGCGAGTGCGCGCACGCTCACGCGCAAGATGCAGCGGTCCCTCGGAAAAACTCCGCTCGCCGTTTTTCAGGATCTTCGTGTCGCGCGGGCGGTCTTTCTTCTGCAAACCACGGAGGCGACCGTCGAGGAAGTGTCCGCGGAAGTGGGGTATGCCGACAGCGGCTCGCTGCGTCTCCTGTTGCGCCGAAAGCTCGGCAATCGCGTTGAGGATCTCCGCAGAAAGCGCAGGCTCTTAAGGCGGGAACCCGCCTGACGAGCCGGTGGGCCGGCGCCGGAAATAAGAATGCCCGGCCAGAGGCCGGGCATTCATGTGTTGCGGGAGAGGAGGACAACTCACGCAACATCATCCCACGTTCCCGGCGTCTTCTGTCCGGTCCACAGATAGGGTTCTGTGAGTCCGAAACCGAAGACGAGCGGGAAAACGAGTGACCAATTCACACCCATGTACGCATAGGTCAGAAGCTCTTCCATGCTGCCGAAAACCGGCCCGACGAGGCGAACGAGCAGGCCCGCGATAACAAGGCTGAGCACCAGATAGAAGACGCATGCGATCAAGCCGCCCCACGGCATCGCAATCTTCGAGAATGGCCAATTGTGGGTAATGATCGGAAGAGCATAGACGACCGATGTCGCAGTCATGAACCACAGCAGCCAGAAGCTGTCTTCGGTGAAGTGGCCCATCGTCCAGAAGCTCGAGATCGGCGATTTTTCAAAGTCCCAGTAACCGGCTGCACCGGAGATCATGAACACCAGCGATGCGACGGAGAAGAGCATCGCCATGATCACCATGGCCTTCGCCGGCTGAGGCAAGCCGCGCGAAAGATAGCTCACCGTTCCGGTGCCGAGGCCGACGAGAAGAAACGGGAACCACCACGCCGGCACCCACTTCACGGCCGAATGCGTGATGAGGTAGGTGAGGCCGGTGAAGAGAATGAGGTGAATGAAGAACTGTCGTGCCGGCGGTAGCGAGGAGACGAGAAAGTTGGCGCCGGCGAAGCAGAAGAATGCCAACAGGAACCATGTCGTACCGACGAGCGGGAAGATTCCGTCGGTTCCCGGCCCGATCACGTGAATGAGCTTTGCGCTCCACCATCCAAGCACCCACGACACAGCAACGACGACGATGCCGCGCGTGACGGAGTTCTTGATGGAGTTGAACGGCCAGAACGAGCAGACGACGAAGAAGCAGACCCACCAGGCGGAAAAGATCTGCCACGCGACGTTATCCAGCCAGAACGACGCGGCGATGTCCTCGCCGCTCCACGGGCCAATCGGATTGTTCGTGACCCAAAGGTTCACCAAAAAGCAGGATACGATCGAGGCAGCATAGATCCAAAGGAACCCCCTGATGGCCTCCTTCGGACGGTACGGCGCGACTTCCGTAGACATTTCGTTCCCTTCCCAATTGTTTTAATCGCCGCCCTTTCTGGGCGTACGTGGACGCAGTCACCAAAGGAAACGGACCGCCGAATATCCGCCTCAGTGGAGACTGGGAGTGGATCGCCGATGGCGAAGGCGTGCGTTCAAGCACGCGACGTCACCATCGGCTGGATACTCGCTCCCCAAGCATCGTCGATTTTTGTATCGACCGGTACATACTGGCGGAAGAATGGGGACTAATCAAGAAAAATGGCGCACGCGGAGAGCCCGCATGCGCCATTCTCAACACATCTCCGCTCGATGCCGACGAAGCGTCGGCTATCGGCGGCCCTGAGCAATTTTTTCGGCCTCCGGCAAACGGCGCAATGCGAGCATCGCGATCGTTCCGATCAGCGGACCGGGGACGAGCATGATGAAAGCCCACTGCCAGCCACCGAGGTAGTCCGCGAAGGCGGGCAGCACCCGAATGGCCACGACGGTCAATGCGAACCCGAGACCGAGCTGGAGCGCGAGGCTCGTCCCGACGAACGACGAATCTCCGACCTCCGTTACGACCGCGGAGAACTGCGCAGAGTCTCCGATGACCGTCACACCCCACACGAACGCGATCGCGAGCAGCAGCCACAGCGGCCCGGCAAACGCAAAGCCGATGAGCCCGGCGCAGGCGCCTGATATCGCCATCATGATCGACGTCGTCGCCGTGCGCCCAATGCGGTCCGCCAGGATGCCGCCGAGAAGACACCCCACGGCGCCGGATCCGATGACGAGAAAGGTCATCAGCGACGCCGCGGAAACGCCGACCCCTTGATGCAGCAGGGCCGCCTGCATGAAGACCAGGAACCAGCCCCACATGGCGTACAGCTCCCACATGTGGCCGAAATAGCCGATGTTCGCGAGCATCACCGGCTTGTTTCGGAGAACCATGCCGATCTGGCGCGGGTTGAACGTGGCCCGCGGATAGGAGAACGGGCCGTCAAGCGCATATCGGCCCATGAGCGCCGCACCGATCAAGGTCATGACCGACGTGCCGATCACGACGATCTGCCAATCCAGCTGGGACGTCGTCGCGCGCAGGAGATGGGGAAATGCGGAGCCGAGCGTAAGCGCGCCGATGACGATTCCAAGCGCCAGGCCACGCCCGCGCACGAACCACGTGGAAACGAGTTTCAGGGCAGGTGGATAAATGCCGGCCAGCGCCACGCCGGTCAGAAAACGCAGGGCGATCGCGGCATCGGCATCCGGAGCGACCAGAAGCGCGAGGTTCATCGAGGCCGCCAGGACCGCAGACACCGCCATGAGCGTACGGGCTGCGATGACGTCCGGCAGGTTGAAGAAGCTGGCGCCGAGCGCCCCGGCGACGAATCCGATCTGGACCGCATTCGTCAGCCACGTGGCGCCGTCGTCGCTCAATGACCAGACGGTTTTGAGCTCGCCGACGATGGCCGTGGCGGAAAACCATGTCGTCATGGAGAGAACGATGGCAAGGCTCAGAATGCCGAGTATCCGCCACCGCCCAACCGCTTCAGCAGACGGGTGCGCATCTGATGATGTTAGCACTGATGCGCCTCGTCACGCTGGGTTTCGCTGCTCGCGGGCTTCAAAGGAGCGACGTAAACCGTCGCGGTTCCCTCCAGGCAAATCTGCCCGTCTTCGTTGTAGATTCTGGTCGCGAGCTCGCAGATGGGTTTGTCATCCCGCACGGACGTGACTTCGATCTCGCCGGTGATTTCCTCGTCGACGCCGACAGCGCGGACGAACCGCCAATTCACGCCGAGAAACACCGTTCCCGGACCGGGGAGATCTTCCGCAACGAGCGCATTGAGAAGACCCGACGTCACGCCGCCTTGGACGATGACCTTTCCAAACACCGAGTTGGACGCCAATTCCTCATTGTAGTGAAGAGGATTGTAGTCGCCCGTCATGAGGGAAAATCTCTCGATGTCTTCACGGGAGGTGCGCCGCGACCGGCGGGCCTTGGCGCCTTGCTCCGGCTTCCCCCTAATCGTCTGCTCCCAGGCGGACCTTATCAACGTGGCCAACGTGCAACCTCCCTACTGGCAGTCTTTTTGTGATTATTTGGAACGCGTGTTGAGATCCGCACCCTCCAACGCAACGTAAGATTGGGAGTTGCACTTTCGCTCTTCGGTAGGAGCGTGTAGCTTGTGTACCGCCGCTGCGCTCATGGAAGCGAAGATCTCCTAGAATGACGACCCGGCCATTGCCGAAAGACTGACGATTCACTAACAAGATTGCAGTCGCCGTGATCGTTGCTGCCGGCCAGACCTAAGGAAACGCTCGTGTCTCGCACTGACCTCAAAGCGCCGAAGAAACGACAGTCGGCCAGCAAAAAAGCCACTACCACGGATGTACCGGTCAGTCCACTCGAACCAACGTCGAAGGTCGACGATCTGCAGGGGGACAAGGGCCGGAAAAACGGCGGCGCGCACCAGTATGAGCGCATCAAGAGGATTGCGGCCGAGCTCTTCGCCACCCGGGGATATCGCGCCGTGGGCGTGGCGGAAATCGGCGAAGCGGTAAAGTTGGGGCGGGGGGCGCTCTACTATCACATCAGCAGCAAGGAAGATTTGCTGTTCAGCATCGTCGTTCGCTACATCGAGCACTTGGTCATCCAGGGCCGCGACGCGATCGAGACGGAGCCCGATCCGGCAAAACGGATTTACATCCTGAGCCGCCAGCTCATGACGACGATTTTCGCCAACCTGCCGGAAATGACGGTCTGTTTCCGCGAGGCGGACTGCCTGACCGGCCAGCGTCACAGAATGGTTTCTGACCTTCATCAGTCTTACCAGGACATCTGGGCCGCGACGCTGAGGGAAGGCGAGAAGAAGGGGCGCTTCCGGCACTTGCCGACGGTCGCCATCAAGGGCGTGCTCGGCATGTACTTCTACAGCTTCCTATGGCTGAAGCCCGGTGGACGACAGTCGCCCAACGAGATCGCGGACATCTTCGCCGAAATGACGCTCTCCATTGCGGAAGGACGGCCTTCGAAAGGCCGCTGATTTTGCGCCCCCGCCGCCCGATCAGAGATCGTGCGCCATCCGCTGGCGTTTGGTTTTCAGGTAGCGCTCGTTGAAACGGTTCGGCGGGCTTATGAGCGGAATGCATTGAGCGACTGTTATTCCGGCGTTGGCGAGGGCATCCCGTTTTAGAGGATTGCCCGACAGAAGCTTGATCGTCGCCATTCCCAGATCTTTGAGAATCCATGCGGCCAGCTCGTAATCGCGGGCATCGATCGGCATGCCGATTTCGACGTTCGCATCGACCGTGTCGGCGCCGTCGTCCTGACATTTGTAGGCCTGAAGCTTGCGGTAAAGGCCGATTCCGCGCCCTTCCTGGTAGGGGAGGTAGATGATGAGGCCAACGGGCGCGGTACAGATCTCGTCCAAGGCCAACTGAAGCTGGCGATAGCAATCGCATCTCAGCGAGTGAAAGATATCCCCCGTCACGCATCCCGAATGAATGCGCACGACCGGCACGGTATCGGGAGCGGTATCGGCGGCATGATTCAAGAGTGCGAGCACCTGCTCGTGGGATGCTCCTCCCTGATAGGCGTAAGCATCCAGCATCATTTCTCGCCCGCGCCAATCGATCGGTAGCTTGGTGACGACGGGCCCCTGCACCATCAGCGTTGTCATGATCGATCGCAATCTGCGCTATCTGTCATCGTGGCCGGCACGATAGATCCTGAGATCGGGACCTGACCCATCGTAGAACCCGTCGGCGTTCGGCATCACGATCTTCGACAGGGCCTCCGCGTCCATGCGTGCGTCCTCGTCGACGATGTTCGCCTCCGACAGGATGTAGGCGGCAAGGGCGTAGACCTCGTCCGCAGAGAGAGAGCCCGGCTGGTCGAACGGCATTGCCCGCCACGTGTAGTCGAACAGCGTGCTCGCCTGAGGCCAATAGCTCTCGACCGTCTTCAAGGGCTTTGCGCTCGTGAGCGATCCGCGACCGCCGACAAGCGCGGGGCCGGCCGCATCGTAGTTGCCCTCGAGCTTCTCACCGTGACAGTAGAAGCAGCGCTGATGATAGATTTCTTTTCCTTCAGCCACGCTCCCGCTGCCGGGAGGCAAGCCTGTCCCGCCGGGCTGGATAGCGAAAAAGCGTGCAAGCTCCTCCGCCGACACCGGTGTGCCGATTTCAAGATCGTAATCCTGCGCGAATGCAGGCAGAGCGACGATCAAGCCCGAGAGCGCAAGGGCGAGGCGCTTAAGCATGGACATTCGTGACGCTCCCATCGGCTTCGACCGCCCAGCTCTGGATCGCGTTATAGTGATAGATCGCATTTTCGCCGCGGAGAGGGAGGAGTTGCGCACGGGTCGGCTGCACGTAACCCGTCTCGTCGATGCAGCGGCTTTGCAGGACGGCGGGCTTTCCGTCCCAATGCCAAGGAAAGCTGAAGCGGACGGCGCACATCGGCTCGGGAACGTTGTCGAGCCGCGCGGGCAGCCACGTCTTGCCGCGATCGAGAGAGATGTCGACGGCTTGAACGCGGCCTCGACCCGTCCATGCGAAGCCTTGAATCGAGTATTGGCCCGGCTTGGGAAGCATCATCTCTCCGGACGGAAACGTGATGACGGACTTGGCGTCCATCGCCAGCGTGTAAAGCTTTGCGCGCCCATCCTTCATCAGGTCGGTATAGGCGGACGTTTCCTCGCGCGTCATGAACGGGCGATCGCTCACTTGCAGCCGCCGCAGCCACTTGATGTGCGTATTGCCCTCGTAGCCCGGCAACACGAGCCGCAACGGATGACCTTGCTCGGGCCGCAGCGCTTCGCCGTTCTGCCCGTACACGATCAGAGCGTCCGAAAGCATTTTCTCGATCGGGACGCTGCGCGTCATGACGGCGGCATCGGCGCCTTCGGCGAGAACCCAGCCCGCCGTCTCCTTCAGTCCCACCGCGCGAGCAAGTGTCGCAAACGGAACGCCGGTCCACTCCGACGTGCTCAACAGGCCGTGCGTGAATTGAACGTTCTTGCCGGTTGCCTTCGACCATTCGCCCAGAGTGTTGCCCGAGCACTCGATGAAGTATTTGCGCGTGACCGAGGGAAGGCTCTTGAGTTCCGCAAGCGTGAATTTTTTCGCCACGTCCACAAGGCCATGCAGGTAGAGCGCGTGGCGCGCAGGGTCGATCACCGGAATGCCGCCATGGTGCCGCTCGAAGTGCAGGCCTGATGGCGTGAGATTTCCGATCGTCGACGCAAGCGGTGTGAATGTCCAAGAGGTGACGTCGCTCGGATTGGGCGCCTTGGCACGCACTTCCGTCTCGAATTGCGAACGCGTGCCGTAGCCGCGGTCTTCGTGGACGCCGCGCCCCATGACCTTCGTGGGATCTTCGGGCACATCGTACTCGACCGCGCCCGGCGGCGGCTTTTTCTTGGTGTCCGCGAGTGCGCGCCCGCCGAGAAAGACCCCACCGGCAGCCGTCGTTGCCGCCGCCCCGGCCAGCAAAAGCTTGCGGCGGCCGACATCGATATCTGGACGCATGCCCTCCTGGCAGGGGCAGATCTCCTCGGTGGCGGGAGAGCTCTCTGTCACTTGTTTTCGCGTCAACGCGGCCTCGCTTGGACTATCAAATTATGTACGTACCGTCCGGTACATTTTTTTTAGCGAATACCACCCGCGATTTCAATCGTCGAAAGGCGCGGATGAGGGGCGTATGGGGGAGGAGAGGCCGTTGCCGAACCTCTCGCTCGCGTTGCGTCAGGCGCTTAGAAGACCGTCGGCAAAGGTGTTCTCGCGCAAAAGCTGGCGGGCGTTTACGCAGTCCTGCGCCATCTGCGTCTTGAGCGTTTCTACGCTGGTAAAGCGCTCTTCGGGCCTCTGAAAGCCGATGAACTCGACAACGAGCGAGGCGCCGTAGATGTCCGCGTCGAAATCGAGGATATGCACCTCGAGCCGCGGGGCGCCGTTGTCGAATTGCGGGCGCGTCCCGTAGCACGCAACCGCGTCATAGGCGGTCCCGTCGACGATCGCGCGAACGGCATAGACACCCTGTGCCAGAAGCCGATCGTCTTCCAAAATCAAGTTCGCGGTCGCAAAGCCGAGCAAGCGTCCACGCTTGTCGCCGTGCACGACTACGCCCTGGATTGTCCACGGCCGCCCGAGAAGCACGGCCGCGCCTTGTACGTCTCCGCGCTTCAACCGATCGAGAATAATGGAGGAGGTGACTTCCAGCCCCGTCGCGCCGTTCTCGGCCGACGAGAAGACAATGTCATGGCTGCTCATCGTTGTCGTCTCTTGTCGCGTTTCCCTGTCGGAACACCGGCTTGTTTCCGCCGGTTGTTTCCCTGTGATGTCTAGATGGGGGCCACCTGACCGTAGCGCGCATCGTGGTAGACGAGCGGTGCGCGCGATTCTGCACCGGTGCCGACGACACGGCCAACGAAGATCGTATGGGTGCCGATCGAGATCCTCTCGATGATCCTGCATTCGAGATGTGCGGCGGCCCCGCTGATCAACGGCACGCCGTTCTTCGTCACGACGTGACGCACGCTGTTGAATTGCTCCTCGCCCTTTCCGGCAAAGTGCTCTGCAATGTCTTTCTGCACATCCGCAAGAACGTTGACTGCGAAGTAACCCTTGCGATCGATGTGCGGGTGCGTGCGTGTCGACTGGTTGACCACGATGAGGATCGTCGGTGGGCTCGCGCAGACGCTGCAGACAGCCGTGGCTGTAAATCCATGAAGAGCGCCTTCGCCTTCGGTCGTGATGACGGTGACCGATCCTGCGAGATGACGCATCACCGAGCGGAACGCGTCGGCATCGACGTCGGTCTCCACGATGGCATCAACCCGATTGCGCATGATATTCGCGATCATTCAATACACTCCGTTGAGATTTCTGAAAGAGCCGTGGACTTGCGCGCTACAGCGGTTCTTGCCCGACAACATTCAAGCCATACCCTTCGATGCTCACGAGCGTTTGCTCGCGGTCCGAAAGAACGATCATGTCGCGGATGCCGACATCCCGTAGAATCTGGGCTCCGACACCGTATTCGCGAAGCTCGGGGCCGGGCCGGGAATGTGGGCTGCCGTTGAGAATACGTTGGGAGAGCGCCGTCGGCCGGCCATCGTTGATCATGACGATCGCTCCGCGTCCGCGCTTGAGAATGCGGTGCATGGCGCTGCTCATCCCTTCGCCGTCCCGGGCCAGGATGACGTCGCCGACCGGGTCAAATCTATGCAGGCAGACGAGCGTCGGTCCGGGCTTTTTCAGGTCGCCTTTGACGAGAAGGATGTGCTCGCCGTGCTCGACCGTGTCGCGATAGACGTGAAGCTGCCATTCGCCGAAGCAGGGATGATGGATGCCGGACGAGGCGACCAACGTAATCAGCCGCTCGGTGCGAAGCCGATAGGCGATGAGATCGGCAATTGTGCCAAGCTTGATCCGATGCTCCCGCGCGAAGCGTTTGAGATCCGGGAGACGAGCCATCGTCCCGTCGTCGTTCATGACCTCGCAGATTACGCCCGAAGGGTTGAGCCCGGCGATGCGCGACACGTCGACGGCCGCTTCCGTGTGTCCCGCACGCACGAGCGTGCCGCCTTCGCGTGCGATCAGCGGAAAAATGTGACCGGGGCTCACGATATCCCGCGCCAGGCATTCGGGATTGATGGCCACCGCGATGGTCCGCGCCCTGTCTGCTGCGGAAATGCCGGTTGTGACGCCGGTCCGCGCTTCGATAGAGAGCGTGAACGCGGTCTGCAGGCCCGGCCCAGGAGACTGCACCATGGCGCTCAGCTTCAGCTCGGCTACGCGCTGCGGCGTGAGTGCGAGGCAGATCAGCCCGCGCGCGTGCTTCGCCATGAAGTTTACGACTTCTGCGGTAGCGAACTGCGCCGGGATGACGATGTCGCCCTCGTTCTCGCGGCTTTCGTCGTCCACGAGGATGAAACATCGCCCTGCGCGGGCTTCCTCTAGGATCTCCTGAGCGGTGCTGATTTCCCCACCCTTGGGGTTCGGATGCGTGATCATGAAGTTCATGACAGTGCTATCCTCTTGAGTTGGCCGTGGGCCGTCCGTCTTGCGCATGATCGGCGCTCCATCGGGCACATCACCTACAACACCACTTCGAGCGGCCGCGGCGGATCTGCTCGTTCCAGTTCGCGCACCAGCGGAATAACCCGCTCGCCGAAGAAACGGGTTTCCTCATGGAAGTGCAGAAACCCGCACAGGATCATATCAATCCCATTCTTTCGTAGCTTGTGAATTCTGCGGGCGATTTGTTCGGGAGTTCCGATCAGATTGGTTCTGAAGCCGTCGTTGTATTGCACGAGATCGCGCTCGGCCGAATCCGCCCACATCCCCTTGCCCTCGGGGCTTGCCTGGCCGGCTTCCTTCACGTCCGTCTTGAAACGGGAGATCGCAACGGTATCGGCCGCGGCGATCACCCGGTCGAGTTCGGCGCGCGCCTCCGCTTCCGTTTCGCGCGCGATGACGAACGCATTGACGCCGAAGCGAACTCGCCGGCCCGCCGCGAGCGCCATCTTGGTGACGTTCAAGGCTTGCGCCTTGTGCACCTGGAGGGAGTTGCCGTTCATGAAATACCAGTCGGAGACGGCCGCGGCCATGCGCTGGGCCGCCATCGAGTTTCCGCCCTGGAATATTTCCGGCATAGGACGGCCGGGAAGCGCCAGAGGCTTCGGCTTGATCGTGTAATCGTCGATCTGCCAGTACTTGCCGGCATAGGAGAAATTGTCGGTCGACCATACGCCGCGCAGAATATCGACGAACTCGCGCGAGCGATCGTAACGCTCGTCGTGAGGGATCCAGGGAACGCCGAGAGCGTCGAACTCCTTGCGATACCAGCCGCTCGCGACATGGAGAGACCAGCGACCGTTGAAAATCTGATCGGCCGTCGCACCATGTTTCGCGATCACGCCCGGATGGAAGATGCCGGGAAGGATCGCCGTCACGATGTTGAGGCGTTCCGTGTTGGCGAGCAGGGCCGCTGAAAACATGACCGAGTCGTGCTGATACTCGGCTCCGTAGCTTCCCATGAACCGGATCTGCGTCAGGGCGTAATCGAACCCAACGTCCTCGGCGATTTTCACCAGCTTGACGTTGTAGTCGAGGCTCCAATCGGTTCGCTGCGGCAGCTTGCTCACGACAAGACCGCCACTCACATTGGGGACCCAATGCGCAAACTTCATGGGTGAAACTTCGCGGTTACCCATTGCAACTTCCCGAGAGAGAATCCTACGTCGTCACGTCTGCCGCGATCATTCTGCAACGGCAGCGACGCCACGAGATCAAACTTAAACTTTAGCCCGCAGCCGACAGCGGATTGAGATCCGCATCGCCGCACAATCTCTTTACCTCGCCGACCACCCGATCGATCCTGGCGAGAAGGAGCTCGTTTGCAATTTTACCGTCGCGAATGTCGTCGCCCACGGCGTAGAGCGTGGTCGGCACGGTCATCATCGCGAAGAAGCTCATCAGCGGGCGAAGCTGATGCTCCAGAACCAGCCCGTGCATGGCGCTGCCGCCTGTCGCACAAAGAACGACCTTGCGTCCCCGCATGGCGTCGATGTCCACGAGATCGAAGAAGTGCTTGAGAAGGCCCGTGTAGCTCGCCCGGAAGATCGGGGTGCCCACGATGAGAAGATCGGCGCGCTCGGCGAGACGCACGAGGCGCTCCCCTTCCGCTGTAATGTCGTCACGCGTCAGGCCGCTCAAAACGTCACGCCCCCCGACGGAGAGCGACACCGTGTGATCCTCGACAGGCAACTCGCGCGCGATCGCGTCGCCAACGGCATCGACCAGAACGCCGGTGCGCGATTGCGCACTCGGACTCCCGTTGACTCTCACCATCGTGACCATGAACGTTTCTCCCGAATTCTTGTCTCGACTCTCAAATTTGCATGGAGTCGATTTTGTGTATCGATCGGTCCATATTGGCGACAAATAAGGCGGGAGGCAAGAGGGAACGTCGCCGATTGTCGCACAATTTATCGTCTGTGGTGAAGGACCGTCATCGAGATGACCGGACACCAGCGTGTCCACGCCCGCTTGATCGCGACGGCGCCCTTCACAAAAAGGAAAAGCCCCGCAGTCGTGGGCGACCGCGGGGCTCGTTTGCCTGCATAGCGATGGATTTTAGAAGCTGATGAAGCCGCCAAAGACCACCGTCGACATCGGTTCCGTCTCCACGCCGGGAACATCGACTTCATGCTTACGGTAGCGGAGCCACACCGTCATGGCGGCTGCGTCGATCTCCTGGGCCACACCGAAGCCCCAGAAGGTCGCTTCCGATCCCCGCACGACGCGGCCGATATCATCGGTGGGGTCGTTCGGGGTGCCTGCGTCGTTGGTCACGAAGGCGCTGTCGGTCGCGCGGAGATACTCGCCGTACGGGATCGTCGCGCCGATGGACGTCGGCTTGAGGCGGATACCGCTCTTAATATACCACGTGTCCGACGCCGGATTGTTGAGCGGGTTCACATCCTGATCGATATGCCCCCATGCGCCGTGCGCGAACCATCCGGACGGATTGTGCTGAAGGTAGATGCTGGCCTGCGTGTATTCGAGCTTGCCCTTCGCAGGAGCGCCTTTCCCCGACTCCGTCGTCTCGGAGTACGTTGCGAGCGCTTTGAAGGTGAAATCGCCAAGGTCGTTGTTGATGTAGCGTGCCGCGACGGCCCAGTTGTCGTCGCCACCCCAGGACGCGCTCGCCGAGAAGCCGGCGATGACCGGCGAGTCGTAGCGCACCACTTCGATCGGAAGACCGTTACAGTCGCCCGGGCCGCCGCCGTAACCACGGCAGGACGAGGCGTTGCCCCAAATCAGCGAATCCCCGGGCGCGAAGTTTCCGCGAACGAAGAAGCCGAATACGTCGTAGGCGATCCAATAAGCGGCCTGAAGCGTTCCCGAGCTGTCGAGCGCAACAACCGCGCTGTCGTCCGCCGGCGAGTTGCGGCCGACGCTGACGCGGCCGAGCGTCTCGCTCTTTGCGAACCAGTAGGAATAGAGCACCTGCAGGCTTCCCGGCCCGCCGCCGCCGAGGGCAGCGCCGCCGGCGTGCGTATCCTGGTTGGTGGTGTAGACGTCGCTCGTGATCGCCTCGATATGCAGTACGAAGCCGACGGAGACGTCTTTCGTCACCTGTGCGCTGCCCGTGAAGTTCACGTTGCTTGCGAACGCGGTGCCGAGGCCGGTGATGTACGTGTTGGATTCGACGCCGTCATCCCAATGAACGATCTGTTCGGAGACCCAGCCCGCAATTGCGAGGGAAACCTTGCGATTGCCTTTTCTTGCTGTGGAAGCCTCCAGTTCCGCAATGCGTTCCTCCAAATCCGCACAGCAATTGCCGCCGAAATCGGCTGCTTGAACGGCGGGACTGGCAACGACGAAACAGCTACCCAACGCGACTGCAATTAATGTTTTTAACCTTCTCATGATTTCCCCCGAGCGTGGACGATTCGCGCTCATCTTAAGCGATTATACCGAACGGTACATCCCATTCACATGAGGTTGGAGCCGGTGCTGGCGGGCGTGGATCGGAGCTCTCCCGGGCACGGTGCGTGGCCAGGACTGAGCTTTTGCTATTGTTTTTTCGTGATCTTTTTCACGTCGCGAGATGGAGTGAGCTTCGGCGCACGCACCGGCATCGCTCACAGAGAACGGTGGGAAACCCTTCCGATTCGACGCCTGTTTGGCCACAGTGTGTGGCCGCGAAGCATCAACGAAACGTCGGGCACCGCCTTCAGGAGCACGCTCATTTCTCCGAGTCGCGAGAAATCAACGACGATACAGAAGCGGGATTTTCGGTTTCGTATTGCGGGGGAGAAGAAACGCTCATACCCCGGCGTTCTCGGCCTTTCCACCGCTTTATAGGGCCCCTCATAAGCACCACGACCTCCACCGAAACGCACACGAACACTTGCGCTCGCGTCGGAACTTGTCTAAATGGACCGGTCGGTACACTTGACCACGTCGTACGTTGTCGCCCGTCTCGCCTCGATGCAATCGCAGCAGGAAACGGGCACATCGTTACGCACGCAGGCACCGGCACGTGGCTTCACCAACGCGTCTCGTCAGAGGGTCATGGAATGCGATCGTGCCACGAGATCGCGCCCTTTCGCCGGGACAAGAAAAAACGACAGACCGCGAGCAGCTCTTCACGGGATCGCGCAATCACATCACGTACCGAGGAAACGCAATGAAGAAGCGCATTATTCTGAACTGTTTCGACATGACCTGTGTCGGCCACCAGGCCGCAGGCACGTGGCGTCATCCGTCGAGCCAAGCTTGGAACTATAATACGATCGACTACTGGACGAACCTCGCGAGAGAGCTGGAGCGCGGATGCTTCGATACGCTCTTCATCGCGGACGTGGTCGGTGTGTACGACGTCTACCGCGGATCGGCCGAGGCCGCTCTCAAGGACGCCGCTCAGGTTCCGGTCAACGATCCGTTCGGCGCTATTTCGGCCATGGCGGCCGTCACCGAGCACGTCGGATTCGGCATCACCGCCGCCGTCACGTTCGAGCCGCCGTACCTTCTGGCTCGTCGCCTCTCCACCCTCGATCATCTGACGAAGGGCCGCGTAGCCTGGAACGTCGTGTCCTCCTACCTGAACAGCGCCGCGCTCAACATCGGCATGGATCAGCAGATCGCGCACGACGAGCGTTACGAGATGGCCGAAGAGTACATGGATGTCATGTACAAACTCTGGGAAGGCTCGTGGGAAGACGGTGCCGTTCATCGCAACAAGGAAACGGGCGTCTTCACGGACGGCGCGAAGGTTCATCCGATCCGCCATCAGGGTAAGTACTACAAGGTGCCGGGCTTCCATCTTTGCGAGCCGTCGCCGCAGCGCTCGCCTGTGATCTTCCAGGCCGGCGCCTCGGGACGTGGCCGGCGCTTCGCTGCCCGTCACGCGGAAGGCATGTTCATCCTCGCCACGAACGTCGAACAGTGCGCGCAGATGACCAAGGACATCCGCGACCTGGCCGAGAAGGAAGGCCGCTCGCGCGACTCGGTCAAAATTTTCATGCTGTACACGGTCATCACCGGCGCGACCGACGAAGCCGCGCAGCGCAAGTACGAGGAGTACCTGTCCTACGCCAGCCCCGAGGGCATGCTGGCCCTCTACGGCGGTTGGACCGGCCTCGACTTCTCGCAGATCGACCTCGACGAGCCGCTCCAGGCCGTTGAGAACGACAGCCTTCGCACGACCCTCGAGTCGCTCACGGGCGGCGACGGCGGCAAGCCGTGGACGGTTCGCGAAGTCATTCGCAATCGCTGCATCGGCGGTCTCGGCCCCGTGTTTGTCGGCGGCCCGAAGACGGTTGCGGACGAGCTCGAGCGTTGGGTCGACGAAGGTGGCATCGACGGCTTCAACCTGGCCTACGCAATCACGCCGGGCACGACCTCGGACTTCATCGACTACGTCGTTCCCGAGCTTCGCAAGCGTGGCCGTGTGCAGACGTCCTACAAGGACGGCACGTTCCGTCAGAAGCTCATCGGCACGCCCGATGGACGCGTCGAGCCCACCCATCCGGCCGCTCAGTATCGCGGCGGCTTCGCCGGCAAGGAAAGTGTGGCCGACAGCACGATCGCATCGAAGCACAAACTCGCCGAGCCGGCGGAGTAAGTGCGAAGGTCCTAGAGTGCTTCCGGAAAAGTGGGAACCGGTTTTCCGATAAGAAGCACGATAAAGCAAAAGCTTAGAGCCGTTCCGCGGTTCCGCCAAAATCGGAGCGGCTCTAGGGAAAGGGTTTTAACCTCGCCCTTTCCATCCTCTCCGTCGCCCTGACTTCCGTCCCCTTAGGGCGGCGGTGAAAGAGCTGAGCCCAGACGCGCTCCCAAGCGTCTGGGCTTAGTCCGTTTCGAAAGCTCTGGCAGGCAGCGCCCGCCTGGGCCGTCGCTGCACCCGCAGACATTTCTAGAGTCCGTTCGCCGAGACGCGCATCCTGGCGCGTCGCCACGGAACAAGAGCGGAGCCGATGAGCACCGCGGCGCTCGCGCCCATGGCCATGCTCACCGCAGTGGCGACCGGGTCGGCCGGTTGCACTCCCCACGCTCTGGCGTGCAGTCCGATCATGGCGAGCAACGCGGCGCCGCTCGCAGCACGGAGGAGACGCCCGGCAGCGAACGCGTCGGGCAGGGCGAGGGCGCCGGCGATGGTCACGACCGTCACGACGAGATAGGTGGAGACGGCGACGGAAGCCGCATCGGCGAGCAACAGCGCCACCGCCACCGCGGCAATGGCGAGCGGTTGCCCCCACATGACGCCGCTCCACACGTTTTCCCATCGAGGCGCAGGCCGGCCGGCCGCGCGCCGCCGTGCCAGCCAGATCGTGATGCCGGTCGCCGTCACCACCGTCATCGCGAGGCCCAGGAGCCCGTACCCGATCTTGACCGCAAATCCTCCGAACCAGCCGAAGTGCAGCGGCTGCAGCGCGCCGAGGATCTGCTTGCCGATGCTGCCCGTCTCCAGCCCGCCGTCGCCGAGCCACTGTCCCGTCCCGTCAAAATAGTAGGTGTTGGCCATGGCGAGGTGGCCCGGCGTGCGCATGCCGACGTGGACGACCTGGCCGGCCTTCGCGATATGCTGAATGTTCACGCTGGCGAACGCGGCGTCGGGATGCCGGGCCTGCACTTGGCGGATCATGCGCGCGACATCGGGAAGGGGGGCCGCGGTTTCGTCTTCGCTCGCCATGGGGCCGAGGATCGAGGCGAAGGCTTTTTCGGAATCGCCGTCGTAGGCAGCGAGCGCGAGAACCCCGACGACCAGTGTGGAGAGGCCCAGCAGCGCCCCGGTCGTCGAGACGACGACATGGAACGGCAGCCCCCAGACGCCGAGGCGGTTGTGCAGATCGGCTTGTTCGAGGCGCCGTGCGCCGCCCCGCCTGAGTGCGAACGCGTCCTTGAAAAGCCGCGGATGCGAGAGCAGGCCCGAGACCAGCGACGACAAGAGCGCGACGCCCGTAAGCCCGACCAGAAACAGCCCCCACGTGCGCGGCAAGTGCAGGTGCATGTGGAGGTTGGCGACGAATTCGGACCAGGGCGTATGGGAGGGGGCGACAAGCGTCCCTGTTTCGTCGGCGAGCCAATCGCCCTCGACGCCGCTCTCGTGATCGTGGAAGTGGACGATGACGCGCTTTTGGACAGGGTTCGGCCCCAGTACAAAGATGTCGTGCACGGCTCCCGCGGCCAGGGCTTTCTCGTAGGCGCCAGAAACGGTTGCAGCGACGGCATCGGGGGTGAGCGGCTGGGTGACGACAGGGGCGTCCGGTTGCTCCCAGCGATAGAGCTCGTGCAGGAACACGGCCAGCGTACCGCTGAGGCAGACGACATAGATGAGCGCGGCAAAAGCGATCCCGAGCGCCGAATGCCCGGCCAGCATGGCGCGCACGAACTCGGGCGGGAGGAACGGTCTCTTGCGGGCTTTCTGACGAACGGCGTCCTGCATCACGTGAGGACCTTAGGAAGAAACGCGATGCCATAGCCGGCGGCAGATATGGCGAGCAGGATCAGCGTTGCGCGCACGAGCCGCGGATCGGAAAGAGTCCAGGCCATTCCGCCACCCCACAGGATCGGCACCATCAGGCCGCCGATGACGGCGCGGTCCTGCGGCGGAAGCGGCAGCGCCACCGCCAACGCGACTCCAACGCCGATCGCGGCGATGCCGGCGAGCACGATCGCAAGCAGGCTCTTGGCAATGCCGCGTCTCCAGTTCGTGGAACGGACGGCGGGATCATACGCCGTTTCGCGCGCATTGCGGATCTTGGCGGTGCGCCGCTCGTGCGTGACGACGATGAGGGTATAGGCGACCAGCGACAGCAGGCCGATGGCATAGGTCGTGCCCATCTCCGCCCCCCACGCTGCGCCAAGCACGGCGAATGCGGCGAGAACGATGATCCAGCCCGCGACGAGCAGCCCGACCCCGCGCGCGCCCCGCGAGAGCCAGCGGTGGCGCACAACGGCGATGCCGGCGGCCATGAGAAGGCCACCGGCAAGCGTGAGAAGAAAGGGATCGTCAAGCGCCACGGGCACTCCGGGCCTCGCCTCAGAACTTATAGGTGAATCCCGTGATGATCGTGCGGCCCTGGCCCACGCCGCAATCGCCGCGATACACCGCGCACGACACAACGTGGTATTTGTCGGCAAGGTTCTGCCCGGTGACTTGCCAGCGCCAATCGTCGGTCTCGTAAGCGACCATTGCATCGAACAGCGTAAACGAGGGCGTCGTCACCTTGACCTCGGGACCGGCGACCGGAATGGAGAAGCCTCCCATGTTGACGAGATCGATGTCGACGCCGTTGCTTTCGGAAGCACCTACGTAGCGGACGCCACCACCGAACGAGAGGCCGTTGAACAGTCCTGCATCGACACTGTAAATCGCCCATAGGGACGCGAGATGCCGGGGAACACCATCGACACGCTTTCCCTTCATGATGTTCGCGAAGCCCGCCTCGAGGGGAAACGGAAACAGCTCCGGATATTTGTCAAATGTCGCGTCGGTGTACGAATACGAGCCGATAACCTTTAGGTTCTCAGTGACCTTGCCGATGGCCTCGATCTCGAAGCCGCGAACCTTGACATCAGCGCCCTGTACACCATCGAACAGGAAATCGGGCTGCACGATCTGGTTCTTGTCGGTCAGCTCATAGAGCGATGCGTTGACCATGAACGGCGCGCCGGTGGGCTGATACTTGAAGCCAACCTCGACTTGCTCACCCTCGATGGGGCCTGCAGGGCGTAGCGTTCCGCCCATGAGATCGGTGAACATGTGTGTCCCGACCGGCTGACCCGGGAGCGGCGAGAACGAGGTCGAGTAGCTCACGTATGGCGTCAAGCCGGAAGAAAACTCGTACATGAGCGCAGCGCGCCACGTCGTGGCAGTCTCCGTCTCGTCCGGCGCACCGGCCTCTTCTATGGTGAGCCAGTCCTGACGGACGCCGAGCACAGCCAGCCACGGACCCCACCGGAGCTGATCCTGAATATAGAGGCCGGTCTGTGTCTGCGTCTCTTCCGGACGATGATCCAATGGGATCGCGCTGGGCGAAATCAGATAGTTCGGGTTGCCCGAGAGCGCGAGGGCAGGGGAGAGCAGGTTGATCGTCTGGCCGTAGACAGGATTGTAGATGTTGAAAGGGGTTTGACCGAAGAGCGGAGACAGATTGTCGACCAGCGGGCCTGACGTCGCCACGTTGGCGTTGAAGCGCATGTAGTCGAAGCCGCCCGTGAGCTTATGGTGGATGCCGCCGGTGGAGAATGTTCCCGACAAATTGGTATCCGAGTTGAAGACATCGGCATCCGTGAACTGGACGGTCCGGCTCCGCGCCACCGTTGTCTGAGCCGCATCGAGGAACGGCGCGTTCGAGCCGTCGAAGATCGGCGCGATCATGTTGAGAACGGAAAATCTGAGCGGCGAGAGCGGGGCGGCATAGGAGGAATCGTAGCCTGTTTCCGTGTGCGCATAACGCGAGACGTGGCGCAGCTTCAGGTCGTCACTGAATTTATGATCGATGATAGCCGTCACAGACTGAGATTCGGTATCGTAGTAGTCGCTGGGCTCGCCGACGAACGTGCTGCGGCGGACCCTCTGCCCGTTGACGTTCGGTGTCAGGCTGCCGGCCATCGGAAGGAATTGCTGCGTCGAGCCGGAGTGGTCGTCCCGGAACTGGCCGAGCACAGTGATGCTCGTATCGTTCGTGGGACGATAGGTGAGAGACGGCGCCAGCATCAGGCGGTCGTTCTCCACAAAATTGACCTGCGTATCGGCGTCCCGCGCAAGGCCTACGACACGGTAGAGCCACTTGCCGTCCTGCGTGAGCGGGCCGGTCATGTCGAGCTTCACTTGCTTGAAGTCGAAGGAGCCGTACTCGACGCCGATCTCCCGGTAGGCGATATCGCTCGGAAGTTTCGAGACGGCGTTGATAATGCCGCCGGTTGGCGTCTGTCCGTAGAGCATGGAGGAGGGACCGCGCAACACTTCAGCGCGCTCGAGCGCATAAGGCTCGATCATCGCGGTGCTCGAGCCATATCCGTATGTCGTACGCAGTCCGTCGACATAGTGTGTCGCGGCGATGCCGCGAATAATGGTGTTGTCGTATCGGCTGTCGTAGCCGAAGGAGTCGGCGACGACGCCCGGCATGTACCTCAGCGCTTCCTGAAGGTTCTGCACGCCCTGGTCGCGCATCTGCTCCTGGCCCACGACGGAGATGGACTGGGGCGTTTCCTTGAGCGGAGTATCGGTTTTCGTCGCCGAGGTGGAATCGCCCGCAACGTAGTCGACGACAGGCGAGGGGTTCGAGACGCCGGTCGGCCGGATATCGCCGCGTGGCGTGGGCTCGACAGCGGGGCCCGGTGTCGCAAAGACGTCCACGTTCTTCTTCTTCGCGGATTTCTTGGCTTTGGTGGGGGTGGCCTGCACCTCGACGGTCGGCAATTCGGTCGCCGCGCCGGCAGGTTGCGCGGCGGTTTGGCCGAAGGCGGCGAGCGGTCCGGCAGTTGCAGCGAGCGCGCATGCGGCAAGGCGCGCGGAAACGCGCGCAGGTCGTCTCAGAATGTCCATTGTCTCGAGCCCCAAAGACCCCGTGGGATATCAGCGACCGCGGCCGGTCGAGGCGCCGTCCTCATACGCACAGCCACGTCAACGAGGGGACGTTACGTCCGTATTTCCTTATTTGTCTACTATAAAAGTAGAGTTTCGGCGCGCCTGTGGCGGCCGTACATCAACCGGCTGTCCGAGGGCTGTGAGAAAAGATCCGCACAGTGACGGAAGCATTGCGCGTCACGCCGAAGGCGTGCCTCCGGCACGACGCCGCCGCCGCCATTGGCTTGTCTTGCCTCACCCGGGAGGGGCGCGGTCCTTTCGCGCTTCCGGGTCATGTCGGAGACATGCTTCCAGCATGACACGAAAGTCCTCGCGCCAACGCCCATCCAATATTGAGTACGGACCCTAGCTCAACCACCGTTGCGAGCGATGAGACAAACGCGAGTCGCCCGCCCGTTTCGACACACGGATACAGGGCGGGGAGCGTCGAAAGTCGGTCGGATCGGGCGGCGAGTTCAGTCCGCTTTGCCGGCTGCCCGCTCGAGCGCGGCTTCCGTCTCGGATTTCTTCGCCTGCCTCAGCGTGGCGCCAGAGCTTGCGATCGGGGGGCCCGGCACGATCTCCCGCTCGGCTTCGGCGTCGGCCAACCGCTCGGTTTCGGCGGGCCGGCTCGCGGACCCGGCGTCCGTCTCGAAACCGAATAGTCGTCTGATGATCGTCAGCATGTCCGTGCTCCTCGTTCGCTCATGAAAACAGCGAACGCTGCGCCGGCCTCAAGGTTGCGGGCGGCGGCCGGGAAAGCCTGCGAAATACGGGGGCGGGTTGGGCGCACCCGCCGGAACGTCCGGGGGGCGTGGACGTTCTGGCTTCCACCGCCCAACCTTCGGAGTGATACCTATGGATACGCTGGACAAAGCTCTTCGAAACGACGCTGAGAGACGTCTACTACGCTGAAAAAGCGATCTTAAAGAACCGGCCGAAAATGGCGAAGAAGGCGAGTTCTCCGCGGCTCCAGGCAGCCTTCGAGGAGCACATCGAGCAGACGGAAGGCCAGGTCGATCGCCTGGAGAAGATTTTCGAGATGATCGGAAAGTCCGCGCGCGGCAAACGCTGTCCGGCGATCGACGGCCTCGCCGAGGAAGCGAGCGAGATCATCGAGGAAGCCGAGGACGACACTGTTCGAGACGCCGGGATGCTGAGCGCGGCCCAGGCCGTCGAGCACTACGAGATCTCCCGCTACGGAACGCTGGCCGCTTGGGCGGACAAGCTTGGGATGTCCGACGCAGGCGACCTGCTGCGCGAGACGCTCGAGGAAGAAAAGGAAACCGACATGAAGCTCTCGAAGCTTGCAGAGTCGGAGATCAATGCGCGCGCCGAACAGGGCGACGACGACACGCCCAAGGGCAAAGCGTCTTCGAAGAAGAAGAGCGCAGGCAACCGCCACGCCTCGGCCTGACAAGGCCTAGACCGACACAAGCGGCCCCGGAGACATCGATCTCCGGGGCGTTGCAGCTCGTTGCCCGCAGACAGGCGCACGTCAGAACCGCCACTGCACGCGGCCGCTGAGGCCGTGATCGTCCGCGTCGTCGGAAATCCGCCCGTGGTAGGAGATGCCGAAGGTGGTATCCGGACCGCTCGATATGTCGAGCCCCGTTTCGATGAGCGCGCTGTCGCGTGCAATCGGAACGCCTGCGATCGACATGCCCGCGCCGCCGGACGCGAACGCCAGCCCCGTCACCGGCGTCACGTCGCCGAAGGCGTGCTGCCACGCGAGCGAGAGCCGAGGTACGAAGGAGAGTCCGTCAGCGTCGATCCGCGTCGCGGCACGAAGACCGAGCGTGGAATAGCCGGTATCGAGATTGCCCGAACGAACCGCGAGCGCGGCAAGGCCACCCCGTTCCGCGAAGCTCTCGGTGCCGGCGTGCACCCACGCGAGACCGGCAAACGGTTCGAAAGCGAGCGCACCTGAAACGAACGGCCGGGCAATCTCGCCGAAGATCTGGCCCGTGTCGCCGTCGTAAGAGCCGTCCAGGCGATCGGCAAATCCCGGCAGGACGATTGCGCGCTCCGTGTCGATGTCGTGCCAGGACCAGGAGGCGCCCGTGCGAAGCGCAAAGCCACCGATCCAGCCGCTGGCATAGCCGGCGAGATGGTAGCTCTCGATGTCCGCCGAGCTTGCCCGCGCGCCCACGCTCAGGTTGGTGTGCGCATAGCCGGCCGCGAGCCCCGCGCGCCACCCGCTCGCGAGCGCGACGTCCATGCCCGAGACGAAGCCGCCGACGGAGCGGTCGATTCCGGCCGCATTGCCGTCGCTGTCGTCGTCGCCCCACGCGCCGTAGCCTTGCGCCCAGTAAACCGGTCCGCCGTGCAGGCGTGCCGCTACGTCGTCGTCGCGATGCCGGGCGCCGAGCGCCATGCGTCCCGGCGGCGGATTGGCTGCGGCAACGGCCATCTGCCCAGACGCTCCGGACGCCACGAGCTGGCTGCCTGCGGAGGAGGACGATCCGGGTGCATTCGGCGAAGCCTGTCCCATCCGCGAGAACAGGATATTGCGGAGATAGCGGCTGTCTTGCACCAGTACGCCCGCGATCGAGGCATGCACCTCGCCGGAGAGCGCATCGAACGCACGGCGTGCGCCGTCCGCGTCGAGACCCGCGATGGAGTCGATGATCGCATCGCTTCCGCCGCGCTGATCGAGCAGGCCGGCAACCGCGGCCTGATTGCGCGTCTCGGCGACGTCCGCGAAGCGAAGCGTATTGCGAGCGAGCGTCAGCACCACGTCGTTGCCGTCGCCGCCCGTGTAGGTCACGGTGGGTGTGAGGAAGGCGAGATTGCTCGTGATGTCGGCGAAGGTGCCGGCAATCGCGTCGTTTCCGTCGTTGTCGATGATGACGTAGGACGTGCGGGCCGCGTAGCTGCCGTTGTCGGCCAGCACGCGCAGGATGGAGCCCGTGAGGTCGACCGTCCCGAGCACGACCACCTTGTCGCTTTGACCTGCCGCGTTGGTTTCGATTTCAAGGATGGCGCCGGGGCCGAGCACATATGCGCCGAGAATGGTTTGCGTGCCGATCGAGTTGCCCGGCGCGTGAATGCCGCCCGAGCGGATCGTGACGTTGGACATCGTGCCCGTGCCTTTGAGAACTGCGCCGTCCTCGAAGTACGTCGTGCCCGAGAGCGTGCCCGAAATGACCAGGGTTCCGGCGAGGATCGTCATCGAGCCGGAGAACGTGTTGTTTCCGGACAGGACGACCAGGTTCGCTCCATCCTTGATGATGGAGCCGTCGCCGCTGACGTCGTTGTCGATCACGACATCGACGCCGTTGTCCTGATTGAATGTGAGCGTGGTGCCGAGGCCGTGAACGGCAATGCCGCCGGTCAGGCCCGACGTTGCATTCTGGAACGTGAGCGTGTTGGCGCCGCCCGTGAACGTGAGCGCATCGGCGCGCTCGCCGTCTCCCGAAAGGCCGCCCGAAATCGAGCCGCTGGTGACGATCGTGAGGTCCGAACCGACAATGCCCGCACCGCCGGCTCCGGCTTCGCCAGGAAAGCCGTTCGGACCATCGCCTGGAGCACCGCCATCACCGCCGCGCACCGTGCCGTTGATCGTGAGAGCGACGTCGTTGCCGAAGATGCCGACGCCACCTGCGCCGCCCGCGCCACCGATTGCCGTGGTGCCGAGTGCGCCGCCACCATCGCCGCCCTGACCGCCGGCGATGGCACCGGAGCTCGTGAAGGATACTCCCGGATCGCTGAAGTAGATGCCGACGCCACCGTCGCCGCCGTTTCCGCCCAGGAAACGATAGCCGGGAGACAGGCCGCCCGCGCCGCCGTTGCCGCCAGTGATGCTCAGCGCGGCGTTGTCGAACGAGCCGCCGCCTGTGATGAGCGCGCCGAAGCCGCCCGCGCCGCCACCGCCGGCTGCGCCAGGCCCCGAGATGGTGCCCGTGCCGCCCGCACCGCCGTTGCCGCCGGTCAGGTCGGTGCCGCCGAACGAGCCGGTAAATCCGTTGCCGTGAAATCCGCCGCCACCGCCGCCGCCGCCGCCGGCGTAGTTCGCCGTCCCCCCATCCTCGCCGTCCGGATTGAGCGCCGTGCCGCCCGCGCCACCCGTGCCGGGGATTGAGCAGAGCGAAATCGAACAGTTATAGATATCGCCGAGGCCGCCTGCACCGCCGCCCGCTCCACCGCCGCCACCGCCGAAGTAGGCAGAGCCTGCCGCGCCGTCGTCGCCGTCGGCCCCCATGTAACCGCTGCCACCCGGTACGCCGATCACGGCATCACCAAATCTGCCGATTTGCCCGCCGCCGTGACCGCCGTCGGCGAAGGCCGCATGAGACAGCATCTGCGCCGACAGACCCATGGCGCCGACCAGCATCGTGGTGGTGAGGAGCGCTCGCGCCATCGCTTCCACGCCGGGCAGCTTCGGCCGATGGGTGCGGACGGCATGTGCCGCGTCGCGCATGAGCGTTTCGCTATCGAGCGCACGGCAGGCTGCATCGATGGCCTCGGCATAGGAGCTTGCGGCGCGCGCGGGATCGCATAGCGCGCTGAGCCGCCACGGTGCGCCCTGGTGCGTGCGCTCTGCGAGGTATCGGCTTACGGCGCCGGCATTCGGCACAAGCGGATCGACGAAGCAGGCGCGGTCCGAGAACAGCTCCCGATGAACGGGCAGATCCGACAGGATCAGCGGCGTCCCGTGGCAGGCGGCCTCGGCCGCCGACATGTTGAAGCCTTCGAAGCGCGACAGCGTCAGGAAGGCGCGTGCGCGGCGGTAAAGCCCGTCGAGTTCGCGGCGCGGGACGTAGCCCAGATGTCGAACGCGCGCCTGCGCCGCTTCCGGCAGGTTCGCGAGATCGCGCTGGAACTTCTCCCCGCCATGTCCGGTGACGACGAGCTTGAGCTGCGGGTCGTGCTCGGCCAGGGACGCGAACAGCGACAGAAGGCCGGAAAAATTCTTGTGCGGATAGTGATGGAACGACGACAGCAGGAACGGCGCGCCGTCGTCGAAGGCGGATGTGGCGGTCGGGTCGATCTCGATCGGATTGTAGATGACGGTATGTCGGCGCGGCGTTCCAAAGCGCTGGACGTAATGCTGTCGCGCCGCTTCGCTGATGAAGACGACCTGATCCGCACGGTCGCGGGTATTCGCAAACGCCCGTTCGAGCCACCGCAGCCGGCCGGCGCTGAACAGCTCCGGCAACGCGTCGAATTGAACGTCATGAACGACGTTGATGATACGCGGGCCGGACGTCGCGGGATCGCGCGTCACTGGCGATTGGAAGTTCGGGAAGAAAAACACCGAGTTGGGATCGGTCTTCGCCAGCAGTTCGGCGATGTGCCGTTCGCGATCGATGTAGGCCATCTGCGAGGCGTCGGGTGCGCCGAGACGGGTCGCAACCTCCCTCGCCGAGATCAGGCGCGCGCCGTAGCGGGCCTTGAGATGGCGGAACAGGATTTGCGAGAATTCGACGATGCCGCCGATGGACGGATAGTCGTGCACGACATCGAAGTAATAGATCGTGGTCGCGGCCGGATTGAGCGGCGGCTGGCGATCAGCGACGGCGGATCGAAAGGGAAGTGAGACGTGCATGAGCCAGCTTTCTTGGAAGTCTCTACGCACGGAACAGGGTGATCTGGGACTGTAAGGTTCGGATGCGACGGCGCACCGCGACTACGCGCAAAACATACACTTCAGCCCCTAGCTGATTCAGCCGGGGATGTCGTCTCGCATGCACGTAAGTCAGCCTGGAATAACGACAATTATCGTTGTGTCGATGTATCGATGCTGGCGGAATTGATCGAATTCTATCGAAAACTGATCGGGCGAATGTCGTCGACATCCACGCCAAATCGAACAGCGTTCGAGAAGGAGCGAGCCGTGGGAAGCGGTCGAGAGCGGAACTGCCGCGGCCGTTGAGCGGTTGCCTCCGCAAGCGCATGCGGGGTCGAGCCCGCGGCGTGCCACGGCGGCTCTGGAGTGTCTCGGTTCGGACAGAGCGACGTTGGCCGCAAACTCCGGCCGAGAGATCTTCGAGGAGAGCGCTATGACCGCTTCGATACGGCCTCTCGCCGTCGTGACGGGGGCATCGACGGGGATCGGCCTGGAACTCGCCCGGCGATGCGCCGAGGAAGGCTTCGATCTCGTGATCGCGGCCGACGAGCCTGAAATTCACAACGTCGCGCAAGAGATCGCGCTGCTCGGCGGGAACGTCGAGGCGGTGGAAGCTGACCTTTCCACGCTCGACGGCGTCGATGCCCTCTATGACAGGATGGCCGGGCGGCAGGTGGATGCGCTTCTCGCCAACGCGGGCCGCGGCCTCGGAAACGGATTTCTCGATCAGGATTTCAAGCAGGTGATGCGGGTGGTGAACACCAATATCACCGGCACGATCTATCTCATCCAGAAGATCGGACGCGATATGCGCCGTCGCGGCAACGGTCGCATCCTGATCACGGGCTCGATCGCAGGGTTCATCCCGGGAACCTACCACGCCGTCTACAATGCCTCGAAAGCCTTCATCGACTCGTTCTCGATCGCGCTGCGTTCGGAACTGAACGAAACGGGCGTGACCGTCACCTGCCTCATGCCCGGCGCCACCGAAACGGCCTTCTTCGCGCGCGCAGGTCTGCTCGACACGCGCGTCGGCCAGTCCAAGAAAGACGACGCCGCCGAGGTGGCCGAGATTGGCTTCCGGGCGATGATGAACGGCGACAGCGAGGTGGTGTCGGGCTGGTACAACAAAGTGCAGTCGGCGCTCGCGAGCATCACGCCCGCGACCATCCTCGCCGAGCAGCACCGCAAATTCGCCGAGCCCGGCGGCGGCTTGCGGCATTCGTAGCGCGACCGAAAGCGACACGACGACGACAGGATGACACAACGATAAGGAGAGGCCCATGAAGGCCCTGTGCTGGCACGGCAAAAGCGATGTCCGTTACGAAACGGTCCCCGATCCCGAGATCAAGGACGGCCGGGACGCGATCATCGAGGTCACGGGATGCGCGATCTGCGGCTCCGACCTGCATCTTTACAACGGGATCATCCCGGAGATGCACGCAGGCGACGTCCTCGGCCACGAGAACATGGGTGTGGTCGTCGATGTGGGAAAGGACAACAAGAAGCTGAAGGTCGGCGACCGGGTCGTCGTACCATTCACGATTTCCTGCGGAGAGTGCTTCTTCTGCAAGCGCGGATACTATTCTGGTTGCGAGCGCTCGAACCCGAACGCCGAGAAGGTGAGCAAGCTCTGGGGCCACTCCCCTGCCGGCTTGTTCGGCTATTCCCACTTGCTCGGAGGCTACCCTGGCGGACAGGCCGAGTATCTGCGCGTCCCGTTCGCGGACGTGGGCCCGATCAAGGTTCCCGCCGGCCTCAGCGACGAGCAGGTCCTCTTTCTCTCCGACATCTTCCCGACCGGCTACATGGCGGCCGAGTTCTGCAACATCCAGCCGGGAGACACCATCGCGGTGTGGGGATGCGGCCCCGTCGGGCAATTCGCGATCCGCTCCGCGTTTCTCCTGGGCGCCGAGCGCGTGATCGCGATCGACCGGTTGCCCGAGCGTCTGGCAATGGCGAAGGCGGCCGGCGCCGAAGTGCTCGATTTCATGCAGGAGGATGTCTACGAGCGGATCCAGGAGTTCACAGGCGGCCGCGGCGCCGATGCCTGCATCGATGCGGTCGGCACGGAGGCGCACACCACGGCGAGCTTCGATTCCGTCATCGATCGCGTGAAGGTCGCGGCGTATCTCGGCACCGACCGGCCGCACGTCATGCGTCAGGCGATCCAGTGCTGCCGTAACTTCGGCACGGTGTCGATCGTCGGCGTCTACGGCGGCTATCTGGACAAGATACCGATGGGCTCTGCGATCAATCGCGGCCTGACGTTCCGCATGGCGCAAACGCCGGTGCAGCGCTACCTTCCCAAACTTCTCGGCCTCATCGAGGAGGGAAAAATCGACCCGTCGTTCGTGATCACGCACACCGCCTCTCTCGCGGACGGGCCGGAGCTTTACAAGACGTTCCGCGACAAACGGGACGGGTGCGTGAAGGTGGTGATGAAGCCGGGCGCGGCGTCTGCGCTTCGCACGGCCGGCGAATCCGAGCGCATCGTGGAGCCGGCAACTTAACTTAACGACGCGCTTCCCCCCGCGCCGCCCTGCCGCAACGGTGGGCGGCGCGGATCAAATCACGCCCGGTTAACCACGTCTAAGCACGCGCATCGTCGCAAAGCCGGTGCGTGTGTACGCTCATGCGACCACGGATGATGTAATCCCGGATTGGCAGGATCTGCGACAAAGGACGCAGGCAAGGATGACCAAAGGCGCGTCCTCTTCCAAGCCTGTCCCGATCGATCTCGCGCTGCAAGGCGGCGGATCGCATGGCGCGTTCACATGGGGCGTGCTGGACCGCCTCCTCGAAGAGACCCGGCTCAGGATCGACGGAATATCCGGGACGTCGGCCGGCGCGATGAATGCGGCTGTGCTTGCCGACGGCTATGCCGCAGGCGGTGCGGAAGGCGCACGCCAGGCGCTCGCCGCCTTCTGGCGCGGCATTTCGGACGCGGCGCGGTTCAGTCCGTTTCAGCGCGGTCTTCTCGATCGGGCGCTCGGCAAATGGACGCTCGACAACTCGCCGTTCTTTATCGGCATGGATCTCCTGTCGCGCCTGTTCTCGCCCTACGATCTCAATCCGGGCAACGCCAATCCGCTGCGCGATATCCTGAGCGAGATGATCGACTTCGACCGCTTGCGGACGTCGCCGATCCGGCTGTTCATCACCGCAACCAACGTGCGAACCGGGCGTGGGCGCGTGTTCCGCAACGCGGACATCACGCCTGACGTGCTCCTGGCGTCCGCCTGCCTGCCGACGCTCTTCCAGGCCATCGAGATCGACGGCGAGCCCTATTGGGACGGAGGCTATTCCGGAAACCCGACCATGACGCCCCTGGTTCGAGAGCTCGAATCCGACGACACCATCCTGGTTCCCATCAATCCTGTCGAACGGGCCGGCACGCCGAGCACCGCACGCGACATCCTCAATCGCCTCAACGAGGTGTCGTTCAACGCCGTTCTGCTCAAGGAGCTGCGCATGATCGCCTTGCTGCGCAAGGTGGTGGATGCCGGAAACACCGAGGGCGCGCGCTGGGCCCGCATGCGCATCCATCTGGTGCGCAACGGCCTGATGAGCGATCTCGGCTACTCCTCGAAGCTCAACGCCGAATGGGACTTCATTTCGTGGCTGCACGGGGAGGGGCGGAAGGCAGCCGACGAGTTCCTGGCCAGGGACGGCAAGCACATCGGCAAGCGCTCGTCCGTCGATCTCGACGTGCTGCTCGAAGGAGTCTGAGACATGGGCCTTTTCGGTATTCTTCTCGGTCTCGGTTTGATGATCGGCCTTGCCTATCGCGGCTGGAGTATCCTTCTGCTGGCCCCCGTCGCCGCGCTCGTTGCCGCCGCCTTCTCCGCAGAGCCGCTCCTCGCACATTGGACGCAGACGTTCATGACCAGCGCGGCGGGATTTTTCGCGCAATTTTTCCCGCTGTTTCTGCTGGGCGCCCTGTTCGGAAAGCTCATGGACGACAGCGGGTCCGTCACCGCGATCGCCGACTTCATGACGGAGAAGCTCGGGCCCGAGCGCGCGACCCTCGCCGTTGTCCTGGCGGGCGCGCTCGTGACCTATGGCGGCGTGAGCCTGTTCGTTGCGTTCTTCGTGCTCGCGCCGATGGCGGTTGCGCTCTTCCGGGCGGCCAACGTGCCGCGCCGCCTCATGCCCGCGGCCATCGCGCTCGGCACCTCCACCTTCACCATGTCGGCGCTGCCGGGAACGCCTTCGATCCAGAACGCGATCCCGATGCCGTTCTTCGGAACCACGCCGTTCGCCGCGCCGGGGCTCGGCATCATCGCATCCGTGATCATGCTCGGGTTCGGGATGTGGTGGCTGAAGCGCGCGGAGGAGCGCGCACGGCGGACGGGAGAAGGCTTCGGCGATGAACCGGATGCCGTGGAGACAAGCCCGGCTGACGATCTTTTGGTGCGCGAGCGTGCGACGGTCGCCCGCGAGTTCGATCCCGCCGAGCTGTCGCGCGGGGAGCACAGCCCGACGCACCCGCCGATTGCGCTCGCCATGCTGCCGCTCGCAATTGTGATCGTCGTCAATCTCCTGATGTCTCAGGTCGTCCTCCCGAGCTTGGATGTCTCATTCCTCGCTGAGGAGCGCTGGGGAGAAACGACCCTCGCCGGCGTCGGAGGCGTGTGGTCGGTCGTAACCGCGCTGCTTGCCGCGATCGCGGCGGTGGTGGCGATCAATCACCGGCGTCTGCCGGCGCTGCGGGATACCATGGATGCGGGCGCGAACGCGTCTGTCCTGCCCGCGGTCAGCGTCGCGAGCCTCGTCGGTTTCGGTGCTGTCGTGGCCGCATTGCCCGCCTTCGCCGCCGTGCGCGATGCGCTTCTCGCGATGGAGGGCGGGCCTCTCGTTTCGCTCGCCGTCGCGACCAACGTCCTGGCTGCGCTGACGGGATCCGCGTCGGGCGGCATGACGATCGCGCTCGATGCGCTGGGCGAAATCTACAAGACGATGGCGCTCGACGCCGGCATCGACCCCGCCCTTATGCACCGCGTGGCGGTGATCAGCTCTGGCACGCTGGACAGCCTGCCGCACAACGGCGCGGTCGTGACGCTGCTGGCCGTCTGCGGCGCGAGCCACCGCGAAAGCTATCTCGATATCGTGATGGTGGCCATCGTTGGCGCGCTCATCGCGCTCGTCGCGGTGATCGCGATCGGCTCCGTGGCCGGTGCATTTTGAGGAGCAAGGGAGGTCGGGTTCATGACGGCAAGCATCGGAGCGCAAATTACGCGATGCAGGCGGGCTGCCTATGGCCTCGCCGCGTCGGCGATGCTGCTGCTGGTGGCCGGTTGCGGCGCGGAGCCGGAAGCCGCGCTCCCGGACCCGCGTCCGGTGCGCACCGTGACGGTCGAGAAGCGCGAGGCGGGAACGCCCATCACCCTGACGGGGCGCATCGAGGCCGATGACGAGGCGGTGCTCGGTTTCCGCATTGCCGGGCGCGTGCTGGAAAACAGCGTCAGCCGCGGCCAGCGCGTGCTGCCCGGCCAACTCCTCGTGCGCCTCGAATCCCAGAACGAGATGAACGCGCTGCGCGTGGCCCAAGCCGGGCTCGCGACGGCGCAGGCACAACTCACGCAGGCCCGCAATCACTACGAGCGGCAGGAGACGCTGCTCGGGCAGGGCTGGACGACGCGCGCCATTTACGATCAGGCCGAGAAGGCGCGCCGCACGGCGGAGCAGGCTGTCGAGGCCGCTGAGGCCGAGCTCAAGGCAGCGCACGATCTCGTGGGCTTCACAGAGCTCAAGGCGGACGCGCCGGGCACCGTGACAGATGCAGGACCGGGCGCCGGCGAAGTCGTCCAGGCCGGTCAGCCGATCGTGCGCCTCGCGCGCAAGGACGGGCGGGATGCCGTCTTCGACGTGCCCGCGAACGTTCTGCGCACGGTGCCGAGCGATCCTGAGATCACGGTGTTTCTCACGGAGGCTCCTGCCGTGACCGCGAAAGGGCGCGTGCGCGAGGTCTCGCCTCAGGCGGACCCGGTGATGCGCACCTTCGAGGTCAAGGTCGGGCTCACCGATCCGCCCGAGGCCATGCGTCTCGGCGCGACGGTGACGGGGCGCGTGACGGTCTCGTCCGGCGCGATGATCGAGATCCCCGCTTCCGCGCTGGCGCGGATCAACGAGCAGCCCGCCGTCTGGATCGTCGATCCCGGGACCCGCACGGTGTCGATGCGCAACGTCGACGTGCTCCGCTTCGAGCCGGCGACCGTCACGATTTCCCGCGGGCTCGATACGGGCGAGGTGGTCGTCACCGCGGGCGTACAAGCGCTTCATCCCGGACAGGAGGTCCGCCTGCTTGGATCGGGGCCATGAGTGTCAATCTCTCGGAGTGGGCGCTCCGCCATCGGTCGGTCGTCGTCTACCTCATGATCGTCGCCGTGCTGGCCGGTCTCGGCGCCTACAACCGCCTTGGCCGCAGCGAGGACCCGACGTTCATCATCAAGACCATGGTCGTGCAGGCCGCCTGGCCGGGCGCGTCGATCGAGGACACGCTGCGCCAGGTGACCGAGCGCCTGGAGCGCAAGCTGCAGGAGACGCCGAAGCTCGACTTCCTGCGCAGCTATACGACGGCAGGCGTCACCACGATCTTCGTCAACCTCGAAGGCGATACGAGCGCGTCCGAGGTGGCCGACATCTGGTATCACGTGCGTAAAAGCGTCGGCGATATTCGCCATACGCTTCCGGCGGGGATCGTCGGCCCGGGCTTCAACGACGATTTCGGCGATACGTTCGGCATCATCTACGGTTTCACCGCCGACGGCTTCACGCATCGTGAGTTGCGCGACTATGTGGACGCGGTGCGCTCCCGGCTGCTGCAAGTGCCGGACGTGTCGAAAATCGAGATCCTCGGTGCGCAGGACGAAAAGATCTTCGTCGAGTTCTCGATCAAGGAGCTCGCTAGCCTTGGTATCGACCGTTCTGCGGTCCTCGCCGCGCTCCATGCGCAGAACGTGGTGCAGCCTGCCGGAACGATCCGGACCGGAGACGAGCGTCTCTCGGTTCGCGTTTCGGGCGGCTTCGAATCCGAGCGGGATCTCAAGGAGATCAACTTCGCCGTCGGCGGCCGTCTGCTGCGTCTCGCCGATATTGCCGAGGTGAGGCGGGGCTATGCGGATCCTCCGCAACCGTTCTTTCGCGTCGACGGTGAGCCGGCCATCGGCCTTGCCATCGCCATGCGAGACGGCGGCGACATCCTCGCCCTCGGCAAGGCCATCAAGGCGGTCATGGCGGAGGTGACGGCCGGCCTTCCGGTCGGCATCGAGCCCAAGCTCGTGGCCGATCAGGCCGTCACCGTCGAGGGCGCGATCTCGGAATTCATGACGTCGCTGTGGCAGGCTGTGGCCATCATCCTCACGGTGAGCTTCATCAGCCTCGGCGTGCGGCCGGGGCTGGTCATTGCGCTCTCGATCCCGCTGACGCTCGCTGTCGTTTTCTCGATCATGGAGCTTTCGGGCATCGACATGCAGCGCATCTCGCTCGGTGCGCTCATCATCGCGCTGGCGCTCCTCGTCGACGATGCGATGACGACGACGGACGCGATGTTGAGCCGGCTGGCTCAAGGCGACGGCAAGGTCGAGGCGGCAACGTTCGCGTTTCGCACCTATGCGTTCGCCATGCTGGCCGGAACGTTGGTGACCATCGCCGGGTTCGTGCCGGTCGGTTTCGCGGCAAGCTCCGCTGGCGAGTATACGTTTTCGCTCTTCGCCGTCGTGGCCATCGCGCTCCTCGTGTCGTGGTTCGTCGCCGTTCTTTTTGCGCCCCTGATGGGCGTCGCACTTCTGAAGGGTCCCGAGAACAGCGGCGCAAAGAGTATGCAACCCGGCTTCGTCTTCCGCACCTACCGCAGCCTGCTCACGTCGGCCATGCGCGCGAGATGGCTCACCATCGGCGGAACGGTCGGCCTTTTCCTTGCGGCGCTTCTCGCGATGTCGCTGATCCCGCGCCAGTTCTTCCCGTCGTCGGATCGCCCGGAATTGATGGTCGATCTCGGATTGCCGCAGAACGCGTCGATCTATGCGAGCGACAGCCTGGCGCACCGCTTCGATGCTGTCCTCAAGGACGATCCGGATGTGGAACGCTGGAGCACGTACGTCGGCCGTGGTGCGATCCGTTTCTATCTGCCGCTCGACGTCCAGCTTCCGAACGAGTTCTTTTCGCAGGCCGTGATCGTGGCCAAGGATGTCGCGGCGCGCAAGCGCCTGCAGGAAAAGATCGAGCGCCTGCTGGCCGAGGACTTCCCGGGCCTCGTGAGCCGCGTCGCGCCGCTGGAGCTGGGTCCTCCCGTCGGCTGGCCCGTGCAGTATCGCGTGAGCGGGCCGGACATCGACCGGATCCGCGAGATCGCCCTCAAGCTCGCTGCGGTGGTTGCGTCCAATACGGACGCGGTGGGCGTCAACTACGACTGGATCGAGCCCACGCGGCAGGTCCGCATTCGCGTCGATCAGAACGAGGCGCGCCTGCTCGGCCTCAGCTCCGAGACGCTCGCCGGTGTGCTCAACACCGTGATCAGCGGGCAGCCGGTCACCCAGGTGCGGGACGATATCTATCTCGTGGATGTCGTCGCACGGGCGCGCGAGGAGCAGCGGGTTTCGCTCGCCACCTTGCGCCACCTGCAGGTGCCGCTGCCGGGCGGGCGCACGGTGCCGCTCGGGCAGTTCGCGACGTTCGAATACGAGCAGGATCAGCCGCTGGTGTGGCGCCGCGATCGCGTGCCCACGCTGACCGTGCAGGCGGACGTCAGGCCCGGCGTGCTTCCCGACACGGTCGTGAGTGCGCTCGAGGTCGACGTCGATGCGCTCGCTCGAACCCTGCCCAGGGGCTATCGCATCGCCGTGGGAGGAACCGTAGAGGAAAGCGCAAAATCGCAAGCTTCCGTCATGGCGGTCGTGCCGGTCATGCTCCTGCTCATGATGACGATCCTGATGATGCAATTGCAGAGTTTTCAGCGCCTCGCGCTGGTGCTCACCGTCGGGCCGCTGGGATTGATCGGCGTCGTGGCGGCGCTCTTCGTTTCGGGGCGTCCGCTGGGCTTCGTCGCGATCCTCGGCATTCTCGCCCTGCTCGGCATGATTACGAAGAACGCAGTCATCCTGATCGGGCAGATCGAGGCCGAGCGCGCGGCGGGCAAGGACGTGTGGCAGGCGGCGGTGGACGCCAGCAGCGCCCGCTTCCGTCCCATCATGCTGACGGCGATCTCGACCGTGCTCGGCATGATCCCCATCGCGCCCACCGTCTTCTGGGGGCCGATGGCATTCGCGATCATGGGCGGGCTGCTCGTGGCGACGATCCTGACGCTGGTCTTCCTGCCCGTTCTCTATGTCACGTGGTTCGGCGGCCGGGAGCCGGATGCTGCTCCGGTCCATCCTGCCGCGGTGCCGGCCTAGTTAGCGCGCGAGGGAAGTGGCATGACGATCTGGGATCTGCGCAAGGGCGACGCCGACGACGACCGCATGAGCCCCGGCGGGCGCGGTATGCGCGCAATCGTGTTGTCGGCGCTGTTCGAGTTCAACGTCGTGCAGGCCGCCCTCGCATTCGTTTTTCTAATTCTGGTGCCGGCGCTCCTGGTCGGACTCATTCCGTCTCTGCTCTCGACCTACGGCACGCTCGTGGGCACGTCGCTCGCCCGGATCTGGACCGAGCCGCTTCTCGCGATCGTCTTGATCGCGCTCCTCGCCTTCGTCACGTACAAGTGGGGCCGCTGGCGCTACGCGTCGGCAGCGAGCAACCTTTGGAAGCTCCACTACACGCTGGTGTTTCCGATTTTTGTCCTGGTTCGCGAGGTGGTGAAGATCGCGGGCGAAAGATGGCTCGGCCCCGATGCCACGATTGCGGAGCTGATGGCCCGGCGCCGGTTGGCAACCATCGTGTCGGGAGGTTTGTTTGCGGGCGTCTCGCTGGCCATTGCCGCCGCGCTGATCCTCACGACGGGGATCGTGAGCGTGTCGCTCGCGACGGCGAGCCCGCGCATGATCGTCCGGGCCGCGCTGATCGACGGCGCGATGGTGCTGGCGCTTTCGACGGTCGTCGCGAGCCTCTATTGGACCTGGCGCGAGCTGAGCGTGCCAGCACCGGAAGCGGCCTCAGCCGCTGAGAGCACGGCGCGCGTCTCCTCCTCGCGCGAGGTCTTGCGGGTCGCGCACCTTTCGGACCCGCATTTGGTCGGCAGCCGCCATGACTTTCGCATGGAGCCCGGAACGCACGGCCCGCAGGGGAATGCGCGCTGGGAGGCGACTGTGGCGCATCTGGCGGAGATGAACCGGACATCGCCGTTCGACTGGATCCTGATCACGGGCGACGTGACGGACACGGGCGCGCGCGCGGAATGGGTCGAATTCCTCGATCACGCCGAAGCGTACCCAGACCTCCGCGAACGCATGCTGATCCTGCCTGGAAACCACGACGTCAATATCTGCGACCGCTGGAATGCGGGGCGCCTGGAAATGCCGTGGAGCGCGCGGTTCGCCTTGCGCAAGCTGCGCTTCGTCCTGGCGGCGGATCGGATCCAGGGGCGCCGCGTGCATCTCGTCTGCCCAGACACGGGCGAGCTGAAGCAAACCCTTCACGAAACTTTGCGGGATGGTGAGCGGATGTCGCGTCTGCAGGCGTTCGCCCGCGACGGGGATTTCCGTGGACGCTGGCTGGTCGCCGAGCTTTGGCGCGATCTGTTCCCGATGGTGGTGCCGCCCGGAACCGATGGCCGGCCGGGCGTCGTCCTGCTCAACTCATGCGCGGACAGCCACATGGCGCTGACCAACGGCATCGGCGCCGTCGAGCCGCGCCAGCTTGAGGCGCTGAAGGCCCTGATGGATCGCAACGCCGACGCCAACTGGCTGATCGGGCTCCATCACCAGATCACCGAATACGCAGCCTTCGGAATTCCTCTCCAGGAGCGGTTCGGCCTGTCGCTGATCAATGCGCCGGACGTGCTCGCGTCGATCGGACAGCGGGCGCGGCAGGTCGTGGTGCTGCATGGTCACCGCCACCGGAACTGGGTGGGGGCTTGCGGGGCCCTGAAACTGTGCTCCGCCCCGTCGTTGACGCTGGGCGCGCACGACGCCAAGTACGGGCCTGGGCTTTTTCTCGTGCACGAGATGGTCTGGGATGACGCCGGTGGCATGTCGGTGCTGGTGACGGACACCGTGGCCGTCCCGGACGCGGCGCACGGCCGCGGCCAGTCCTGAGCCGTCGCGTGAAGTCAGCGCGAGGTCGTTTCGGAAGCCTGCTGGCGGATGCCGCGAGGCGGGGAGCTCGCGCTGTCCGAACCGTCGCGCGTGATGGGCAGGACGAACGGAGTCCTGGAGGGCGTCTGGTTCGCATCGAGCGCGCAACCGTAGGTGTGCGAGAGCAGATCGTCGCGCACGATCTGCTCAGGCGTGCCGTGCGCGACCAGTTGCCCTTCGCGCATGAGCGCCAGGCTGTCGCAATAGCCGGCGGCAAGATTGATGTCGTGCAGAACGGCGAGCACGGCGGCCCCATCGCTCGCGGCCTCGCGCAGCCCTTCCAGCACCCGGCGTTGATGTCCGATGTCGAGGTTGGAGGTCGGCTCGTCGACGAGAAGGAGCAGAGTTTCGCCGGGGCTGGGGGGCGCCGTCGCGAGCTGGCACATGGCGCGGGCGATATGGACGCGCTGGCGCTCGCCGCCGGAAAGATCGGTGTACTTCCGCTCGGCCACGTAGGTGAGACCGACGCGGTCGAGCGCCCACTCGGCGGCGCGGCTGTGATCGCGGGGCAACCCGAAGCCGGGAACAGACGCTCCCAGCATGACGACTTCGAGCGCGGAGAACGAGAACGTGAGTTGAGACGACTGGGGCACGACGGCGCGTCGGCGTGCGAGGAGCGCCGGATGAGTTTGGCCAAGCGGTATGCCGTCGAAGAAGATTTGCCCGGCCGCCGGCTTGAGCTCGCCCGTGACGAGTTTCAGGAACGTCGATTTTCCGGCGCCGTTCGGCCCCAGAATTCCCACCATGCGTCCCGGGGGAATAACGAGGCTGACATCGTCGACGAGCCGCTTGCCGCCGATTTCGAAGCGAACGCCGGAGGCTTCGATGGCCGGAGGGGTCGGGTTAGCCATGGACGCCTCGCCGTAAAACCAGATGCAGGAAGAATGGCGCGCCGATCAGCGCCGTGATGATGCCGAGCGGAAGCTCGGCCGGTGCGACGGCGACGCGCGCCACCATGTCGGCCCCAACGGCCAGTGTCCCGCCGAGAAGCGCGCTGGCCGGTAGCAGAAAGCGATGATCGGGGCCCGCGACGAGACGGATGATGTGCGGCGTCACGATGCCGATGAAGCCCACGATGCCCGCCACCGCGACGGCAGCGCCCACCGCGCCTGCGGTGACGAACACGATCACCATCTTCGCGCGCTGAACGTTGACGCCGAGGTGGTAGGCTTCGGCCTCGCCGAGCAGAAGTCCGTTCAGGTCCCGGATCATGCGCGGGAGGAAAATCCCGAGTAGGAGGGCGAACGGCAGCGCGCCGATCACTTTGCTCCAGCTCGCGCCGGCAAGGCTGCCGAGCGTCCACAGCGTGAGATCGCGCAGCGCGCGGTCGTCCGAGAGGTAGGCGGCCACGCCCATCAGCGCCGACGCCAGAGCCGCGAGCGCCACGCCCGCAAGCAGAAGCGTTCCGGTTGAAATTGCGCGCCGCCCGTTGGTCAGGCTGACGAGCAGAAGAGTGGCGGAAAGTCCGCCTACGAATGCTGCGATCGGCAGGGCGTGAACGCCGAGCAAGGCTTTGAGCGTCGGCAGATACGCATCTCCGAACGCGATTATGCCAACGGCGAACAACGCCGCCCCCGACGAAACGCCGATCAATCCGGGATCGGCGAGCGGGTTTCGGAACATGCCCTGCATGATTGCGCCGGAAACCGCGAGCGCAGCCCCCACGTACATCGCGAGCAGCGTTCTCGGCAGCCGGATGTCCAGAAGGACCAGCGCCTCATGGCCGCCCGTACCGACAGAATACCCCGTCACCTCCCCGAGGACCTGGGGAAGGGACAGCAGCGTGATGCCGCTGGGCCCGACGGAGAGCGAAAGAAACGCTGTAAGGAGGAATGCGATCCCGAGCGCGACGAGACCGCGGGTTCTGCTGCGGTCGTGTGCCGATCCCGCGTGCGCGGAGAGGTCTTCAGCTGGTGTCGGTTTCAGCATGCGCTAGTTGATCCGGCGAGCGGGAACGATGTCGGGGTAAAGGATATGCATGAGCTCGTGGGCGGCTTGCGGCGCACGCGGGCCGAACTGCAGCATGAGGCTGCCGTCGAATTCGATGATCCGCCCGTTTTTGACGGCTGGCGTGTCGGCGAGCCCGGCGATGGCGGAGACCTCCGTCGCGAGGGGGCCGCTGGCCTCGGTAACGCGGTGACCGGCGGCCGCTTTCATGACGATGATCGCATCGGGGGCGAGCGCGAGAGCTGCTTCGCCCGAAAGAGGTTTGTAGCCGTCAAACGAGGTCGCGACATTCTCGGCTCCGGCAAGCGCGAGCATCGCGTCGGCTGCCGTGTTGCGTCCGCCCGCCATCGCGCGTCCGCTCTGCACCGAGAGCAGGAACAATGCCTTGACCGGTTTCGAGATTTTCTTGCGCGCCTCCGCGGCGGCTTCGAAATCGCTGCGGATCCGGGCAGCGAGCGCCTGACCGGCCGCGTCTTTGCCCACGATGGAGGCGACCTTCGCCACCTTGTCCGCAACGCCCTCGGGCGTATCGTCGGCATCGACGGTGATGAATGGCGTCGACGACGCCTTGAGCGCCGCAATGACCTCGGGCGGCCCGGCTTTGTCGGTTGCAAGGATGAGCGTGGGTCCCACGGCGAGCACGCCTTCGGATGCCAGTGCGCGCATGTATCCGACGCTTTTCTTTTCCGCTGGAATGTGCGGGGGGAAGACGCTCGTCGTGTCGATGGCGACCACGTTGTCGCCAACGCCGAGCTCGTAGAGGATCTCCGTCACGTCGCCTCCGACGGATACGATACGCGAGATGTCGCGCTGAGCCGTCTCTTCGCCATAGGACGGTGCCGACACGGACGCCGCGACGAAGAGAAGAAAAGCTGCACGCGCGAACGCGCGAATGAAGAGCCGTGGCCGAGCGAGCATTGCGATCATCCTTTTCGTCATGCGGAGCAGGGCACCGGTGGATGCGATCAATCTGCAACACCCTAGGTATTCGTCGCCCGCCAATATTGACGAAAATAATCAGGAAATGTACGGATAGCAAGTCGGACGCGGATCGGGAGGTCCGTGCCTTGGCACTCGAAAGAATTCGGTCGGAAGGGGCGCCGGAGTCGAGGCCTGCAAGCGTGCAGGCTCAATCGGTTGCCAAGCGGGATTACATTTAGGAGTTCTCTGGATCATGTCCAAGCGCGCGTCTTCGCGGCTGCTGATGGCGGCTGCCCTTGCTTGCTACGCCGGCAGCCACGCCTCCGCCGATGAAATCCAGCTCGATGGTATCGTCGTGACCTCGACAAAGACCGAGGAAAGCTGGGCCGATGCGCTGTCGGGATCGAGCGCGGTCGATCGCGCGACCATGGACGAGCAGTTCAACGCAGATCGCGTATCGGAAATTTTGCGCACGATCCCCGGCGTCATTACGCAGGAAACCGCACGCGACACCGCGACCGCCGTCAACATCCGCGGCCTTCAGGACTTCGGACGCGTGAACGTCCTCGTCGACGGTGCGCGTCAGAACTTCCAGCGCAGCGGCCACAGCGCGAACGGGGTGTTCTACATCGAGCCGGAGATGATCAAGCGCGTGGACATCACGCGCGGGCCCACCGCGACGATCTACGGATCGGGCGCCATCGGCGGCGTCGCGGCGTTCGAAACGCTCGATGCCGACGACATCCTGAGACCCGGCGAGTACGCGGCTGTCCGTGGCCGCGCGAGCTACGGAACGAACGGCGACGAAAAGCTCGGCAGCGGAACCACGGCTGTCAAGGTCGGCAACTTCGACATCCTCGGCCAGTTCAACGCTCGGCGGAACGGGGATTATGAGGATGGCAGCGGCAACAGAGTGCCGGGCTCCAATGACGAGACGGATTCGAAACTCGTGAAATTCAGGGTGCGCCCGGCGGAAGGCCACCAGATCACGGCCTCGCTCATCGACTACAACTCGGCCTTCATCGACGAGGTGGAGAGCGGCGGAACGCAATACGACACCGGCGTCGACAACCGCCAGTACACGCTAGGCTACACCTTCCAGAGCCCCACGAACCCGCTGATCGACTTCTCTGGCAAAATCTATCGCAATGAGACGTCGCTCGATCAGGTGCGTCTGAGCGGCGGAAACGCCACCTTCTTTTCGCCCACGCCCGTCACGGGTGGCGTGCCCTGCACGCCCGCTCACCTGGCGGCGAACGGGTTCGACGGGTTTCTTCCGGTCGGAGCACCGTGCTTCGTGAGCCCCGGAACGTTTCCGGTCGGCGCACAGAGAGGCTTCAACACTGAAACCGAAGGTTTCGATGTCTTCAATACGTCACGCTTCCCGCTCGCGAGCGGCGTCGACGTCGCGCTGACCTACGGCGTCGATGGCTTCCGAGACACCGTGAATACCGTCGATCCCACCGGCAGCGGTGACGAGTTTACGCCGTCGGGAGAGCGCAACATCTGGGGCAGCTTCGTTCAGAGCAAGGTCACGTTCTTCGACGTGGTCGACGTCATCGGTGCGCTCCGCTACGACAGCTACGAGCTCGACGGCAACGGGGTGAACGTGCAGGACGAGCACGTCTCTCCGAAGATCACGGTCGGCGTGACCCCGGTTCAAGGCATCACGGTGTTCGGCACCTGGGCTGAGGGCTTCCGCGCGCCTGCGCTCTCCGAAACGCTCATCACCGGCTTCCATCCGGGATTTGCAAACTTCGAGCTGCGTCCCAACCCGGATCTGAAGCCTGAGGTCGCGCAGAATGTGGAAGGCGGCGTCAACTTCAAGTTTGACAATGTGCTCACCACCGGCGACCGCTTCCGCGCCAAGGTGACGGCGTTCCGCAACGAGATCGAAGATTACATCGACATGGTGAGCGTCCCCGGGCCGATTGACGGGTACCTGCTGTATCAGCGTCCTGGATGCACGGCCCCTGCCGGCCCGCCGGTGTCCTGTTTCCCGGTCTCCTACCTGCCGATTTTGATGGACGATTACATCCAGTATCGGAACGTCAACAACGCGACGATTGAAGGTATCGAGTTCGAGGCGTTCTACGATGCCGGACAGTGGTTCGCAGGCCTTGGCGCACACCACATCCGCGGAAGGAACGACGACACGGGCGAGGGCCTGCGCACGGTTCCTGCCGACCAGGTGACGCTCACCGCGGGCTTCCGGGCGTTCGACGAGAAGCTCGTTGCAGGTGGCCGCGTTCGCTTCGTTGCCGCACAGGACCGCTTTGTCGAGGGTGAAAACCCAGCGATGCAGCACACCGCCTCCTACAACGTCGTCGATCTGTTCGCGCAGTACGAGGCAACGGATAACGTGACATTGAACCTCAACATTGACAATCTGTTCGATGAGACGTACCGCCAGCATCTCGACCAGTACAA
>ERZ869909.456-NODE-456-length-48896-cov-6.907946_pt1 | contig 48896 bp, 36 predicted proteins | sample MGYA00520892_ERZ869909 | MGnify/ENA primary metagenome ERZ869909 (study PRJEB32215, sample SAMEA104723947) | bioreactor metagenome | biome: bioreactor; feature: anaerobic bioreactor; material: water | place: China | collected 2015-03-12 ... | reverse complement strand
ACTCATCACCCCCAAAGGGATCAGACTCATCACCCCCAAAGGGATCAGACTCATCACCCCCAAAGGGATCAGACTCACCACCCCCAAAGGGATCCGCGGCGGGCCGCGCCGGGCGCTGGCTACCGCGCCGCCCGCCACCCACCTCGGTCATCAGTCGCAGCGACGTGGCTGCCTCCGCCAGATAGTCCCGGGCGGGGTGCGTCTCCGGGAGGTCGGGTGAGCCCTCAATGAACGCGGTCAGCAACTCGATACCGCGCTCCAGCCGCGCCTGTCGCGTGAGGCCGGGGAGATCGCCTTCTAGGTGCAACACCGCCAAGTTGAAGCGCAATACCTGGGGGTCTGCGCCCCGGTCGTTTGCCTGATCGTAGAAGCGGAGCGCCTCGTCGTAACGGCCTTGCATCCGCAGCGCTGCGCCGAGGTTCAGCAAGGTATCCGCAGGGTAGCGCGGCAAAGCCAAGAGAGGGCGAAGCACGGATTCCGCTTCCTCAGCCTGGCGTTCTTCCATCAACAAGCGCGAGAGCATCAAGCGTAGGGTTGGATGCAGCGGATTGCCGTCTGCTCGAATGGCCCGCCGCAGCGCTGCGATCGCCTCCCCGCGCTGCCCTGACTCTTCGGCCATGCGTGCTCGCAGCAGCAAGAGCGCCGGCTGCGCCGGCTCGCGCGACAGGCCCTCCTCGATGATGAACCCAGCCAGTTCGGCCCGGCCGAGCGCGTGGTTGGCGTGCGCGAGCGCGACGTAGACGTCCATGTTGAGCTCGTCCCGGAAGAGAATCGAGCGCGACTGTCGGATGATGTCCTCGTAGCGGCCCTCGTCGAGAAGAACAAAGAGCTGGATCGCCTCTACCGTCGCGGCCCCTTCCGAGCGCTGCATCTGCCGCGCCACAAGACTGCGCGCGCCAGCCCTGTCTCCCTGACGGAGACGCTCTGTGACCAGCGCTGCCAGGGGCGCGGCGTAGGATGGCTCCTCTTCCAGCACCTCCTCCCACAGGCGCTCCGCGGCTGCCTGGCGTCCCTCGGCGAAGATGAGCACGGCCCGGTTGTGGCGCGCGTAGGGTCGCAGTGAGGGGTCCGATTCGAGCGCCTCAAGGTTGCGCTGCGCGGCGGCCAGCGCCCCTTGCTGCGCGGGGGCGATCGCTTCGCGGAGCTGACGGGACTGAGCCATCGTCAACGTGGGGGGTCGCATCTCGCGCGGAACCTCGGCCGGCGCTGCCACGAGGATCGCGTCCATGCCCGTCTCCGCGAGTTCGGGCACCTGGAGCTCGTCGTCGGGCGCAGGCTGGTCGGCGGGAGCTACTTCAGGGACCTCCACCGCCGCAGGGGGCCCTGGTGGGCGGTCCTCAACGGCGGCACGTTGACACCCACCGGCCAGCGTCGCGTAGGCGAGCGCGGCTACGAGCAGAATCCTCGCGCGCGGCGAGGAGCGTCTGTGCATGTCCATGATCACCTCAGTCAGCGAAGGGGTTGCCGGGAGCAAATGGATCGTCCCTGACCGGTTCGCCAGGCTGCTGGCCCCGCGGGGACGGTGCAGGCAGAGACCCCTCGTCCTCCTCTTCCTGAACGCCGAAGAACACTCCACCCTCGGACGTGATCCTGGGGACGTCGAAGAGCGGTAGCTCCCGCAGCGAGACTGGACTCACGCGCTGTTCCGTCTTGAAGAGCGGGAAGTCATCGCCAGCGAGTCGGTTGAGTCGCCGCGTCGCGTCCTCGGTGCAGTCATTCCAAACACCCTGGTCGCGTGCCAACCTATAGAGGAGCTGCCACGAAGCGATGGCCTCGTCCTCGTAGGCGCGTGCGATCTCCTCGAAGAAGAGGATGAACTCGTCCTCGGCGTCGATGTTGCCCTCGATCTCCGGGGGCATCTCGAGGCGCGCTAGCCGGTCCGCGAAGCGCGACGCGATCATCCCTTGCTGCAGGATCGAGCAAATCGACCACTCGGGGTGCGCGTAGCGCTCAATGACCTCCGTGAAGCGGGCTGCGAGCGCTGGCACAGCGTCCCGCCGTGCGATGATTCTCTGCTGCAGAGGGCGGAATCGGAGGCGGGGCACTGGCTCGTCCCACCGCTCCACCTCGGCGACGGCGCGCTGGTACGCGATTCTCGCCGCGACCTGCCGCGATGCCAGATCGTCCTCCGGCGGCCGCCGGCGAGCGAACTCTGCGAGAATTTGGTCTTCCGTCGCTCTCACCGCGCGTCGGTCACCCGATGTCTCATGGGCCTCCAGGATCCGGGCGAGTCCGTCGAGCACGGCGGCGTCGATGTTGATCAGTGTGCCCCCGTCTCGGTTGCCGAAGCGAGAGATGAAGCGCTCGAGCGTCTGCACCATCTGGCGTGTGCGACCGGCCTGCTCGTACATCAGAGCAGCGCGATAGGTGGCGAGGGGCGCCTCCGGACTGTTGGGGCTGTTGTCCGCGAAGCGCAGGTACATGTCGCCCGCCTCCTGGTAGCGCTGCGAGTACTCCAAGAGCTCCGCAGCTTGGAGGAGCGGCAAGCGCACACGGTCGCTTCCAACGTTGCGCTGGTGCAGCACGACGTAGGTGTCGATCGCGCGCTCGAAGTCGAAGAAGAGGCGGGAGTTCACTGCGATTCGCACGAGCGCGTCGTTGACGTACTCGGAGTCTGGGTACTCGGTGATGATGCGCTGAAACTGGCGCAGCGCGGCCTCGTAGCGGCGCAGCTCGGTCTCGTAGACGAAGCCGGCATTGTAGAGCGCGACCGCAGATTCAGCGCGCCCAGGATAGGCGTCTGCGAAGCGAATGAACTCCTCGGCGGCTTCTTCAAAGCGCCGGGCGTTGCGCAGCTCGTTTGCGTTGGCGAAGAAGCCTTGCAGGCGAGCTTCGAAGAGGATGCGAGCGAAGCGCTCCTGCTGATCCCCCGCCAGCCGCACGCACTCGCTGTTGGCCTCGATCTCTCCCGCGACCCGCTCCATGCCCGAGAAATCTCCCCGATCCTGGTAGCTGAGGATCAGCAAGTAGCCCGCGTACCCAGCAGCGTCTTGCCCACAGAAGGCCTCCATGATGGCCTGTGCACGACGCCTGCCCTCTTCGAGGTGGTGGTAGTTGAAATAGAGCTGCATGGCGGCCAATGCGTACTGTCCCCCTGCCTCTGGCGCCTCGTCCAGGACCAACTCTAGCTCGTTGAAGCGGTCCCACGCCTCGACCAAGCGCAGCGACAGCGCAGGCAACGATTCCTCAACCTGCACGTCTCGGACGAGCGCCTGCAGATCGATCTCCTCGCCCGCGCCGGGCGTCGCCGCGGCTGGTTGTGCCTGCGCGCGACCGAAGGGGAGCGCGCGCTCTTCCATGCGCCCCGCCCGAATCTCCGCCTCGACTTGTTCGGTAAGAGTCACGATCACGTAGTTCCCGGCGATGGCCCGAAACTCCGCGGAGAGTGGCGTCTCTCGCACCCATACGAAGTCCTCGAGGGCGCGATCGAAGTCTTGGGCGAAGTAGGCAGAGAAGCCGCGCCGGAGGCGCACGTGATAGGTCTCTTCGTCGTTGGGGTACTGCGTCAGATAGTCGTCGAAGAGCCGCCAGGCGCGCTGGAAGGCCTCGCGCGCTGCCCGCAGCCCTTGAGCGTCACCGGACGCCTGTGCCATGCTGTGGCGTTCGCTCGCTTCCGCGAAGAGGATCTCTGCGCTCTCCAGGAGCACGAGCCGCCGCAGCGCTTCGGCGAAGACGATCGCCTCCAGGCGGCTCTCGGCGACCTGGTGCTGGTACCATGGGCTGGTGGGACCGTACTCCCCGGCGAGGGCGATCATCACAGCCTCGGCGCGCCGGTCTCTCTCAGGTCGGTCCACGTCGAGCACGAGCTCGCCCAGCATCACCTGTTCGTGTCGGCGAGGCGCGTCCTCGTCCAGCGGCAAGCGCGCGAGGGCCCAACGGTAGACCTCCATCGCGAACTCCATGAACTCCACGTTCATCGGGAGGCAGGGCCCAGCGTGTTCGTCCTCCCCCTCCGCCGCAAACTCCTCGCACGCCGCGGCGTAGCCGTCCGGATAGGCCATCCCAAAGAACGCCACGTACAGACGATCGATCACCTCCGCCGCGAAGGGAGGCCCGTGCCCGAGGTAGCGCTCCAAGCGCGGCCCCAGGAAGTCCGCGTCGATCTGGCCGTCGAGGTCCCAGTCTCGTTCCGCGAGCACCACTGCGAAGTACTGCAGCGCCTCTTCCCGGACGTCTGCCCGGGGCACCTCACCGCGAGCGCGGAGCTCATCGAAATGCCGCAAGAGCCGTTCAAACTCGCCTAGTGCCCGGTCGAAGGCGTTGAGCAGGTAGCTGGACCAGCCCATCTTGAAGAGCGCGGTCGGGTAGTTCTCGTCTGCCACACCGCGATCCAAGATCATCTGGTACGCGACCTGGGCCTCCTCGTAGCGGTGGTCTTCGAAGGCGTAGTCGCCGACGCGGAGCCACGCCTGGGAAGCGAAGGGGGACTCGGGGGCGTGACGGACGAGCGCCCGGAAGGCGCGCTCCGCAGCCTCGAACTCGCCAAGCTGGTGATAGGAAACGCCCAGCATGTAGAAGGCTCCGTCAGCCAGACGGTGCCCGGGGAAGCCTTCGGCTAGCCGTGAGAACGCGCTCAGTGTGTCGCGGAGGTCGCGTACGGGGTCCTGAGGGGGCAGCGAACGCTCGCCCCGGTTGTAGCGCTCCAGATCCTCGTAGTAGGTGTTGAGGCTGCTGAGGTAACGCGCCTGTGCTTCATCAAAGTAGAGCCACGCGAGGCGGAAGAGCACCTCTGGCGTGTACTCTGGGTGGCGGGGGTAGCGGGCGACAAAGCGCTCGAAGTCCTCGATGGAGCGCGGCCGCAGGGAGGCGAGCGCCTCGTCCAATTGGCCGATGACGCCGGCATAGCGCTCTTGGATCTCCCGGCGGCGACGTTCAAACTCGCTCTGCAGGATCAGCCTCGTGGCCTCATCGAAGTGCCGGACCTCCCCCTCGAAGATTCCCAGAGCCTCGCTAAACGCATCGAGGGCCTCTCGTACGCGCTCGTCCAGACGCTCTGGGGTCGGCATGGGCCGAGCAAAGGCCTGCTCCTCCCCGAGCTCCTCGGGCTGAACGAGGCTTGGGAACTGGGCATAGGCAGCAGACGCGAGCCCCCACACAAGGAGCAGAGCGCCTAGAGGGAGACACCGACTCCGCAGCTGGCTGTTACGCATAGGCACTCTCATGGGCTCATTCTCCACCGATGAGATCAGCGAAGTCCGAGCGCAGCACGCGCAGTGACTCGTTCAACGCACGCTGGAGGGCGTCTCGCCGGTCCATGACGAGCTGATGCTCTCTCCACGAGACGTCGAGCACGCCCAGGTTCGCGCGCAGCGTCACCTCGCTCAAGCGATCCTCCACCTCCCCAAGCGCACCCACGGCCACGACGGCCGCGTCCCGACCCTGCGCTCGGCGGACCTCTGCGTAACGCGCCTCCAAGGCGACAAGCGCCTCTTCCTCGACCCGCAGCCGCTCTCGCAGGACCCGGCGCTGTGCTTCACTCATCTGCTCCAATTCGCTGAAGAAGGCGCTGAGCGCGCTCTCGACCCCATCGAGCCCGGCTCGGGCTCGATCGATCCGATCCAGCGTAACGCGCTCACCCAGGGTCCGCCGCTCACCCAGCCACGCGCGGCTCGCGTCCAGCGAACGCCGGTACGCTCCGGCCACGCCGCTCTCTTGGTCGTGCGTCGCGTCCCCGATACCGATCGAGGCGCGCGTCCGAAGCACCTGCTGCCGCAGCTCGCGGGCTCGCCCGTCCAGGTTTCGGAAGAGGGACTCCAACTCGATGAGCTCTTCGCGCAGGGCCTCATAACGCGGCAGGCTGCGCTCACCCCGGCGCATGTCCAGCTCCAGCAGCGCGCGCAGCTCTTCCACCACGCGAAGGCTCTCCGCGCGGTCGAGCTCCAGCTCATGCAGCTCGATCTCCAACGCGCGCAGCCCGGCGCGCATCTCACTCTCGCGGCCCACGATGGCCTCGAAGGTCAGGGGAGACTGCAGGAACGCGCGCGCCAGCTCAAAGCGCTCGGACTCCAACGCCCGGTACGCCACCAGATCCTCCGAGGAGAGGCCGGGGCGCAGCAGCTCGGCTTCCACCGAGAGGAGCGCGTCATGGAGGCGAACGATCGTGTTACGGATCTCCAACGCGTGCGCCATGCCCGAGTTAAGGTAGGGGTTGAAGTGGACCGCGCCGCCGCTGTACAGCGCGGCGCGCAAGACCTCGATCAGCTCGCGAGCGGTGAGCAGCTCCCCCTCCAGCGCGCTGGTGGCGCTCAGCGCCGACACGATGCGCTCTAGCCGGGCGTCCCGATCGACCCATGCACGGATCGCTTCGGGGAGCCTGGTAGCGCCACGAGCGGGATCCAGAAGAGCCGCCAGAGGATCATCGGCCGCCCGCACACGCTCGAGAAAGACACGGAACTCGCGCTCCAGGGGCGCGTACGCAAGCTCGATGGCCTCAAAAGTCTCCAAAGCGAGCACATCTTGCTGGCTGTGCAGATAGAGGTCCGCCTCCAGGAGGTGTGCCTCGGGGCCCAAGGTCGGATCCTCCGCGACTGCGCGGAGGAGCCGCAGCGTCGCGATGGCGTTGTTCGGGCGACCGCTCCGGATGTCCACCCACGCGCTCTCGAAGAGCGCGCGCTCAAAAGCGGGGGTCCGCGCTGGCACGCTCTGATACGCGGCAAGCGCTTCGTCCCAACGCCGCTGCTCGTAGAGGACACGCCCCAACCCCAGCCAGCCGAGTGCGCCCACGCGCCGAGTGGCCTCATCCGAGGCAGACCGAGTGGCCTCGGTCAAGCGCACGAACGTGGCCTCAGCCTCGGGCAGCTGACCCATACGGGCCTGACTCACGCCCAGCCAATACAGCGCGGAAGGCCCGGCCGCGTCCGTCGCGGGCACGCCAGCGAAGACACTCGCCGCATCGGCGAATCGCCCCTGGTGATAGAGCGCACGACCTCGCAGGTGCTGGAGCTGACCGTCACTGAGCCCGACCGCTCGCCCACCTGCCTCTGCGTAGAGCTCGGCCAGCCCCTCGTAGTCCCTGGTGACCAAGGCGATCTCCAGCAGCCGCTGGGCAGCCAAGGTCACAAACTCCGGGACCCCTGCTCGCAGGACATCCCGAAAGTAGCCCCGAGCCAGGACGAGGTTGCCGGTCTGATAGAAGCTCTCAGCGAGCATGTAGCGCGCTCGCAGCGCGTCAGCGCGTCGCCCGAACGCCGGGTCCTCCACGACGTCCACCAAAAGGATCGACGCCGCTTGGAAGTCCTGCAGATCGAAGAGCGCCGTGCCCTCCGAGAAGCGGCTGTCGAGCGTTCGCTCGCGGTAGGCCGCAGCAGGCTGAAGGAAGTTGACGTAGAGGGCAGCCGTCTGCTGCTGCAGCACCGAGACCTGCGCCTCGACCCGCTCGATCTCGCCCGTCCCTCGGGACGACCCCTGCGCGCTCGCCAGCCCACTCCAACCAAGGGAGGCGGCAAGGGCCAAGGCTCCGAGGCGGCGCATGCGCCTTGTCTCAGCGCGTTCTTGGCGTCGCCGCATCACCGATGGCCTCCTGCTCGATGGTCCTGCGCACCTCCAGAGAGAACCGAATCTCTGGACGATCTTGGACTTGAAGGTTGACCCCGCGCCGCTCCTGAAGGCGGGCAGTGACCGTCACGGTCATGCCGTCATCCACAAAGAAGGGGTACGCATCCTGCAACACCACCCGGTACGACGACATGTAGGTGAAGGGGCCCCAAGCCCGACCACGCAACAGCATCTCGACCTGCATCACGTGCGGCCCCGGAGGCACATTCGCCTCGTAGATCACCTGCTCCCGCACCTGGTCGATGCCTTCGCTGCGATCGGCCAACAGGACCGGTACGCCGTTCATCCGGTAGAGCACCCGCTCGATGTCGAAATAGCGCCGCAGCGCGTTGACGTGGACCAACTCCACCCGCGAACCACCGATGCGATCCTGCAGCACCTGCTCACGAAGAAGGAAGAGGCGCGCCTTCGCCCGGAAAACCTCCTCCTTGAACGAATTAACGCGATCCTCAAGCTCGCGCACCCGCATGTCGTAGCTGACGGTGCCACCGGTGCGCACCGCGCCCGTCGACGCCTCCTCCGCTACGGCCGCTCCACCACCCATCACGAGCAGAGACAGCAGCACAATCCACGCCGCACAGGATCGCGCGTTCATCTTCTTCCCTCCGGTCACGCCCAAGCCTCTAGAATCGCTATTCATCGTCCTTGCTCGCTCTGTCCCGCAGGAGTCTCGACAACTTCCTGCGAGGCAATTTCGCGCCTTCGTCTCCGGTGTGCTAGCCCAGACCGGAGCGCTTGACAAGCGCTCGCCCCTATCGACCCAAACACAGGCCCTCGCGCCTCCATGAATCCCCCCGTCTCCATCGCCACTGCGAGGCGCGCCACGCGCGTCACCTGGGCCGCGCTCGCCCTCTCCGCGACTTGCGCGTTCGCCCTGGGGTGCCGCGCACCCACGCGCGCCGCGACCCTGCCCCCAAGCGCGCAAGACGCACCCGGCGCCCTCGTCTACCACCTCCGCGCGCTCGACCAGCGCGGCATGAGGGTCCGGGTTGTCATCCCCCAGGCCCGCGTCGATGCCCTGGACGACACCCTGCTGGTCCACCTCCCGCTCGACCACCAGCAGCGCTCTCCTGTCCGGCGCTTCCGGGCGACGACGGCCGGCGGACAGGACCTACGCGTCTCGGCGCTCGCCCCGGATCGGCTGCTGGTCCACCTCGAAGCCCGGGAGGCCCTGCACCTCGCCTACGACGTCGAGCCCACCTTCTCCGCGCTGGACGCCACCACGCGATTCGAAGCCTTCGTCACCGATGGCTACTTCTTCGTGCCCGGGCACAGCGCGCTGATCCAGTTTCCCCACCTCTGGCCCGGTCCGCAAGCCGACGTCATCACGCTCTCGATGGAACCAGGCGGTGGGATGCTGTGCTCCGTCGAGCCAGGGCGCACCGCGCTCCGTCGCGCGCTCGACGCGGCGTGTGTCGGGGGGCGCCTCGTGAGGCTACAGCAGGAGCTCGACGCAACCCAGCGGGTGGTCGTGCACGCTCCCCCACACCTCAGAACCCACGCCGAAGCGCTCTTGCCCGTGATCGCGCGCGTGCTCCGCGCGCAGAGCAAGGAGCTGCGGAGCGTTCCCGACCGCGTCGTGCACGTGACCCTCCTGGCGCGGTCCGACCGAGCCCCACCGACCGGCTCGGGCAGAAGCGGGGGCTTCGTGCTCGAACTGCATCCCGACGATCCGCTGGACGGCGCGTCGTGGATCGACCTCATCGCCCACGAGAACCTCCACCGGCTCATCGGGCACTGGATCACCTTCAGTGACGTCGAGCCCTGGCGCACCGCTTGGTTTCTAGAGGGGATCACCGAGTACCTCGCGCAGCGCGCGCTCCTGCGCGCTGGACTGACAGACACCCATCGTTTCCTCGAGCACGTCGCCTTGTCCGCTGACCTCGTCTCGGAAGCCCACCGCGAGCGCTCCAACCCTCGAATCCCCTACGACCAAGGGTTCCTGGCTGGCGTCGCGCTCGACGCCAACGCACCTGGGGTCTTGGACGCCCTGATCGAGCGCCTCGCCACAGCAGGCCCCAGCGAACCCGTCAGCGAAGCGCTCCTGCTCGACCTGCTCCGAGAGCTCCTGGGGGACGCCTCCTTTGAGCGCTACCTCGCGTGGTGCTGCATGGCAGACGTTCCGCCGCTCGCAGAGCTGTGGACGGCCCTAGACCTTGAACCCATCTACCACCTCAACCCTCAGCCGCGCTTTGGCGTTCACCTCGCCGAAGACGAGAGGGGGTGGTCCGTAGGTCGGGTCGAAGCCCACTCCGCCGCAGAGCGTCAGGGGCTTCGCACAGGGCAGCGCCTCGCCGCAGCGCCCACACGGACTTCGACCCGCCAGGGCGAGCGCCTCGACATCATCATCACAGACGAGCGTGGCCAGCGGTCCGTCGCTCTCTTTGCAACGGCCGGAGCAGGCGAGAGGCTCTCCTTGCGCCCCAGGAACCCCGACCCTCTGCGCCGCGCGTTGGGCGCAGGCCCCTCCGCGGAGCTCGCCCCATGACCCAGAGCGACCTGGACCGGCTGCGCGCCCAAGCCCTCACAGATCCCTCGGTCCCAGAGCCAGTGCGGGCGGCCCTTCTGCGGGGTGCGGCGCTTGAGGAGATTCGACTCGACGCGACGGGGCGGTGGTGGCACCAGGGCGAGCCCTTCATCCATCGAGGCCTGCAACGGCTCTTTTACCGGAACCTGCACCAGAGCGATGGGGGGACCTGGCTGATCACCCTGCCCCCTTACAGCTACCCGGTGATCGTCGAGGGCTGCGGCCGCTTCATCATCCGTATTCGCGACCGGGGCACCCATGTCGAGGCCACCGAGCTCGATGAGCGCCGCGTCCTCTCCACGTGGGACACCCTCTGGACGGACGGAGAGGACGTCGTCGGCTTGGCCCTCGACGGCCAGCCCGCCCGCTGCATCGGCGCTGCCCACGCAACCCTCCTCGCTGACGTCGACGTCGAAGATCAGGGCGAGTGGGTGCTACGGCGTAAAGGTCAGACCTACCCCTTCACGCTGCGGCCGCGGTCGCTCGCCTCGCCGCAAAGTGCTCGTGGCGCCGGGTAAGTTGACGCCCGAAGCTGGGCGATGATACGGAGGTTGCTGGACGGATGGGCCCGCACTGGCCCAACATGCCTCTGGGAACCCATAGCGGCGACGCTCCCCGCGTGGGGCTCCCCGCGCGCGCTCCATGCACCGGCTTGATTGAGAGCACCATGACGCAGACGCTCCTCCTCATTGAAGACAGCCAGACTGTGCGGCAGGCCGCGACGTGGGTGGTCCTTCAGCAGCCCTACAAGCTGCTGACCGCCTCCAGCGCCGCCGAAGGGCGAGCCATGGCTGCACGGCACGCGCCTGACCTCGTCATCATCGACTACCACCTCCCCGACAAGAGCGGCTACGACCTCTGCCGAGAGATGCGCCAAGACCCAGCGCTGAGCGGGCTCAAGATCGTACTCCTCGCAGGTCAATACCACGGCTTCGACGGCGCCGAGGCGGAACGCGCCGGGGCTGGCGGGTGGTTCTTCAAGCCATTCACCGCACAAGACTTCCTCGACGAGGTCAAGAAGGCGCTCGCCGCGCCTCAGCCATCGGCTGAGCCCCCCCAGCCAGCGACCGCACCCCTGGTAGCCATCGAGAGCGCCGCGACCCTCGAGAGCCCTCCGATGGACGTGCCGCCGACACCCGCGCCCGACGCCCCACCAAGCTGGCGCCAGCCGGCCCCACAGGCGGCGCCGCCCGCGCCGAGCCCCCGACCGGCCTTGGGCTTCCGGCGAACCTTCTCCACCATGCCTCCCATGCCCTCGCCCTTGGCGAGAGCATCGGCACCGACACCTGCATCGACGCAGGCCGCCGCGCCACCCGACCACGGTACGCCCATCGATGGATCGCCAGCGGCCGCGAGCACGCCATCGCACGCAAGCCCCGCTAGCGCGAGCGTGCCCGCTTCCAGCACCCCAGCGACTCCGTCCGTGCCAACCTCCGCGGCGTCCGTGCCAACCTCCGCGGCGTCCGTGCCAACCTCCGCGGCGTCCGTGCCAACCTCCGCGGCGTCCGTGCCAACCTCCGCGGCGTCCGACGCCGGACACGACAGCCATCCAGCGGACACGGTGCAACCCACCCTGCGTCCGGAGTCACCCACGGTCGCGGCACCCATCGTGGGTGGTCTCCTCCCGCAGGTCGCACACGCAGCCCCCGCTCCAGGCCCTGCGCCGACGACGGAGCCTTTGGACGCAGCCGCCCTTGACGCGCTCGTGGCCACGAAGCTCCCTGCGCTCCTTGAGGCTGAGGTGAAGCACCAGCTCGGGCCCCTGCTGAAGTCTTTGCTGAAGGAGGTGCTCGCCCAACTGCTGCGTGAGCAGTTGGCCGCGAGGATCGACCAGGTTGTCGATCGGCGCCTTGAAGAGTTTTTCGCCCGCGACGTCCACAGCATGACCGAAGAGCGTCTGCAGAGATTTGTCGATGAGGAGTTGCCAGCGATCGCCGATCGTGCAATCGCTCGCTTCGTGCAAGGCGGCGGCTGAGCTACGCACCGCACACCGCTCCTCTCGCTGACCCCTGAGCCACCGCGGCGCCCCCGACTGGCCTCTCTGCCGTCGAGGGCTTGAGGGGCTCCTACGTGCCGTGTCGCGCATGCGAAACCTACCCAGCTCGTACCAACCCCTCGATCTCGAACCCCAGTGGCAGCGGCGCTGGGAGGAGAGCGCATGCTTCACCGCAGACGCCACCAGCGCGAAGGCTCCTTACGTCATTGTCCTTCCCCCGCCGAACGTCACGGGCTCCCTCCACATGGGGCACGCGCTGGGCAACACCCTGCAAGACGTCCTGTGCCGCTGGCGCAGAATGGCTGGCGACGAGGTGCTGTGGCTGCCAGGGAAGGACCACGCTGGCATCGCGACCCAGACCGTCGTCGAGAAGAGCCTGAGGAAGCAAGGACTCGAACGGCGCGAGATGGGGCGGGACGCCTTCCTTGAACACGTCTGGGCCTGGAAGGAGACGTACGGCGATCGCATCGATCTGCAGATGCGTCGCCATGGGTCGAGCCTCGACTGGAGCAGGCAGCGCTTCACGCTCGACGAGGGGGCGAGCCGGGCCGTACGGGAGGCCTTCGTTCGCTTATGGGAGCAAGGGCTCATCTACCGCGAAGACCGGCTCGTCAATTGGGACCCGGTCAGCCAGACGGTTCTCTCCGATCTCGAGGTCGAGCAAGAGGAGGAAGACGGTCATCTCTGGCATATCGCCTACCCTGTCGATGGGCTGGACGAGCACCTTGTCGTCGCCACGACCCGGCCTGAGACCCTCCTCGGCGACGTCGCGGTCGCAATTCATCCCGAGGATCCGCGCTACCTCCACCTGCACGGGCGCTCCGTGCGGCTACCGCTCACGGACAAAACGATCCCTATCGTCACCGACCCGCTGGCTGTGGACCCAGCGTTTGGATCGGGCGCCGTCAAGATCACGCCTGGTCATGATTTCAATGACTTCGAGACCGGCCGCCGCCACGGGCTGCCGCTCGTGACGGTCCTCGACCTCGAGGCCAAGATCCGGGACGACGCTCCTGGCCGCTTCGGCGGCATGGACCGCTACATCGCCCGCCAAGCGATTCTCGAAGATCTCCGCGCCGGGGGGCTCCTCGTGCGGGAGGAGCCCTACCGCTTCAGCCCAGGCCGCTCGCAACGCAGTGGGTGCATCGTTGAGCCGCTGTCGATCGGGCCTCAGTGGTTCGTGCGCATGGAGTCGCTCGCGATTCCCGCCATGGAGGCGGTGCGTGATGGACGCATCGTCCTAGAGCCAGCGGGATGGGAGCGCACCTACTTCCAGTGGATGGAGAACATCCGAGACTGGTGCGTGTCGCGGCAGCTTTGGTGGGGCCACCGAATCCCTGCATGGACCTGCTCATCGTGCGGGCACCTCTCGGTGCACCGGGAAGATCCTTCCGCTTGCCCCTCCTGTGGCAGTGAGGCCCTGAGCCAAGACGAAGACGTCTTGGACACGTGGTTCAGCTCGGCACTATGGCCCTTCTCTACCCTGGGGTGGCCCGACGACACCGAAGACATGCGCCGCTTCTACCCAGGCGCCGTCCTCGAGACAGGTTTCGACATCCTCTTCTTCTGGGTGGCCCGCATGATCATGATGGGGTTGCACCTGACGGGGGATGTCCCCTTCCGAAGGGTCTTCTTGCACGCCATGGTCCGCGACCGCCACGGCCGCAAGATGTCCAAGACCACCGGCAACGTGATCGACCCGCTCCACCTGATCGAAGGGATCCGCCCGGAAGACTTGGCCAGCGCGGAGCGCGACACCTATCAACTGCTCTTCCAAGACTACCCTGAGGGCGTCGCTCCCCAAGGCGCAGACGCGCTCAGACTGACCCTGGCCATCCTCGCGGCCGCTGGTCGAGACATCAAGCTCGATGTCAGGCGGGTAGAGGGGTACCGAGCCTTCCTCAACAAGCTGTGGAACGCCTCGCGCTTCGCCATCTCCCACTTGGAGGGCCACCCGCGCCCTACGCTGCGCCTGGAGGACGCCGCGCTCTCCGATGCGGATCGATGGATTCTGGGCCGCCTCGCGGAGACCATCGACCGGGTCAACGCCGCGTTGCATAGCTTCCGCTTCGACGAAGCCGCGCAAGCGCTCTATGAGTTCGTCTGGCATCATGTCTGCGACTGGTACATTGAGTTGGTGAAGCCCTCGCTGCATGCGGCGGAGCGCAATCCAGGCACGCCCGAGCACGACGCTCTGCGCCTGACCTTGATCACGCTCTTCGACGGCACCCTGCGGCTCCTGCACCCTTTCGTCCCCTTCATCACCGAAGAAATTTGGGCAGCGATGGACGGGCCCCATGCGGAGGAGCCGCTCTTGGCGAGCGCGGCCTGGCCCTTGAGCAGCGCCCTACCCAGAGACGACAACGCGCGCCGCGTTATCGACCGACTCATCGGGGTGACCACCGCGATTCGCCGCATCCGCGGAGAGACCAAGCTGCCTCCTGGACAGAAGCTCCCTGAGGTGGTCCTCCGCACCAGCGATCCGCGGGCAGAGTCGGACCTCGCGCCCTGGCTCGGGCAGGTCGGACGGCTCACCAAGGCAGAAGGATTCCGGTGGGAGGCACCTGACGCGGAGGTTTCGGGGCAGCGAGCCACGAGCCTGACGGACGACGGCATCGAGGTGTGCATCCCGCTCGCTGGCCTGATCGACATCGAGGCAGAGCGCAGCCGCGTCCAGAAGGAGCTCGCGCGCGCGGAAGAGGACGTCCTCTTCCTGCAACGGAAGCTCAACAACCCCTCGTTCGTCGCCAACGCGCCAGCAGCCGTGGTCGACAAGGACCGCGAGAAGCTGCGGGCTGCGGAGGAGGCGGTCGCCGCCCTCCAGGCCAGCCTGGACCGCCTCGACCCCTAGCGCCATGCGTTGGCTGAATCAGGCGAAGAGACCATGACGCGAGGCCTCCTTCAAGCACGCCATCGTGAGCCCGCCCTCACCACCCCAACGCAGCTCTCCCTCTTTGCGCACGGCGGGGCCGAGGGGCGAGCGCGTTCGCCGTCCGACCTCGTGGCTCCGGGTGGCGTCGTCGTCCTCCGGCCGGAGGTCCTCGCTCGCCTGGGGGCCCAGCTCGCCGAGGGTCTGCGGCGTGACCTGCTGGCGACCATTCACGCGTTGGGGTGGAGCTCCAGCGGTGACATCGTGGTACACGACAACCGCTGCTCCCTCTTTCGGATCGGCGAGGTCGCAACGGGCCGCTGGCGCCTTCGCCTGCACTGGCATCTCGCGACAGCCCATGATGAGGTCGATGCGCTCCTTCGCCACTGGGTGCACCATCGCTCACTTCCGCCCCACTTCCGCACGTGGATCCGGGAGAGGATGAGCTCTTGCCCACCGGACGACAATCTGGCGGAGGTCTGTGTGGGTGAGCGCCTAGGCGCCCAGGGCGTGGCCCACGACCTACACGAGGCGGTCCTGGCGGTCCTGCCTCGCTTTCCCTCGGAGACCTTGGTTCGCTGCCCGGCTGCGACCTGGAACGGCACCCTGGCAGGTCTCGACAAACGCCGCGCGCTGCGCTTGGGCGTCGCCGACTTGCGCTCGGGTCGAATCCGCGTGCATCGCTGCCTCGACCACCCCGCCGTGCCTGGGCATGTGCTCCGCTCGGTCGTGCACCACGAGCTCTGCCACTTCGTCGCGCCTCCCCTAGCCCCCTCGGAGGCCGCGGCGAGTCGAGAACCACGTGTCCATCACGGCCGCTTCGTGTGGTGGTGCGAGCGCGACCCCGAGCTGAGCCTCACCCGCGCCTGGTTCAGCCACGAGCTCCCGCGCTACCTCCGCGCAGTGGCAACGCCGACGAGCGGCTCGCGTCGCCAAGCGCGCTGAGGGCTGGCGAGCCCCTCCGACCATTGAGGTGGGCATCGCGCGACGCGTCGCGCAGGCAGCGTGGAGAGCGGGCCCCGAACCCCTTGCGCTCGCGGTCGACCCAGCCGCCGCTCCTGGGAGGCCTTAGGAGCAGCGCGCACAAGCGCCCGGGAGGAGGCCTCCTCAGCGCGTTCTGCTTCGGCCGCGCTGCTCTCGGACCAGAGCGCCGACGTCATCGTTGGCCAACGCATCGACGAGCTCATCGAAGTAGAAGGGCGGTGTCTCCTCCTTGAGCTCGCGCACCTTCACCGCGGTGAAGCGGCTCCGGGTCTCGGCCAGGGCCAGCTCCGCTGCGCGGGCGCGCGCGGCCTCCGCGTCACCGGGGACTGCCTCGAACACCGCCTCAACGGCGATCACGTGGACCCCAAAGTCGGTTCGCACGGGCCCGACGACCTCCGCGAGCGGTGTTCGGAAGGCGGCTCGAGCAAAGGGCTCAACGACGTAGGGCGTCGAGCTCCGCCAACGCTGCGGCCCGTCTCGGGTCTCGGCGATAACCAGATGACGATCGACGACGATACTGTAGCCGTGCTCCCGGGCCTCCGCGCGCTCCTCTCGGGCGATCGCGGACATCTCTCTCGCGCGCTCCCGGTTGGGCACGCCCTCCAGGCGCGTGCGCCATCGCTCCACGGCGCGCTGGCCCCACGCGTCATCCTGCACCGCCGCACGCCTCGCCGGCGCGAGGAGGATGTGGGACACCGTCCGCAGCGCCGGGATGCCACGCAAGGTCGCGACCTCGACGTTGTTCTCCAGGGCGTGCTCCAGCAGGTCGTCTCGGGGGACCAGCCCCCCGGGCGGGTGCCAGGCGTGCGCACGCAGCCAAGCCAGCGCCTCACCACGCGATCGGCCATCCCTCAAGGAAGGGGCGAGGTCCTCGGGCCCGTCCCGCAGCGCCATCTGTCGTCCCAGCCTAGCGTCGATGAGGTCCTGCACGGCTTGTTCGACGCTGAGGGTCGGCATGAGGTCAAGCCACAGCGCCACATCCGTGGCTGTGATGGCCTCACCCTGCACCCGCGCAACCACCTCGTCCCCACCGATGGACACGCCAAAGTGGTCCTGCACCGTCGCTCGAAGGGAGGGGCCTGGGTCTGTCTGCTGGACCGGCGGGAGCCCCTCCGGCGAGGCGCACGCGACCCACATGACCAAGCTCGCGGCGATGGCGTGCGCTCCACGCATCAAGGCTCTCCTCCTTCGAATCCGTCGTAGCCGGCGATCGCGCGTAGGCGCCAGGCCGCCAGCGCGATCGTTGGCAGGGCCACAACCGTCCACCCAGCCGCGACGGCCGCCCCGAGCAGAAGAGAAAGCATGGACAACGCGCCGAGGTCAAGCCAGCGTGTAGCGGAGGAGGGCCGGGCGAGCGAGGCAGGTGCAGCCGAGGGCAGGAGACCGGGGAGCGAGAACATGCCGTGGAGGGCCAACCACAGGAAGGTCACGCTCAGCACGCCCAGGACCGCCGCGTGCCCCTCCCCTTCACCCCACCCCAGCGCTGTCGGCGCGATCATGAGAGCCAGCGTGGCGGGCATCAGCGCGGAGGGCTCGGTGAGGCGACGCAAGATCGAGGGGAGCGCTCCGGTCCGCGTTGGGTTCGTGGCGACCGCCTGCGGGGCGCGCGCGAGGCCCTGGTCAGCGCGCGTCTGGAGCACCAACCAGAGCACCAACGCCGCGGTCGTGAGGGCGCCCTGCACGACCCCAGGGGGCGCTGCGCCCCAGCCGAGCACAATCAACGAGGGGAAGGCCCCGTACACGAGGGAAGCGTGAGAACGGGCAGCGGGGATCAGGAGGAGCAGCGCTGCCAGCGCCAGCGCGATGTCCGCAGGGTGGAAGGCCACCCAGGGCATCCGGGACTCGAGGGCGAGCACCCAGGTCAACCAGCCGGCGAGCGCAGGTGCCCACGAGGCGGGGGTGACGCGACGCATACGAGCGCTAAGGGGAGCGTGGGAGCGCGACGTCGAGGAGGAGGTCCTCCTCTCCGCGCCGAACTCGCAGCTCTACGCGAGGCACATGCCACAGGTGCTGCCAGAGATCGAGGAGACCGTCGGGCTCGCGCAAGGAGAAGCCATCGACGGAGCGCAGGATGTCTCCCCGCTGCAGCCCAATGGCCGCAACCCAGGCGTGCTCGTCGGCATAGCGGACGATGCGGTGACCGACCCAGAGGCCGTCGGGGTCGTAGACAGGCTCCAGGTCCAGGCCAACGAGCGTGGCTGCGGGGCCAGCCCGGAGGGCCCTCTCGAAGGCCGCGCGTTCGGGATGCTCGTGCTCAAACGAGCGGGCGCGCCGCACCAGCGTGTCGAGCGCCGCCTGGTTTCGGGCGCGCTCTTGGGGCAGCCAGTGGGGGTTGTCCGCACCCTCCACACGCAGACGCGGCTCTTGGGAGCCCGCGCAGGCGGCAAGCGTAGACCCGAGCGCGAGCATGCAGAGGGTGAGGGCCCACGCAGTGTGGTGCGGGGGCGCAGAAGTGGCAGTGGGGGTGGAGGGCATCAATTGCAGCGGGTGGAGGCCTTGTGCTAGCCAGGGTGGCCCTGCGCATGATGGTGCAGGTTGAGCCGAGGAACAAGGGAGCAACACGATGTCGGAGTACCGACCCGAAGAGATCGAAGCACGGTGGCAGCGCGCGTGGGAGGAGCAGGAGGCTTTTCGGACAGACATCCACGACCGCTCCAAGCCCAAGTATTACGTGTTGGACATGTTCCCCTACCCCTCCGGGGCTGGTCTGCACGTAGGCCACCCGCATGGCTACACGGCGACCGACATCGTCGCTCGCTACAAGCGGGCGCGAGGCTTCAACGTACTCCACCCCATGGGCTGGGATGCCTTTGGGCTTCCCGCTGAACGGGCTGCGGTACGCGAGAACGTCCACCCGGCCACGCTGACACAGCGGAACGTCGACAATTTCCGTGGACAGATCAAGCGCTTAGGATACAGCTACGACTGGTCCAGGGAGTTCAGCACGACCGACCCTTCGTACTACCGATGGACCCAGTGGATCTTCCTCCGCCTCATGGAGCGAGGGCTCGCTTACCAGAAGGAGGTTCCGGTCAACTGGTGCCCTGCGCAGGGAACCGTGTTGGCCAATGAAGAGGTCCAAGACGGCGTGTATGTCGAGACGGGGGAGCCGGTCGAGCGACGCCTCATGCGGCAGTGGCTCCTGCGCATCCCTCAGTATGCGCAGCGCTTGCTCGACGACCTCGACGGCCTGGACTGGCCTGAGGCGATCAAGGAGATGCAGCGTCATTGGATCGGCCGGTCTGAAGGGGTTCACCTGCGCTTCCCCTTGGCCACGGGCGAAGGAGGGCTGGAGGTCTTCACAACACGGCCGGACACCCTCTTCGGGGTGACCTACATGGTGGTGGCGCCAGAGCACCCCCTGCTCGCCGACGAGCGGGGCCTGGTGCCCGCGACGCATCGTGCCCTGGTCGACGCCTACCGCGAGCGCACCCTCCAGAAGAATACCCTTCAACGCACCGACCTCAACAAGGAGAAGTCTGGCATCGCGACGGGAATCGAGGTGGTTCACCCGATCACGGGTGAGCGCCTGCCCGTCTGGGCCGGCGACTTCGTGCTGATGGACTATGGAACCGGCGCGGTCATGGCCGTGCCAGCGCATGATCAACGGGACTGGGAGTTCGCGCAAGCGCAGGGGCTCCCGCTCAAGGAGGTCGTCAAGGGGGGGAATCTTCGTGAGGCTGCTCACGAGGGCGACGGCATCCTGACGGGGTCGTCCTTCTTGGACGGGCTGGACGTCGGGGCAGCCAAGGCGCGGATGATCGAGCACATCGAGTCCACCGGACTCGGGCGTCGCCAGATCACCTACCGGCTGCGAGATTGGCTCTTCTCGCGGCAGCGCTATTGGGGTGAGCCCTTCCCCCTCCTCCTCGACGAGCAGGGGGAGGCCGTCCCGGTGGCGGAGGAGCTGCTTCCCGTAGAGCTACCCCACCTGGAGGACTTCCGTCCGACCGCCGAGGGCGAGCCTCCTCTGACGCGAGCCGAAGCGTGGGTCACCGTGCAGGACCCCGCGACAGGCCGTACGCTGCAGCGCGAGACGAACACAATGCCGCAGTGGGCGGGGAGCTGTTGGTACTACCTGCGCTTCATCGACCCGCACAACGTGGCGGCGCCGGTGGATCCTGCGCTCGCCAGCCACTGGCTTCCGGTGGACCTTTATGTTGGCGGAGCCGAGCACGCGGTGCTGCACCTGCTCTATGCGCGTTTCTGGCACAAGGTCCTCTATGACATCGGGCTGGTGTCGACGGTGGAGCCTTTTCAACGTCTCTACAACCAGGGCATGATCCTGGCGCACTCCTACAAGGACGAGCGCGGGCGCTACTACAGCCCAGAGGCGTGTGAGCTCCACACGAAGGGGAACGCGCCCGGGTGGCGGGTGCGGGAGACGGGGCAGGCGGTCACGCAGCAGATCGAGAAGATGTCCAAGTCCAAACTCAACGTCGTCAACCCCGATGAGATCGTCCAGGAGTTTGGTGCGGACGCGCTGCGCCTCTACGAGATGTACATGGGCCCGCTGGACGCCACCAAGCCGTGGCAGACGGACGGAGTTCGGGGGATGGCGCGCTTCCTCGCCCGGGCGTGGCGCCTCTTCGTCGGCGAGCTCGCCGACGCCAAAATCGACCGAGCGGGGACGCCGGGGGGGGCAGAGCTCAAGCTGGCGCACCGCGCCGTGGAGCGCGTCGCCGAGGCGATCGAGACCATGCGCTTCAACACGGCCATCGCAGCACTCATTGAGTGGCTCAATGCGCTCTATGGAGAGGAGCGTGTCAGCCCTTGGACGGCGTCCCGATTCGCGCGGACCCTGATGCCCTTTGCGCCGCACCTTGCCGAGGAGATCTGGGCCTCCCAGGGAGGCGAGGGGCTGGTGTCCCATGCCGCCTGGCCCGAGGTCGATGCCGCCTACCTGCGGGACGACGAGGTCGAGATCGCGGTCCAGCTCGGGGGCAAGACCCGCGCTACGATTCGCCTGGCTGCAGACGCTACGGCCGACGAGGCGAGCAAGCTTGCCCTGGCGGAGAGCCGCATAGAGCGCGCGCTGGAGGGGATGGAGATCGTCCGCACGGTCTACGTCCCCGGTCGCATCCTGAATCTGATCGTACGCCCGCGCCGGTGAGCCCTCGCATGACGCTTGACCCTGCCTAGGCCGGGTTCTAAGCCCTGGCCGTCCCGAGTGCGGACGACCTCATCGGATGCAGCCATGCAACGCGCTGGCCCGCCGGGGGGCAGGTTCACTGGTTTGGGCGTCTCTCGCCCCCCCTCGCGACCTCACGGGTGAGCGCGCCGCGCCACCCTCAAGGTGCTAGGTGAGGGGTGGCCACGCGCCCTGTGTTCAAGCAACGTAGCCGAGGTACAGGCATGGCAGCCACGCGACGTTCCGGCCGGAGCCGGTCTCAGGTGATCGGACCCACCCCCGAGCAGCTCATTGAGCTCTACAAGATCGTGTACACGTCCAGACGTCTGGACGATCGCGAGATCAAGATGAAGCGTCAGAACCAGATCTTCTTCCAGATCTCTGGTGCTGGCCATGAGCTGCCGCTGGCGGTGGCTGGCAAGATGCTGCGGCCGGGTCATGACTGGTTCTTCCCCTATTACCGGGATCGTGCGCTCGTGCTCGCGTTGGGCATGACGCCCACGGAGGTGCTGTTCGAGGCTGTGGGGGCCGCCGCTGACCCCAACTCCGGCGGACGCCAGATGCCGTGTCATTGGGGCCACCAGGCCCTGAACATTGTGACGAAGTCGTCTTGCACGGGGACCCAGTTCCTGCAGGCCGCTGGCGCTGCTCAGGTAGGCCAGCTCTGCGCTGCGGTGGAGGGCCTGCGTGATGGCTCCATCCCCTACGAGGAGGACGAGGTCATCTACGTGTCGGCTGGTGACGGAACCACCAGCGAGGGGGAATTCTGGGAGTCGCTCAACACGGCGTGCAACCAGAAGCTGCCGATGCTCTACATGATCGAGGACAACAAGTACGCCATCAGCGTGCCCGTAGAGGTCCAGACGGCAGGTGGTTCGATCTCCAAGCTAGTCAAGAGCTTCCCGAATCTGAAGATCGTCGAGTTCGACGGCTGCGATGTCTACGAGACGTGGCGCGGCATGCAGGAGGCGATCGAGCACGTCCGTACCAAGCGGGAGCCCGTCTTCGTCCACGCCCATGTGATCCGCCCCTACTCCCACTCGATGAGCGACGCCGAAGAACTCTATCGTCCACCGACGGAGCGGGAAGAGGAGGCGGAGCGCGATCCTTTCGTCACCATGGCGCAGGAGCTGCTCGACAAGGACATCCTGAGCGAGGCGGAGCTGGAGACGCTGCGGCGCGAGATCGACGACGCGATCCTGGCCGCTACGGACGAAGCGCTTGCAGCGCCCAAGCCAGAGAGCGGGAGCGCGACGCGATTCGTGTACAGCCCAGACATGGACCCGACGGATCCATCGCTCGCCTCGGAGCCGCAGTTTTCGGGCGGCGAGGGCACGATGGTCGACATGCTGAACGCCTGCCTCAAGGCCGAGATGGGTCGGGACGCGCGTGTGGTCGTGTTCGGGCAGGACGTCGCGGATGTCTCTCGCGAGGCCTATGCCGATCAGGTCAAAGGCAAGGGCGGCGTGTTCAAGGTGACCCACGGGCTGCAGTTCGCCTATGGCAGCGCTCGGGTCTTCAACAGCCCCTTGGCCGAGGCCAACATCGTCGGCCGCGCGATCGGGATGGCTGCCCGAGGTCTCAAGCCTGTCGTCGAGATCCAGTTCTTCGACTACATCTGGCCTGCGTACATGCAGCTCCGCAACGAGCTCTCGAACTTCCGCTGGCGCTCGAACAACGCCTTCAAGGCGCCGGTCGTGGTGCGTGTGCCGATCGGCGGATACCTGAAGGGAGGCGCACCCTACCACAGCCAGAGCGGCGAGGTGCTCTTCACGCACATCCCTGGCTTGCGGGTGGTCATGCCCTCGAACGCTCTTGACGCGTGTGGACTCCTCCGTACGGCCATCCGCTGTGATGACCCCGTCATGTTCTTGGAACCCAAGCACCTCTACCGCCAGACCTACAACAAGAGCGCCTACCCTGGCGACGACTACATGGTCCCCTTCGGCTCGGCGAGGGTCGTCCGAGAGGGGACGGACCTGACGATCATCACCTACGGGTCGCTCGTACAGCGCTCGGTCAAGGCCGCCTCGGAGCTGCAGGAGATGGGCATCTCCGCGGAGGTGATCGACCTGCGCTCGCTCAGTCCCTACGACTGGGGCACCATCGAGCGTTCGGTGAAGAAGACCAACAAGGCGCTTGTCGTTCACGAGGACCACTTGTCCTTCGGCTATGGCGCGGAGATCGCTGCGCGCATCTCCGACGAACTCTTCGAGTACCTCGACGGCCCGGTGCGCCGTCTGGCCAGCTTGGACTGCTTCGTCGCCTACGAGCCCGGACTCGAGAACGAGATTTTGCCGCAGGTCGAGAACGTCGTGACGGCGGCGGCGTCGCTCGCTGCGTACTGAGGGCTGCGCTGACCCCGGAGGAGGACCCATGTCATTTCACGCCATCATCCTCGCGGCTGGCCGCGGGACACGCATGCGCTCTAGCCTCGCCAAGGTGCTGCACCCCGTGCTGGGGCAGCCCATGGTCGCCTGGGTCGTCGACGCAGCCCGCCGCGCGGGCGCCGCCGGCGTCACGGTGGTCGTAGGCCACCAGGGCGCCGAGGTGGCGTCTTACCTGCAGGGACGCTACGCCGACGTCACGATCGCTTGGCAGCACGAGACCCTGGGTACAGGTCACGCAGCCCAGATCGCCGTCAGCGCGTCCCCCACGCTGGAGGGCCCTGTCGCGCTGCTCTGCGGCGACGTCCCGAACCTCCCTGCAGATGTGCTGGCGTCGCTGGTGCAGGCCCACGAATCGGCGCAGGCCCTGGTCAGCGTCGTCACCGCATCGCTCTCCGATCCGAGCGGCTACGGGCGAATCGTCCGCGACGACCAGGGGAGAGCCACCCGCATCGTGGAAGAGAAGGACGCCAGCCCGGAGGAGCGGGCGCTCCGCGAGGTGAACACCGGGACGTACGTGATGGACGCCGCCTTCCTCCGGACCAACCTCGCTCGTTTGGATCGCAACAACGCGCAGGGTGAGATGTACCTCACAGACGTCGTCGCGATGGCCGCCGAGGAAGGTCGTCTGGCGACATGGGCCGCTGATCGCTTCGACGTATTCCAAGGCGTCAACGACAGAGCGCAGCTCGCGGCCGCAGAGGACGTAGCCCGTTCGACGATTGTCTCGGCGTGGATGCGCGAGGGGGTCACCTTCTGCCTCCCGACCACGGTGCGGATCGGCCCCGCCGTGCGTCTGGCGCCTGACGTCACCATCGAGGGGGGCGTGACCTTGCTCGGGGATACCCAGATCGGCGAAGGCACCACCGTGGAACAAGGAGCGAGGCTCCACGACACCAGCGTGGGGGCGCGCGCCCACATCAAGGCCTACACGGTCGCACACGAGGCGGAGCTGGGCGACGCGGTGCACGTGGGCCCCTTTGTTCACTTGCGCCCCGGTACGCGGCTCGACGCAGGGGTCCGGCTCGGCAACTTCGTCGAGACCAAGAAGGCGCACTTCGGGCCAGGCGCCAAGGCGAATCACCTGTCGTACATCGGCGACGCCGAGATCGGCGCGGGCACGAACATCGGTGCGGGGACCATCACGTGCAACTACGACGGGGTCAACAAGCACAAGACGGTGCTCGGTGAAGGCGTGTTCATCGGCAGCGACACCCAGCTCGTCGCGCCGGTCACGGTGGGTGACGGCGCCTACGTAGCCGCTGGCACGACGGTAACGAAGGACGTGCCCCCCTCGGCGCTAGCGATCTCTCGCGTTCCCCAACGTCATATCGAAAACTGGGTTGAACGAAAGAGCGCAAAGAGGGATGATCGCTCGTCTTGATCCCCGCGAGGTTGGTGGATCCTACTCCCCAGGTCAGCACATGTGCGGAATTGTCGCCTATATCGGGTCGCAGCCCTGCGGCCCCCTCCTCTTGGAAGGCCTGGCCCGGCTGGAGTACCGCGGCTACGACTCGGCGGGCGTCGCCATCTTCGATGGCGACCGCGTCGCTCGGCTCCGTGCGGAGGGCAAGCTCCGCCACCTGATGGACCGCTTCGCTCGCGAACCCGTGGAGGGCTCCGTGGGCATCGGCCACACGCGTTGGGCGACCCACGGCAGGCCCACGGAGAACAACGCACATCCGCACATGTTTGACGGTGTCGTCGTCGTTCACAACGGAATCATTGAGAATTATCTGGAACTTCGAGAGGAGCTCACGCGCGAGGGGCATCGCTTTAGCAGCGAGACGGACACGGAGACGCTGGCGCACCTGATCGCCCGCGCCCGCCGAAGAACGGACACCTTGCGCGATGCGGTTCGAGAGGCGTTGACGCATGTCCGTGGCTCCTACGCGCTGGTCGTCCTCTCCGAGGAAGAGCCCGACCAGCTGATCGCCACACGCATCGCCTCGCCCCTGGTGCTCGGGCTGGGCGAGGGCGAGTTCTTCGCCGCGAGCGACGTGCCCGCCATTCTGCGCCACACGCGGCGGGTGATCTTCCTCGAAGACGGTGACTTGGCCGTGTTGCGTCGCGAGCGCGTGGAGGTCGAAGACGCGGCTGGGACGCCCACCGAGCGTCCCGTCCGCGAGATCCATTGGGACCCCGTCAGCGCGGAGAAGCAAGGCTACAAGCACTTCATGCTCAAGGAGATTCACGAGCAACCGGACCGCATCATCGACACCTTCCGCGGACGGATAGACCAGCTCCGCGAGACGGTGACCCTGCGCGAGCTCGACGCGCTGGCCCCTGCCCTGTCGGATGCGCCTCGGATTCTCATTCTTGCATGCGGGACATCGTACCACGCGGGGCTGGTGGGGCGTTATGCTCTAGAGGCCATCGCGAGGGTGCCCGTAGACATTGAGTTGGCGAGTGAGTTTCGCTACCGCGATCCGGTGGTCGCGGCGGGGACGATCGCGCTAGCGATCTCGCAGTCGGGAGAGACGGCGGACACACTGGCGGCCCTCCAGGAGGCTGCCGCCAGAGGCGCCACGCCGATCGCGGTGTGCAACGTGATGGAATCCTCCTTGACCCGCCAGGCGCGGGCGACCCTCTACACCCAGGCAGGTCCCGAGATCGGTGTTGCGTCGACCAAGGCCTTCACGACCCAGCTCGCGGTGCTCTACCTCTTCGCGCTCTGGATGGGGCGCCGGCGCGGCGCGCTCAGCGAAGAGGAGGAGGCCAGCCTCGTCCGTGCGCTGGTGCACATTCCGCAGCAGATGACCGCCTTCTTGGAGCAGGAGAACGCGCTCCGCGAGCAAGCGCGCCACTACGTCAACGCCAAGAGCATGCTCTTCCTCGGCCGGGGAAACCAGTTCCCCATCGCGCTCGAAGGTGCGCTGAAGCTCAAAGAGATCAGCTACATTCACGCGGAAGGCTACGCGGCCGGCGAGATGAAGCACGGCCCGATCGCGCTGATTGACGACACCATGCCGGTCGTCGTCATCGCACCCGCGGGGCCCACGCTCGAGAAGACGCTCTCCAACATGCAGGAGGTGCGCGCCCGAGGCGGCCGCGTCATCGCGGTGGCCCCAGAGGGCACCGAGGGAATCGCCGCGGAGGCCGAGACGACCTACTGGGTCCCGCGTACGGAAGACCACTTCTTGCCGCTGCTCACGGTGCTGCCTCTGCAGGTCTTCGCTTACGCGATCGCCGACGCGCGTGGCACAGACGTGGACCAGCCGCGCAACCTCGCGAAGAGCGTTACCGTAGAGTGAGCGCTCGGAACATGTCCGCGGCCGTTGCATGGAGCCCAGACCTCTCTTAGCCTAGGGAGGCGGCGCCGCTGCCTCCACAGGAGGGGCCGCGCCTTGAGCATCGCATGGGAGGAGACGCGTTGATGGACGCCAGGCAATTCGAGCAAGCCGTGCTGCACATGGTCTACGCGGGCGGCCATCAGCGCCTGACGCCTGTGAGCGTCGCCTACCATCTCGGGCTGCCGGTCAAGACCGCGGAGCGGGAGCTGGACCGGCTCGTTGGCGATGGCACCCTGGAGCTGGACAGCGATGACGAGGGCAACCTCTTCTACTTCGTCCCCGGGTCTGCCGCTGCGCCGGGCGCGCCTCCGCCTAACCTCCCCGCCACGCCACCGCACGCTGGGCATGGGTGGCCCCCGCCGCCCGCGCCTGCGAGCTACTACCCGCCGCCTCCGCACGCGGGCTATCCCCATCCACCCAGTCCGCACACCTACACTCCCCCTCAAGCCTATGGGGCTAACCAGCCTCACCCCCCCTCCGGCGGGTCCTGGTCCCCTCCCCACGGGCAGGCGGCGCCGCCCAGCGCTTGGGGTGCACCGGCACCTGGCATGGGGGGGCAAGGCTACGCCAACATGCATCCCGGCAGCGCCATCACACCCTACCAACGATCGGCTGCGCCGGCGGGGCGGGGGGAGGATCTGCACTCCCGTCAGCCTGCTGCGGCGGCCGTGCTCTCGATCGTTCCGGGCGCGGGACAGCTCTACAACGGCCAGATCTTTCGTTCCTTCGGCCTCTTCCTGGCGACCATGACCCTCTACTCGATTCTCCCACCGCTCGGGATGGTGCTGCACGGCTACGCCATGCTGGACGCTTACCAGAGCGCGAAGCGCACGCAGCCCCAGGGGTTGTTGCCACCCTGAGTCGTCCATGCGCACCTTGCGGTACCCTCTGGAGGGTAAGCCCCCTGCCGCCCAGCCTCTCAACGCGGCGCAACGACGCGCGGTCGAGCACCAGGGCGGCCCCATGCTCGTGCTCGCTGGCGCAGGCTCGGGCAAGACGAGAGTGCTCACACAGCGCCTCATCCACTTGCTGCGGAGCGGGATGGTCGGGCCTGACGAGGCGCTCTGCCTGACCTTTACCAACAAGGCCGCGCAGGAGATGCGTCATCGGGCCGAGAGCTTGCTCGGCGCGACGCTGCCAGCGGGAACCCTCAGCACCTTTCACAGCGGTGCGGCCCGATGGTTGCGCGTCTTGGGGCCGCGATTCGGTCTACAGTCCTCCTTCTCGATCTACGACTCGGACGACCAAGAGAAGCTCCTCGCCGATGTCGCTACGACGCTCCGCATGAGCGCCGAGCGGCACGCTGTCCAACACTACAGGCGTGTCATCGAAGGGTTCCGGCACAAGGGATGGACCCTGGCGGAGGTGCACGAAGCGGCCACGGGTCGCGAGGCTGAGCGGATGGCGGACCTCTTCGAGGCCTATGAGGCTCGGCTCGCCCTTGTCCAAGGCCTCGACTTCGGAGCGCTGATCACGCGGGTCCTCGACTTCGCGCGGGAGGACAGCGACGTCCTGGCATGGCTCCGCCGCCGCGCGCGCTACGTGCTGGTCGACGAGTTCCAAGACACGGACGAGGCGCAGTTGCGCCTGCTGCACCTCCTCGCGGAGACCTCAGGGAACATCACCGCGGTCGGAGATGACGATCAGGCGATCTACGGTTGGCGCGGAGCACGGGTAGAGAACATCCAGAGCTTCCTGGATCTGTGGCCCAGCGCTCAGGTCGTGAAGCTCGAGGAGAGCTACCGCTGCCCATCGACGGTGCTCGCGCTCGCCCATGGCGTGGTCCACGAGCTTCCCGGGAGGTTGCAGAAGGAGGTGTTCACGCAACGGGAGGGTGGGCCCGCTCCGACCTTACTGGTCGCCCACACCGACCGTGCTGAGGCTGACGCGATCGCCGCCCGCATCCAAGAGCTCTTGACCCAAGGTACAGCAGCGCAAGGAATCGGGGTGCTTTTTCGGACCAACGCTCAGAGCCGCATTCTCGAAGAGCGCCTCCGCGCAGCGGGCATACCCTACAAGCTGGTAGGCGCGACGGGATTCTTCGCGCGCAAGGAGGTGAAGGACGTGCTCGCTTGGGCTCGCGTTGCCGTGAACCCGACGGACGACGTCGCCCTGGAGCGCGCGATGCACGCCCCACCTCGGGGGTTGGGCCCCGCCTTCCTCTCGCGCCTCCGCGAGGCGCGCGCGTTGGTCGGAGGGAGTGGGAGCCAGGTGCTCCGTGAGGGCGCCCTCGCTCTGGGCAAGGGAAAGAGCCTGCGCCGCAAGGTGCAGGCCTTCCTCGCGCTGCTCGACGGACTCGCCGACGTGGCCTCCTCGGGACCCGTGACAACCCTGCGCTGGATCCTCGACGAGACGGGCTACCGTGACCTCCTCCGCGGGATGGACGCCGCCGAGGGGGAGGAGCGGCTGCGCAACGTTGAGGAGCTGCTCAACGTCGCGGAGGATTTCGAGGCAGCCCACGAAGCGCCAACGCTAACGGCCTTCTTGGAGGCGGTGGGGCTGCACCAGGGCGCCGATGACGCGGTCGCTGCCGATGGACATGTCAGCCTGATGACGATCCATATGGCGAAGGGGCTAGAGTTCGACGCGCTCTTCGTCTGCGGGGTCGAGGATGAGCTGATCCCGCTGCGACGGATGCGCGACGGCGATCACCAAGCCACCGAGGAAGAGCGACGCTTGTTCTACGTGGCCCTCACGCGCACGCGAGGTCCCCTCATGCTGAGCATGGCCTTACGCAGGAGACTCTACGGACGTGAGAGGCTGACCTCTCAGAGTCCCTTTTTGACAGCACGCGAGTTGGGGCTGCTCGTGCGGGACCCCGCGGGGCTGCCCTGGCCGGAGGTGCGCACGCCGGAGGACAGGCAAGCACCTTCGGCGCGTCCTCGCAGGGAGGCCTGGGACGAGTTCGACCAGCGCCCGCTCGACGAGCGACGAGGCGAGCGCCGCGCTGTGCCCGACGAAGGCATCCGCTTCGAGCACATCGCCGCCAGCGGCGACGAGGCGAGCGTGCGAGGCTTCATCGGCCGCCAGGTCAGACACAACACCTTCGGAGAAGGGCGCGTGATCGACGCCGACCTCATGAGCAGCAAGACGCGCCTGACGATCCACTTCCCTACCGCCGGCACCAAGCGCGTGATTCTCGACTACGTGGAGCTCCTATGACGAGCTCCTGGCCCTCTGGCTACGGCCGCTCAGCGGTCGCGGAAGAACGCTGCGTTCTTCTCAATGTAGTCGGCCCACTTGTCCGGGACAGCGTCATCTTCAAAGATCGCGCTGACCGGACACTCGGGCTCACACGCGCCGCAGGAGATGCACTCTACAGGGTCGATGTAGAGCTGAATCTTGTCGCCGTACTTCGCCTTGAGCGCCTCTTCACCCCCTTCGCTGCGCACAGCCCGCAGCTCCTCCAGAGGAGCCGGTCCGTGGATGCAGTCGACGGGGCAGACGTCTACGCACGCAGTGTCACAGACGCCTTCACAGGGCTCAGCGATGACATAGATCATGGTGACCTTCTTGACAGGGCAGGCGAGGAGGGCCCGGGGCGGACACGTCCCCGGCGCGCCGGTCTCGCGAGGGGCCGGTCGCACAAGCAAACCCGAGGAACGCCCGCGCACCCGATAAGCGACAAATGAACCGGACGCAAGTGCTCTCATCACTGGCTGCGCTGCGACAGCGTGGGCTGATCGTGGCACCGGACCGTCATGGGTACTTCTTGGTCAGCCTGCTCGACCCTGTGGCTGCCGCACCCCTGCGGACCCTAGGGAGAGGCGCACCCGCACACCTCTTTGTAGGCCGTCCAGCCGACCTCGCCATGGTCTTGCCTCGACCTCCCACCGTGCGAGAGCTCGCCTGGTTGGACATCGGGTGGCCCGGCGAAGCCGCATGGGCGGCACCCCTGCGAAGCAGCGCTGCCGCCTGCGTCGCTTCCTCGCGGCCCACCTGGTTGCGGATGAGCGCCAGCCCCGCGCTCCAAGAGCTGCTCCACTGCCTCGGCGCGCCTCTCGTGGGTCTGCCCATCCTCGATGAAGGAGGAGGGGCGACACGCTCGCTCGCGGAAGCCGTGGATCTCGTAGGGGTCGGGGCAACGCGTGCTGCGATAGCCGATCCCGCCCCGACGCAAGCAGCACGCACGCGGCTGCTCACGACCCGCGACGGGGGCTGGGAAGCGTCAGAGGTTGACCTCCTGGGCCGGCCGTGGACCGATGCGCCGACGTGACGCCAGGGCCGGCGCGCTTGGGGGCGCTGTGGCGTCTTGTTGGGTTCCGGCTACAACTGGATCCCTAGGTGACAGACGCAGGTGCTTGCACTAGGAGAGCGGAGCCTGCGACGTCTCTCCTCCTGGTTGCGCAGAACATGGCTCTCCTACGACCCTTCCGCGGCGTCAGCTACGATCAATCCAAAGCGGGGCCCTTGGTCTCCTTGCTCTCTCCGCCGCAGGACGCGATCAGCGCGGAGCGCTTTGCTGCGCTGCAGGCAGGCTCTCCTTTCCACTTCGGCCACCTCGACCTCTGTCACCACCACGTGGGGATGCGGGTCAGCGCCGAGCAGTTCGTGCATGCTGGGCACCGGTACAGGAGCTGGCTGCAGCAGGGGATCCTGCGCCGCGACGAGACGCCCGCGTACTACCTGCTGGAGGAGACCTTCTTGAAGGCGGGCGCACCCTGTCAGCGGCTGAGCGTCATCGGGGCGGTTCAGGTGCAGCCCTACGCGGCGCGCGTCATCCTGCCCCATGAGCGCACGCTGGACGGCGCGAAGCAAGACCGCCTGCAGCTCCTTCGCGCGCTACGGGCCCAGCTCTCACCCATCCTCCTGCTGGTCGATGACCAGCGGGCGACGCTCCTGGGGTGGCGCCAGCGTGTGGTCGGCCCTCCGCTCTTCACGGTCGAGGCGGTGGGAGGCGTATCCACGACGCTCTACCGCGTGGACGATCCTGAGCTCATGCACGACATCACCGCGCGGTGGAGTCTCGCTGACATGGTGATCGCGGACGGCCACCACCGCTACGAGACCGCCCTCGCCTACTTGGACGAAGCGGGTTCCTCCGGTCATGGTCACTACGTGATGGCCAGCATGATGGCGGCGGGTGACAGCGACATGGTCCTGGATCCCTTTCACAGGCTGCTGGACCACCTCTCCCTGGAGGAGGTGGACGCCTGGCAGCGATACCATGCTGCGCACGCGCAATGCCGGCCCGTGACGTCAGACGACCCCGAGACCTGGAGGAGCGTCTTGGAGGACGCGTCTGCCGCACGGCCGGCCTACCTGCTCTTGCTGCAGCGCGGCACCGGCCTCGAGGTGCTCCTGGTCGAGTGGCCTGCGCCGAGCCCAAGCGACGCGTCCCCGCTGGCGGTTCAGGTGCTGCACGAGACGGTCCTCCCTGCGCTCACGGGGCTCGACGTCGCAGCGCAGGCCTCTCTGCCTGCGAGCGCCTTCGCCTCCGACGCGCTGGAGCTCGCTGCGCGGCTGCGTGTCGCCCAGTCCGGCGTTGGCGTCCTTCTGCCCAGCCTGCGCTACATGGACGTCCTCCGCGTATGTCGCCAGGGGCTGCCCCTGCCGCAGAAGTCGACCCGCTTTCACCCCAAGCCACCGGGCGGGCTGATCGTGATGGATGTCGACGCCGCGTCCGAGGCCGGGACCTCGTAGCGCGCGATGAGCCCTCTCTCCACACAAGTGCCCGGTGCGTGTTCACCGGAACGGACCCTAGACACCCTCCCCTGCCAGCGTGTGCGACTCTACCAGCCCAGGCAGGGGTACCGCTTCTCGATCGACGCGTTGCTCCTGGCCGGTCATGCGCTCCGGGAGCGGATCGGTCGCTTTCTGGACGCAGGGACAGGGTGCGGTGTGATCGCCTGCGCGGTAGCCGACCGCCAGCGGGACAGCAGCGGCGTCGCCGTCGAGGTCCAGCCCAGTCTGGGCGCGCTCGCTGCCGACAACGTGGCGCTGAACGGGCTCGGCGACCGCGTGTCGACGTGCATCGGTGACCTCCGCTTCCTGAGCGACGAGACGCTCGGCACCTTCGACACCGTGCTGATGAACCCCCCCTACTTTCCGGCCCGCCAGGGGCAGCAGAGCCCCACCCGAGAGCGTGCGGTGGCGCGACACCAACTGCATGGGAGCCTAGCCGCGCTGGTGAGCTGCGTAGGGAAGCTGCTCCGAAGCGAGGGTCGCCTGGAGATGGTGCTCCCCACGGCGCAGCTGGCGGATGGGTTGCGCGCGTGTGTCGGGGCGGGCCTCGGGGACATCGAGCTCACGTTGCTCCGACCGCGCAGCAGCGCACCCTCTCACCTCGCGCTCATCACGGCTCGCGCGGGGGCCGCGTCTTGGCCTAAGGTCGAGGCCGTGTGGGTGGTACACGATCACGATCACGTGTATACGGAAAAGGTCTGGGACTTGCTGCGTGGCCCGCAAGGCCGGGACGACACGTCCGGTCCCAAGGCGTAACACAGGGCTCAGGGGTTAGGATGGGCTGGCACCGTCTCGTCGCAGCGTGGATCCCGCGATGCCTCCTCGGGGTGACGCTCAGCGCTTGCGCGACAGCGCCAAGAACGGCCGAGAGCGAGGCGGCGGGGCGAGTGGCTCGCGGGGTGGTCAGGGCGGAGGCTGCGGTCCACACGTCCGAGCGCTTGGTCACCGTCCTGCGCTTCAACCCCTCGCCCTGCGCTGCACCTTCCTGGGAAGCGCGCTGGGGCACACGCTGGATCAGGGTGCTGCTCGTGCCGGCCCGTGAGGCGGGGGATGAGGTGGGGACGATTCTCGCAGGTAGTGGGATCGGGCTTGGCGCGATCTTCCAGGCGGACCTGCACCCGACCGGCCGCTCGCAGGCGACGACCGCGGGGTGGCGCTTTCCCGTGGTGGAGGTCTCCCGCATGGCGTTACGGCTCCACGAGCCGTGACCCCCCTAGGGCACTGGCGGGCGCCGCTCAGCGACGAAGCGCGCGGGGGTGCATCGCTTCGGGGGCTCTCCCTTGGGTTGTGCATCGCGCTTGCGGCGCTTGGCGCCCGTGCCGGGGCGTTGCCGACGTGCGTGCCCTCGGCGCCACAAGCGCGGGATCCTCTGCGTCACGCGCGACGGGGAGGGTAGCCGCACGCTGCGCTGGGCAAGCGCTGGTTGTCGCCTCTCGGTGTCTTGCTTGTCGTTCCAAGGGTCATCTGGTAGGGTCGCCCAGGCCAGTAGCCTGGCTCCTAGGGAGGAGAATATCGATGAGTGAACGTCGCCGCCGTACACTGCGAAGTTTCTATTGCGAAGAAGGTCTTTGGGCTGCGTTGGATGAGCGCGCCGCTGCGTCGGACATCTCCTTGGATGACGCCTTGAATCAGGCGCTCCGCGCCTGGCTTCAAGGCGGTGTGCAGCCCGCCGCTGCCCAGATCAGCGCGCAGGTGCCTGTGGACGCCAAGACCATGGCCATGTCGCCGCTTTCCCGCCCGCCCTCTCCCCCGGTTGGCCGGGCTCCCATGCCGACGCCGCCGCCACCGCCGGTCGCTCCACCAGCGCCAGCCGCCAGGCGCCAGGAGCTCTACGTGCAGTTCGAGGGTCAGACCTACCACGTCGACAAGGACGAGTTCATCATCGGCCGAGGGACGCAAGGGACGGACCTCACCATTCGCGACGGCAACGTGTCGCGCAAGCACGCGGCGGTCGTTCGGGAGAACGGGGTGTTCCACATCCGAGACTTGGGCTCGACAAACGGTGTCATCTTCGACGGCGAGCGCGTCGCCTCGCGTCCCGTGCAGCACGGCGATGTGTACTTCATCTGCGACCACGAGCTCTCCTTCGCCTACGCCTGAGCGTAGCTTCCTCTGCTGCACACCCTGACGCCCGGGGCGACCTCATGTTCGGACTTCATCAGGTGGCCCCTGACCTGGTGCAGATCACCTTGCCCAGCCCCTCTGGGTGGCCGCTGCCTTGGGGTCGACCGCCCGCGCTTTATCTCGTGGGGTCTTCGGGCAATACGCTCATCGACACCGGCTTCCACAGCACCGAGGATGCGCTCCTAGCTGCACTCGCTGCCTGCGGCCGTAGCCCACAGAGCATCCAGCGGGTGGTCCTGACCGGGCTGGAGCCAGCGACCCTCGGCAACCTGCACCTCTTCCCTGAGGCGAGCGTGTTCAGCGCTGGCTGCGGCGCAGGACCTAGCGGCGAGGTCAACCTCGACAGGCTCCACCAGCCCGTTGTGGAGCGCCTTGATCGCCTGGGCAAACAGCTTTGGGAAGGCGCCGACCTCCCCCCGTCGTGGGATCCCGAGGCGATCCCCGCCTTTCTGTCTCGCTGGCGGCGTGCCGTGGCGCACACCCTGACGATCCTGGAGCTCGACGAGGGGGAGCGCCTCGGCCTCCCCGGAGGCGGCGCCCTAGAGGCGGTTGAGGCGCCCGGGGCCTGCGTGGCAGGACTCGCGCTCTTCGACAGCGAAGGCCGCCTCTTCACCGGCCGGACGGCGACCTTCACCGGATACCCGCAACCACGAAACGCTGCGGAGTATCTGCAGACCCTGGACCGCCTCGGGAAGGTCGGGCCGGGCCTGATCTGCCCGGGCGCGGGTGGAGTCGAACGACACCCACCGGCCGCGTTTCGCGCCCTTGGCCTGCTCTCCAACGGGGCGTTGACCAACCTCCCCTACCTCTTCGCTGGCCAAACCTCCCTGGGGGAGCTGCTCTATCACGATCTGGGCGGCTGGCCCTCCTGCCCCGTGCGTACCTTGGCCCGCCTCGCCGCGCTGGATGCATGGGTCCGAGAGTTGGTGAGGGCGGGCATCGTGCTGCGAGACGCGGATCACGTGTGGTCCCCCATGGTGGGGGGCAACGCACAAGGGCGCCGTGCTCCCGGTCTGGTCAGCCAGGTCCGCGCGTGGCGCGCCAACAGAGAGCCCCTGCCCTAAACCGGGCTAGGGGGAGCCGCCAGACGCTCCGCTGTCGTCGCTGGCCAGCGCGACGATGCGTTCCTCTCCCGAGCCGACCTGCCCGGAGACACGAGGAAGGGGGTGGTCGTCGACGGGCTGCGCCGCGCCGCTCCCCACGACACGCGGGAGCGCCCACAGGAGCAGCGTCGGGAACACGATCAGCGTCAAGAGCGTGCCTGAGGTCAGCCCCCCAGCCAGGACGATGGCCAAAGGCCTCCGAATCTCGGCGCCCTCCCCCGCGCTCCAGCCCAAGGGGACCAGCCCAAGCACGGTCGTCGCGCTCGTGATGAGCACCGGACGAAGGCGGCGCGAGGCCCCCGCGACGACCGCGTCGAAGAGCGTCGCGTGGTCGCGCCGCGCACGTTCCACGGCATCCACCAACACGATCGCGTTGTTCACGACGATGCCGATCAGCACGATCAGCGCGATCGCTGCTAGCACGGACAGGGGCTGGCCCGTCAGCGCCAACGCAGCGACAACACCGACCAGCGCCAGGGGGAGCACAGACATCACCAAGATCGGCACCCGCATGGACTCAAAGGAGGACGCGAGCAGCACCACGACCAGAAAGATCGCGAGCAACATCGCCTGGCCGAGACCTCGACGGGCCTCTCCGATCTCGCTGAACTGTCCCCCCACCCGCCATGACTGGCCCGGTGCTGGGTCGAGCGCACGGAGCGTATCCTCGACCTCAGCGCCGGCGCGGCGCAAGTCCCACAGGGAGGTCCGCAGAGCCAGAAGCGCTGCCCGTTGCCCCTCCAAGCGCCGAATCTCGGCGGGCCCCTGTCCAACGTAGAGCGACGCGACCTGAGACAAGGTCACCGGGACACCTCCAGCGACCGGCGCCGGATTCCCGCCCACCATGGACAGCCCCTCGACGCCAGCAGCAGCCACGGGTGAAGGACCTGCTGCTGGGAGAAACCCGATGACCAAGTGACGCAGATCCTCCACGCGCTGCACCTCCTCCCGAGCAAGCGCGACCCACACGTCGACATTCCGGTCGGCCTCCCGCACCTGCGTCGGGACGACGCCTTGCACCTTCCGACGCACCGTGTCAGCGACATCCCGCAGGTCCAAGCCGAGGGCGGCGAGGCGCTCTCGATCGAACACCACCCGCACCTCGGGGTAGCCTGGGCGCATGCTGCTGGTCACCTCCAGCACACCCGATGCCCCCCGGAGCGCCGACTCGACGACCGCTGCCCGGGCCCGCAGCGCATCAAGGTCGCCACCCCGGAGCTCCACGGTGAGCGGGGCCTCCAACGCGAGCAGGGTCGGACGGCGGAGGGTCGTCCTGATCCCGGGCGTCTGGGACAACGCGCGCTCAACGGCCGCGAGCATCGCGGCCTCACGCTCCTCCATGGAAGTGGCGCCAGGCGCCGCACGCACCGTCACGTAGGCCACATGATCGCCCTGTTCACGGGCCTCAAACGCGTCCTCGCGGTCCCCCGCAAAGACCGAGAAGCGTTCGACCGCCGCTTCCTGCGCGAGCGCCGACTCCAGCGCCCTGAGCCGCTCCGAGGTCTCCCGAAGCGGGGTCCCGATGGGCCACTGAATCTCGATCTCGAAGACGCCCTCCCGCAGCTCGGGCAGGAGCTGAACGGGCAGGGACGCACCTCGGTGCAGCGCCGCACCAACGGTGGCCACAGCGAGGACCAAGACCACTGCGCCGCCGCGCAGCGCCGCGCGCAAAACAGGCTTGTAGACGCGATAGAGCGCACCCTCCTCGATACCCCCTCTCGGGGACGCGTCCCCCCGCCGCGCCACGGCTCGCGCGACCTTTGCCATGCCCCGAGCCAACCCCAACACCGGGTTGAGCAGAAGCTCACAAGGGAGCCAGAGGGCCGTGCGGAGTAGCCACCAGGGCACCAGCACGGGCGAGGCCAGCACGCGTCGCCACGCTGGGAGGGCCCGCAGCCCGCGAATGTCCTCGACGAGCGCCGACACGCTGCGACCCCAGCGCAGCGGAGACGCTGTGCTCACCGGCGCTGCGCCGACACGCCCAGGCAAGGCTGCAAGCATGGGCACGAAGAGCAGCGCGAAGAGGAGCGACGCGAGGAGCGAGAGCACGACCGCCAGCGCGAGATCGCGGAAGAGCTGCCCGGCGATTCCATCGAGGAAGACGACGGGCAAGAAGACCGCGACCGTCGTCAGTGTGGACGCGGTCACCGCGGCGGCCACTTCGCTGGTCCCATCTACCGACGCCGCCCGGACAGCAGCCCCCTCTTCCCGCCGACGTACTATGGCCTCGAGCACGACGATGGCGTTGTCCACCAGCATGCCGATGCCGAGCGCTAGCCCACCCAGCGACATGAGGTTGAGGGACACGCCCAGGACGCGGAACCCTGCCAGGGTCGCGATCACCGAGAGCGGAATCGCGAGCGCGATCACCAGCGTGGCGTACCAACGCCGGAGGGCGAGCCACAGCACCAGAATCGCGATTCCACCGCCCAAGAGCGCTGTGCGCACCACTTCGTCCAGCGCGGTCTCAATGAAGTGCGCAGGATCGCTCAACGTAAGGATCTCCACGCCAGCGGGGAGCGCCAGCTCACCGGCACGACCCTGCTCGCCGAAGACCCTGCGCAGCGCACGGGCCACCTGAACGAGGTTTGCGTCCGCCTCCTTGATCACCGACACCTCAACCGCGTCTCTTCCCCCGACCCGCAGCAGCGAGCGCGCCTCACGTACAGCGCGGCGCACCACGGCGACGTCCCCGAGGGTCACAACCGTGCCATCCCCTTGGCGCAGGATGAGTCCACGGAGCGTCTCTAGGTCGTCGATACGCTGCACCGTACGAACGAGCATCTCCTGGTCGCCAGCCAGGAGCTGTCCACCTGCCAGGTTGACGTTGGCCGCACGCAAGCGGTCCTCGACCTCTCGGACCGTGATCCCATAACGGCTCATCGGCGCTTCAAGCAACGCCACCTCCCAAAGGAGGGTGTCGCCACCGTCAACACGCACCATCGCGACACCCGGCGTGCGCTCCAAGACGCGCTGCACCTCCTCATCGACGAAGGCACGCAGGGCAGCCTCCGACGCCCCGCCAACAAAGGCCACTCGCAGCACGGGATCCAACGCAGGGTCAAAACGCAGGAGGAGCGGACGCTCCGCGTCCTCGGGCAGGGGCACCAGCTCGATTCGCTCCCTGATCCGTTGGCTGGCAGCGTCGAGGCGCGTGCCCCATCGGAAACGCAAGCGTATGTCTGCGCTGCCTGCACGCGAGACGCTGTCGACGGCGCTGAGACCCTCCACGGTCCTAAGGATCTCCTCCAGCGGGCGGGTGATCGATTCCTCCACCTCCTCGGGGCCGGCTCCAGCCCAAGGTGTCCGGACCGTCAGGGTCGGATAGGACAGCTCTGGAAGCAGGCTCACGGGGAGCTGCTGTGCTGACAACACGCCAAACACCACGACGGCGAGCACGATCATCGTCGTGGCGATGGGCCGGTCGACGGTCCAGGTCCACACGCTCTCGCGGGGCTCCAGGCTCAAGGCCCGCCCTCACCGCCGACGACCTCCTCAGGGCGCGCTGCGTCGTGCTCCTCCGTCGCTGGCCTGGGCGCGTTCGCTTCCCCGCTGGGGAACCACACCAACGCGCTAGGGTCCAGCCCGACCTGACCGATCGTCAACACCTGCTCGCCCTGCGCAGGCCCCTCGAGGACCTCTACCCAGGGGCCCTCTTCCAACCCCGTCTGCACGTCCCGTCGCTGGACGCGCCACGCATGCGGGTGCGACGTGGTCACCTCATCGGGACGCGAAACCTGGTCGCCGACCACAAAGACCCACGCTCGGTCGGCCTCACGGGTCAGCGCACGGCGTGGCAGCGCGACGACCCCCGGTCGAACCTCGGTGCGCACCCGGGCGGTCACAAACATCCCAGGCCGCAGGGGGCGTCGGTCCCCACTCGCGAGCGCCACGTCGTGTTCGAGCACGCGGAGCCGCGCGCGCAGGGTCCCGCTGCGCGGATCAACGAAAGGATCCAGGTGATCGATCTCCGCGGCAACGCTGGCGCCGCCATAGGCGTCCACCAGCAGCTCAACGGGCTGTCCCAGGTGAATGTGCAAGAGCTCGCGCTCCGGAATGGAGAGGTGCGCGACCAGCGGCCCATCCCCGATCATGCGAAAGAGCACCCGCTGCGGCGCGACGACCTCCCCGGGGTGGACCAAGCGCTCGGTGATGACGCCTGCAAAGGGCGCGCGAACGCGGAGCAGGCGGGCCTGGGCCTCTGCCCGCTGTACCTGGGCGCGGGCCGCCTCACGCTGCGCGGTGGCTTCATCGAGAGCCTGCCTGCTGAGGAGGCCCTCCGCTACCAGCGGCGACAAGCGCGCGCTCTCCTCTTCCCATCGCCTCAACTGTCGCCGGGCTTCGTCCGCGGCCAGGCGTCCCTCTTCGTTCGCCAACTCCACGAGCACAGCGCCTTGCTCGACCCGCTGACCCTGAACCACGAGCACGCGAGAAGCCAGACCAGGGGTCTCCGCGAGCAGGGTGGCCTCTTCTTCAGCCGCGAGGGTCGTCGTCGCACGCAAGTAGCGCGCCAGGGTCCGCGTCTCGACCGACGCCACCTCTACAGGCACTGGGGTCCACAGCGGTCCCGTCTCGTCCTCGCCACTGCCGGAGGGCTTGCACGCCGCGCCCACCAGCGCCAAGGTCAGGAGGGCCCAATGGCCGCCCCCCCGCGGGCTGCCTAGCCACGGCCCGAGCCAGCGCCCTAGACTTTCAGCGAGCCTCCGCATGGCCCCTTCGAACGCACCTGCAGGTCCGACCCAGGCCCCCGGCGATCCTCCGGCAAGCGACATGCGCTCGCCCCAGCGTGAGCCGTCGATGCCTGAGAGCGCGTCACGTATCGCCCGCCCCCCATGGTCTCGCATCGTGTTCGTGGCGCTCGCCGTGCTGGTCATCGTATCGGTCATGGAGTGGTGGTCGGACGACCGAGGTGAGATGCACGCGGTACCTGAAGCGGTGCAGGGCGCAGCACTGCCCGAGCTCTTTCTGGAGCGACTGGACGCGGCAGGGACCTTTGACTTGGGCGAGCTGAGAGGCGGCATGGTCCTGGTCGACTTCTGGTCTGTGGACTGTCGGCCGTGCCGCGAGAGCAGGCCATGGCTCGCCAGCGTCGCACGACGCCTGTCGCAAGATGGTCTTCAAGCGCTGAGTGTCAACACCGATATGCAGCCAGCGCGCGCCCGGGCCTATGTCGAGCGAGCTGCATGGGCAGGCCCCGTGGTCCTTGACGAGGGGATCTTGGGGAGGCTCTTCGGGGTGCGCGTTGTCCCGACCGTGTTGCTCCTCGACAGAGAAGGGCGGCCCCTCGCCTATTGGCGGGGTCTCCCACCCCAGCGCGTGTTCGAGTCTCAGCTCCGCGCGGCGTTGCGTCCATGATGGCACGCCTCAACCTCACCCTAAGGGCGCGGCTTCTTCTGCTGAGCGCGCTCATCGCCTTCTCGGCTGGCTGCGCGCGAGATGGCTGGACGCTGGGTGAGCGCGCCCCGAGGGTCGTGGTCCATCAGCACCCTTCGTGGACCACCGAGCTGCTCCCGGCCCGCGGCAGCGTAACGGTCATGGCGGTATGGGCGTCCTGGTGCAGCGCTTGCCAGACGACGCCCGGCGCGATGGCGGCGCTCGCCGCGAGCGAGCCTACGTGGGTCGTGCGTACACTCAGCATCGACGAACGCGACGCCTTTGAAGCGTTCCTCGACGGTGGCTCCCGAGGCGATGAGGCGTGGCGCGGCCAGCTGCGGTGGTGGGGCCAGCGTGGCTACCGCGCCACGGGGGTCCAGAGCATCCCTGCCTACCTCGTGTTTGACGGAGAGCGGCGCTGGGTCGGCCGACACGAGGGGCCTCTGGACGGACCCTCGCTGCAGCGGTGGGCGCGTGCGGAGCTTGACGCTGGCCCGGCCAGGTAGCCCATCAGTGCCCCGCAGGTTGCCTCGATCCCGTCGCGACGCGCGCGCCTCAGACGCCGATAACGCCGAGCGCGCGGATGTCTTGCGCGCCCCCGAAGTGCCCGACGGCCTCACCCTTGCTGGAGGGCCTGGAGCGCAGCGTCGATGACGTCGACGAGCGTACCGCCGGCCCACCCTGGGAGGGCCGCGGGCTGACGCCCTTGCTCCGTCCGGAGGCGGGCGAGGAGCGCCACGGAGTTGGCATTCCCGACGACACCGAGGCATGCGACGGCGAGGGCCTGGGCAGCGGGTCGGTCGGAACGTTGGGCGAAGCGCTCAAAGACGGGGCGAAGGTCATCACGGAGTTCGTCGAGGAGCTGCGCGGTGCAGATGCGCTGGGCCCCCGCGCGCAGCCCATCGGTGCGTGCCTGCCCTGCGAGCGTGTCGTAGGTCTCGGAGGCGGGGAGGGCTTCCAGCGCTCGGGTGAGGCCGGCGGCCCCGTCACCCTGCACAAGGATACCGAAGGCCATCCACCGGAAGCCGGTGTCGGTTGCCAAGGCCGCGAGGTAGCGCGCGCTGTCTTCCGGCTCGCGATGATTCGCCAGAATCTGCGAGAGGAAGAAGCCGTATCGCGCCGCGGGATCGCCCAAGCGCTCGATGATCCAGCTCTTCATGTGATCCGTTGGGCCCACGACGTCCATGAGCTCTAGGTAGCGCACCATGGCTTCCTGATCCGTGCGGCTCTCCCCCGTCAGAATGCGGCCGGCATCCCAGCGCTCGGTGTACGCCCGGGCCACCGTCTCAGAGGTCGGCAGCCATGCCAGCCCGGAGAGCTGTGCGGGCAGACAGCTGATGACCTCCGCGAACTCCAGACCCTGAATACGAGCCGCGACGAAGGGAGCTCCCGCCTCTTCGCCGATCATCTCAAGCACGGCGCGCATGGGCACACCGCCCGCCGCCCGACAGGGATCCCAGTAGCGATCCGTCCAGGACACGAGGAACTGACGGTAGCGGTCTCGCACCTCCTGGCCGTCTGTGCCGCGGCTGAAGTGGAAGGCGATGTCTCGGGCGTGGTAGCGCTGGATGGTCTCCGAGGCGGCGCGCTCCTCCAAAGTCGGGAGCACCCCGAGGAGCAGCCGGTCGCGCTCTGCAGCGTCGGGCATCTCCCGCAGGGGCGCACCGTCCACCATGTAGCGGCTGGCGTGCTGCCACTGGTTGACGATGTGGTAGAGCGCGCGCTCCTTGACCTCTAGGGAGAGGGTGGGGTCACGCAGGTAACCGAGAAAACGTTCCTCCGATCCAGGACGGTTGGCCCAACGGTCCACCGTGCCAGGGCGGGTCTCACAGCCAGCCACGGCAACCAGCAGGATGCCGAACACGACGACTGAGGAGCGGCGCGAAAAAAGAGACGACGTCACAGGACCTCCCTTGTACCTGAGCAACGCAGCGATGGGGGCCACCAGGTGTCCCCAGCCCAGCGGCGCAGCATTCCGTCTGCGCCTGGCGATGCTCTACGGCTTTCCAGCAGCGAGGTCAACGAGCCCGCGTGCCCGCGCCCTGCGCCCCGGAGCCTGGGCTCTGCGTGGCGCACATCACGTTGACGAAAGGACTTCCGCGCCTTAGGCTCCTGGCCCCGAATGCCCGCCCAAGCTGGACCGTGGCAGCGTGAGAATTCGCCGCGCCCTGCAGATGCGGCACCCCTGGGAGAGAGTGACCATGGCGATGTTCGACGCCGTCCGAAAGGGCTTCAAAAATGCCGCGCACGTTTTCGAAGGAAAGCGAGAGATCACCGAAGAGAACATCGATGAGGCGTTGAAGTCCATTCGGATGGCCCTCTTCGAGGCAGACGTCAACTTCCAGGTCGTTCGATCCTTTCTGCAGCGCGTGAAGGACAAGGCCATTGGCGAAGTCGTGCGTGTCAGCGCCAAGGCGGGTGGAGAGCGCATCAAGGTCACCCCGGGTGAAGTGTTCATCAAGATCTGCCACGACGAGCTGGAAGAGCTCATGGGGCCGGTGGACACCTCGCTGACGCTCATGCAGGGCCGCTTGGGGCCCACGGTCATCATGATGGTGGGTCTCCAGGGCGCTGGCAAGACGACCACCACGGGCAAGTTGGCGCGCTGGATCTCCCACCACAAGGGCCTCGCCCCACTCCTCGTAGCGTGTGACGTCTACCGTCCCGCCGCCGTGGAGCAGCTCCAGGTGCTGGGCCAGCGGCTCGGCATGCCCGTCCACCACGAGGCCGGTGCGTCCCCACCGCAGATCGCGGCCAACGCGGTCGAGCGGGCCAAGCGCGAAGGGTTGGATGTCGTCTTGATCGACACGGCGGGGCGCCTCGCCGTTGATGACCTCCTCATGAGCGAGCTCGAGGAGATCGTCGCGAGGACCACCCCGCACAACATCCTCTTGGTCGTGGACGCCATGATCGGGCAGGACGCGGTGAACACCGCGAAGGAGTTCAACGAACGCTTGGAGCTTGATGGTTTCATCATGACCAAGCTCGACGGTGACGCGCGCGGCGGCGCGGCCCTCTCCATCAAGGAGATCACCGGCAAGCCCATTAAGTTCGTGGGTATGGGCGAGGGCCTCGACACACTCCAGGAGTTCCAGCCCTCTGGCTTCGCGGACCGCATCCTCGGCATGGGCGACGTGCGCTCCCTCGTCGGACGTCTCGAGAACGTCATCACGGAGGAGGAAGCCGCCGACAGAGAGAAGGACGCGGAGCGTATGCTGCGGGGAGACTTCGATCTCAACGACTTCCTCGAGCAGATCCGTACGATCAAGAAGCTCGGCTCGCTCACCGACGTCCTGGAGATGATGCCCTTCGGCGCCAGCTTGCCCGAGGGCGTCAAGGTGGACGACAAGGACCTGATCCGCATCGAGTCGATGATTCAGTCCATGACCCCTTTCGAGCGAAGCCGACCGAAGTGTATCGGCGAGCAGGTCACCCGGCTCCGGCGCATCGCCCGCGGGTCCGGGCGCTCCGAGAAGGACGTGAAAGATCTCCTCCAGCGCTTTGAGATGATGAAGGGCATGCTCTCGCAGTTCGGCCAACAGCAGGGAGGCTTCCTTTCGCGCATCCCGGGCTTCCGCCAGCTCGCGCAGATGAACCAGCTGAAGGGCGGCCAGTTCAACGCGCTCTTCGGTCAACTGCAAGGGGGGGGAGCCGGTGCGGGTCCTGCCTCCTTCGCGGAGCTGGCTGGGATGGGACCGGGGGCGGGCATGTTCCCCGGCATGGGGCCGCAGCAGCCCGCGCTACCCAAGGGCTTCTCGGCTCCCGGAGGGCGCAGAGCTGTCGCGGATACCCGGGCGACCAAGAGCCAGATCGACCTGGAGAAGGAGCGACGACGCAAGCAGAAGGCCAAGATCGCGCGGAAGAAGTCCCGACGGTGACCGGTCCATCTCACAAGCAGGACGACGCACCCCTTCGGTGCAGCGCGCAACCGCGGCGGCACGCCGTCGGCTGGTGTACCCACTGCCACCAGCCTTTCGGAGAGGCTTGGCTCCTCGTCCGGACGGACGGACGAGCGATCTGCCGGGGCTGCCGGGGTGCGTTGGGCGCCGACGTGCTGGATCCCTCCGTGCTCCGTGAACGTGATCCCCTGCGCCGCTTGGGTTGGTGGAAGAGCGCGTGGCATCTCCTGCGCGCACCCCATACACGGGTCGCGGCGCTCCTGAACGCGGAGGGCGGGCGAATCGCGCGCTACGCGTACGCGTGGAGCTTGGTCGGTTCCGTCGCATGGCTGGCTTGGGCGATCGCGCTGGAGCCTCAGCTCCTCGAGCGTCTCGTGGAGAGCCGCCCGGAGCTGGCCAGCCGCCCCCGAGCCGAGCTGCTGGGATGGCTGGCCCTCGCGATGCCGCTGGTGACGATGGTGCGGCTGGCAGCAGGGCTGCTGGCCTTGCGCGTCGTGGCTGCGCTCTCAGGCTACGACCGCGAAGCCTGGCGCCCCTTCGCCCGCCTCTTCGGGTTGTCGCAGGCCGCCACGCTCCTGTGCATGGTCCCTACCTTCCTGGGACCCCTCGCGTTCAGCGCGTTTTGGGCGATGATCATGATGGCCGGGCTCCGCGTCCTCGGCGTGCAGAGCCTCGGCAAGTCCTTCGTGTTCCTGCTCCCTACCGGCATCGCGATGCTCTCGTGGGGACCGCACCCGCTACCCCTCGTGGGCGGCTAGGCGCTAAGGGTTGACGTGCAGCGATGCTGACCAGCCCGCTGAGGCAGAGGGCATCGAAGGATGCGGCTCTACGACGGACGCGCGCTGGCCTTAGAGGCGGCGGGCTTGAAGGGCGCTCAGGTAGCGCATCTCCCCCATGGCGGCGGGCCAGGGGTGGTCAGGCGGATGGCCGCTCGTGCCTTCGACCGTTAGCCCTACCCGCGCGCTGCCCGAGGCCTCCCGCAGGGTGCGGACCAGCTCCTCGACGCCAAGTCGATGAGAGCAGGAGGAGACGAAGAGTTGTCCCCCAGGGGCCAGCAAGCGCAGAGCGTCCGCGCACAGGTGTCTGAGCTTGCGGAGGGCGCCATCGACTGCCGTGTCTCCGGCCGCGAGCTTGGGCGGATCAAGCGAGACATGGTCAAAGCGCTCACCGCGGTCGACGCAGCTACGGAGGTAGTGCTCGACCTTCGCCTGCACGCTCGTCAGACGCGAATCGAGGCCATTGTCGGCGGCGTGCGCGCGGGCGCCCTCTAGGGCGCTAGCCGATGAGTCCACCGCGACCGCCTCCGCCGCTCCTGCGCGCAACGCGTAGAGGGCGAACGCGCCTGTGTAGGCGTAGGCGTCCAGGACCCGTTCGCCGGGCTGGATGCGGGCCGCGAAGCGGGCGCGGTTGTCGCGCTGGTCCAGGAAGAAGCCTGTCTTCTGCCCTTGCGCCACGTCGGCGCGAAAGCGGAGCCCACCTTCCAGGAAGGTCACCGCTTCCGTCGCGTCACCGCAGAGCAGCTGCGTCCCTTCGGGCAGGCCTTCGCGAGCCGCGGCTAGGGCGTCGACCGTGACCCAGCAGTGTCGTACGCCAACTTCCTCCCGGATCCACTGCGCCCAGCGAGGAGCCGCCGCCCACTGAAACGCGGCGGTCACGTGAAGGACGGCGGTGTCGCCCAAGCGGTCGACGATCAAGCCGGGGATGCGGTCCCCTTCGCCGTTGATCACGCGGTACCCTGTGGTCTCCCTGCTTGGCAGTCCGTGCCGCCGTCTGCAATCGAGAGCAACGCGCAGCCGATCGAGCCAGAAGTGCGCGGGGAGGGCGTCCGCGTGGGTCACGCTGACCTCCTCCTCAGCTACATCCAGGAGACGCACCCGCAGTTGGGCGTCGGGGTGGAAGACGCCCACCGAGATCGCCCTGCCCTGATCGTCCTCGACGAGGACGAGGTGACCTGGCGCGAGGTCTGGCTCGGAGGACGAGGCGATCGCACCGGAGAGCACCCAAGCGTGGCCGCACCAGAATGGCATGGCCCGGCGTGGATGCAGCCGCACGCGTGGTAGCGAGGGGTTGCGCATGGGAGTCCGCAAGCGACGAGCGCAGCCCGGAGGGGCTGCGGATCAGCGCTTGGAGTACTGGAAGCGGGCGCGTGCAGCCGCCTGGCCGTACTTCTTCCGCTCCTTCTGGCGCGCGTCACGGGTCAGGAAGCCCTCGGGCTTCAGGGTAGCGCGGAGGCTCCCATCAAAGGCCAAGAGCGCACGGGAGATGCCATGACGCACGGCGCCAGCTTGACCCGACTTGCCACCGCCATCGACGTTCACGAAGACGTCGACCTTGTCCACCAGACCGACGAGCTCCATGGGCTGGCGCAGGACCATCACCGAGGTCGCCCGGCCGAAGTAGGCGTCCGCCTCTTCGCCGTTCACGACGATCTTGCCGCTGCCCAAGCGCAGCCTGACGCGCGCTGTCGCGCACTTCCGTCGACCCGTTGCGATCCATTCGGTCTGAGCCATGTCACTCCTCAACGCTCCGCGCCGCACAGGGGGCGCGCTCACATGCCTACGATTAGACGCTCATCGGCGCGGGTGTCTGCGCCTCGTGCGGGTGCTCACCGCCGGTGTACACCTTGAACTTCTTCAACATCTGGCGACCGAGCGGCGTCTTCGGCAGCATACCGCGGACGGCGGCCATGATGACGCGCTCAGGGTGCTTCTCCATCGCTACTGCCGCCGTCTCCTCCCGCAACCCACCTGGGTAGTTGGAGTGGCGGTAGTAGATCTTCTGCTGCAGCTTGTTGCCACGAAACACCACCTTGTCCGCGTTGATCGCGATCACAAAGTCACCTGTGTCCACGTGGGGGGTGAAGGTAGGCTTGTGCTTGCCACGCAGCACGGACGCGATCGCGACGGCGGCGCGACCCACGGTTTTGCCTTCCAAATCCACGACGTACCAAGAACGCGTGATGGTGTCCGAGTTGAGGCTGACGGTTTTCATGGTGTATCCACAGGACCGAAGGAGGCAGGAGCGCGCGACAGCCACCGTCTGGGCGGGGATCGCGCGGGAAGCCCCGAGGGAGGGGGACTTCTAGAGGAGCCACCGCGACGTGTCAAGCCTAAGGCGCCGCGATCGCGAGGTCCTGCCGCTCCAGATGCCCAGATGCCGAAACGAGCCTCGACCCCACCAGCCCTGGCCCAGCCTCCTCTGGAGAGCCCAGTCTCGCATGCAGACTCCCGCGAGCATCAGGGAGAGCCGTCTCGTCCACCGGTGGTTGCCTCTCATGAGCTACGCCCCGCCAAGGGACGGCGCTCCTTCACCCTTGAGTAGAAGCGCGCGATCGTCGCTAAGGCCGACCGTTGCTCGCAGCCCGGCGAGGTCGGGGCGCTCCTCAGGAAGCGCGGGATCTACGCATCGACACTGATGCGATGGCGGAAGGCCACCGCCACGGGGGAACTCCGTCGAGTGTTGGCGACGACGAACAAGGGCGTGACTCCGATCACGCGGAAGGGCGTGATTCCGATCATGGGCAATGGCGAGACGGGCGCTGAAGGACGCGGTGCCACAGCTTCTGGGAGCGCACGACGGGTAGCAGCGGACGCCACGCACCCTATCGCCCAGCTACGCGGCACCTTTGGCCATGGAGGGGCACTGCCCCTGTCAGGCACGCTCTGCGTGCCTGACTCCCCGCGCGTAAGCGCTTCGCGCTTGGGAGCGGCCTCCTTCGCCGACGCTGGCGCGGGGACCCCGGCCGCGTGGCAAGCATCACCCCCGATCGAGGGTCGCCGTTTTTCGTGTTAGGGATGACGCCGAATTGCTGTTCGCCGACAGCTGCGACGCAATCCCTCGGTGCCCGCGATGGACACCGCCGCCGGAGCGCTCGGGCACTGCGACGCGACCACTTCCATCGCCTCCAGCAGCAACCCACCCTCGCTGAAGTGCCGAACGACGCACGACACCCCGACCTCGCTGTGCGCCAC